>Ga0114923_10002728_pt1 | contig 11931 bp, 8 predicted proteins | sample SumtaG_FD_89578 | JGI IMG/M metagenome (GOLD analysis project Ga0114923, IMG submission 89578) | Deep subsurface microbial communities from Indian Ocean to uncover new lineages of life (NeLLi) - Sumatra_00157 metaG | ecosystem: Environmental > Aquatic > Marine > Oceanic > Sediment | place: near... | reverse complement strand
GAAGATGGGCGTAAAACTTATCCATGGCATTGGCATGATTTTTTACGGCCACCATGCCCAGGTGCCTCGAGGTAACACCGTATTTCTCCATGTAGAGCCGGGTAAACATACCGGCCAGGGCAGGGAGAGTAACGCCGTAAATATACTCGGCATGCGGATGGGTTAAGGTGGCAACAAGATCCGTCGCATCGAGGTTATTCACTTCTCTCATCCTCTCCGCGCCGACGACCATTACGATATCATGCATACCGGAAGCCACTGCCATATAGCCCTGCTTGATGGCTGAGGCACCGGAAGCGGGTCCATTTTCTATGGTTTCGGCGCCTGCCGGCGTCAGGCTTAAATGATCGACCAGGGCACTTGCCAGTCCTGTTTGCCGGTTAATTCGTCCACCGCCCATGTTAGCCACATAGAGATGATCGACTGTTTTGAGGCCGCAGTCTCTCAGGGCCATCAGCCCGGGATAAGCAGCTATCTCAACCAGGGGAAACTCCAACCGTGTGAAACTGGTTATGCCAATTCCAACTACATATACATCACGCATTTTCTTTCTCCCCTAATTTTTGGCGCATGCCGATGAGTGCCGTAGCAGAAGTATCGTAAAGGGAACGGGTAGCGGCTAATAGATCTTCCGGTGGGGTTGGCGGGTCGCTGGGGGGTAATATCTTTGCTTTTACTTTATCCAGCAGTTCTTTGGGAACAGGGCGCCGGCCCACTATCAAGCTGTCTCTTGTTTTGTCGAACAACTCTTTTGTCAACGACCAGGAGGGGACACCCCCTAGTTCATGCTGGATATGAAATCGCTTTTCCAGGTTGTATTCGATCATCCACCGCCTGAACCCGATAGGGGACTCGGCCACAACAAGCACCTCTTTTTGTTTCACGATATCGATGTGATATTCCATTTTAGCGGCAAAGGCATGGGCGCCGATTCTCAATCCCCGTCTTAATGCCAGGGTGTGATACGACATGCCCACATCTTCACTGACATACCTACCGTTAACCACAGCCGCAATTTCACCATCCCCGATCTGTGCAATCAACACATATTCATCCTGGACCCTGTACATGTGATAGGCCAGGAGTTCGGCAACCACCCGGGCAGCGACAATATTATAAAAATCCCGCTCAACATGCACCAATGGTTCGATAAAAGGGAGAATATCAGGGATTTCATCGCGGTCTACCTGGCGAATAACCATTTCATCTCCGCTGGCAAGGGTCATATACTTGGCCGGAAACGGGGGGACGGGTGTGTCCACGGGGCGCAGTATTTTTTCTAAGTCAACAGCCATTTTACCTCCGATTAATTGTTCGACTTTAATTATAAAACAAAACACATGCTTATTGCAAGCTAGTGTAACGAAATCTTCACCAATTTTAACCGCGAAGGGGCAGTGGGTCAGTAGGTCAGTGAGTCAGTGGACAGTAAAAGATAAGAAGCAATATGGAATTAATGGGAACAATTGACTTAAGCAAATTAACACAGAACTGCCATGCAAGTGAAAAGTTTTTGCCCCGCTTTTTACAAAAAGCGGGCCGCCGGAGGCATCAATTAAATTACCGTTATTCCTTCTTTACCTTGTTGAACCAGGTAGTTTTTATTTCCTTTGACATTCTCGAATTTAGAGATTTCTCCGTTGGGCCAGGTAATCGTGAGATCGACGGTTTGTTCTTTTCCAAGTCCCATGTGCTGGGTTTTCGGTTCTATGGACAGGTATCCGCCGCCGCCTCTCACTTCCCGCCAAGCCAGTTGCCTGCCGTTTTTGCTGACGATAATCTTGGCACCGATGGCATCCCGGTTACTTTTTCTCTGCGGGTCCCCGGTAAGCTTTACTTTCAGCCAATGGTTGTTCAATTGTTGGGAATTATTCCGGTACACTTTTGCCGGGCCGTGATAATTATTCAAAACGATGTCTAAATCGCCGTCGTTATCAAAATCCAGGTAAACGGTGCTGCGGGAATTGCCCAACCAATCGGTACCGCTCTCTTTGGAATGGTTCAAGAGTTTACCTCCTTCGTTGACGAAAAAGACATTGGACTCTTTCTCATAAACCGGCAGTCGAATTTCACGTTTTTCTTTGAAAACTTTGGTGTAATAGGGGGTGTCGGAATAGACACTGTATTCGTTCATCCCGTTTACGCAATATAAGTCGTCATCGCCGTCGTTATCAAAGTCGAAAAAGTTTGCGCCCCAGGCCCAACCGGTAGAAGAAAATCCCCTGCCTACGGCATCCGAATGGGTGTACCCGGCCAGTTTTCCATCGACGCTTTTGGAAATAAAAAGATCGTTGGCTTCGATAACCCTCATCCGGGCCAATTTGGCGGGGTTAAATTTCATGGGGGTTTCTTCAGAGGGCAGCACATATTTTTCGTCCTTTACCATGGTAACAATGTTGGAAATATAGATATCGGGGAACTGATCCCGGTTCAGGTCGGTAATCCCTACATTCATGGTAAAAGAGGGTTTATCGATTCCCAATTTTTGAGCGACATTTTCAAAGGTGCCGTCGCCGCGGTTGCGATAATAGACATTGATGCCGAAATCATTGCCCACGATGATATCTTGCCAGCCATCCCGGTCAAAGTCGGTATGAGAGGCGGCCTGGCCCCAACCGGTATTGCCCACCCCACTCTTTTCCGTTACATCTTCAAATTCCATATTTCCTTTGTTGCGGAAGAGTTTGTTGGGCAAGCCGTTGAGATTACTGCGGCTTAAGTTGGGCAGTTTGCCGTGGAGGTAGTCGCCGAAATAGCAGATGTAAATATCCAGCAAACCGTCGTTATCATAATCAAAGGTAACGGCCGGTCCTCCCACCAGGTTTTCACCGCCAAGGTTGGCATTAGCGGAAACATCTTTAAATTTCCCGTTACCCAGGTTCCGGTAAAGCTTATGGCTGTCGCGGACATAGGTAATCAGTATATCTTGTAACCCGTCGTTATCAAAGTCAGCGATAAGGGGTTGGCGGGGTTCGCCAAAATAACCGTCGTCTCTTCGGAAAACAATGCCTGCTTCTTTGGTAATGTCCCGGAAACGGCCGCTGCCGTCTCCCAGGTAAAGGGCATTACCGGCGCCGCTTAATAAAAGAACATCGGTTATGCCGTCCTGGTTGATATCACCGGCGGCGGCCCCGGACCCGCCAAAAGCCGGCGGGACATCGAGGGTACCGACAGTAGGACTTTTCCGGAGGTAGCTGCGCAGTAACCGGCTGAGCCAATCAGAGGAGCGATGTACAAACCGGATCCCGGATGGCTGCGTTACATCGGTAAAATAGGTTTTACCGGTGGGTACCCGGGTTACATTGGTGCTGGATGCCAGGAGGTCTTTGGGTTTGGTGAGCGGTTTTGCTTTGGCGTGCATTTTAACCCTCTCTTGAATATCTTGAAGGGCGTTTGTTAAATGCTCGACTTTGAGCCGGTCATCTCCTTTTTCTTTTGCCTTCATCCCGGCAATCCGTAGAGCCAGTACCCCAAACTGGGCAATGCCTTCAACCAGCAATTCAGCGGCAAAGGGGTCCGGTTCTATGGACAATTCCCCGAGATGGTCTTTAAGGGCGGATTGCAAGTAAAGCCAATGTATACCGCTGTCGCGAAAGGCATCGAAATCATAAGCCTCGATGGTCAGACTCCCTGACCGGCCCAAGCGGGGGAAAAAGATAACGTCTTCATATTCATTGACCTCGAAAGGGACAAAAGCTTTCCACATCCGGTCTACGTCTTCCTCGCGGATAAACCGGCGGTTTTTTTTCTTTGCTATTTTATCAGAGAGTTTTAAGCTTTCAAAGGCGAAATCAATCATGGACTCGGTGAAAAGGGCCTTGAATTTTCGTCCCGCTTCAGCATCGGCAGGCCATCTGTGCCGGGCAAAATAAACCTGGAGGTTTCTCAAAAACACTTGCATGGAAATTTTGTTGTAGGCTTCATAAGATGAAACTTTCTGTGTAATGATCTGCCGGATAGTGGAAAACTTTGATTTTAAGGAGGTGTCTTGCGGCTTAAGCGGCTGCGGAGATGTCCGGAAATCCGTACCGGCCAACTGCTGGGGGGACACGGAATGCTGAACCGTTTCCCATGATTTTTGAAAAATCCCCGGGGAAAGCTCATAGTTGTTTGACAAGCGGGCGCTGCGGTCGGCCCGCTGCAATACCGCCAGGGTAAAAATATCCAAAAACGCTTTTAACGTCGAGACAGCGGCTGGATCAAGCGGTACCAGCTTGATATCGGTTCGAAACATCACATCCTGCTGAAGGGCTAAGATCGTCCGCAATCCATAGGCAACACTGGAATAATGGTCGATGTCCCGCCTGGTCAAGGTAATGGGCTGTTGACCTTTCATTTCAATGAAGATATCGCCATTGGGTTTCCGTGCATACTTTAATATTTTGCCTATTTCAGTTTTAAAATAACCGGCAGTGGATTTTTGAGGTTGACCGCCGGTTTTAACGACCCGGGAAACATTTTCCCACAGGTGCAGCAGGAGTTTTTTCTGCAGCTTTACTTTTAAAAACCGGGTCTCTGCACTGAGCTTGGTGCCGTACATGAAGTTTTCCAGCCGTGTTGCCGTGGCATGGCATTTGGGGTCCCGGTTATTTTCCAGTTTTTGAATTTCACAAATAGTATTCCAGGTCGGGTCCGCTTCTTTTTTGGACTGCTCACCGGCAAACAGACCGGACATAACCATAAAACTTAAACATATAATAAAAAAAGTGATTTTAAACCTTGCAGCTTCTATTATTGTTCGATTCAGCCGTTTTTTCATTTAGTACCTCCTGGCCAAATTACTTTATTTGGCGGAGAGTATTATAACCTAAACGGGGGCATATTTCAACAAGAGCACGCATTTATTTTAATTTTGCCTCCGGCGGCCAAAAACCTTTTTGAAAAAAGGTTTCTGGACTTCCAAAAACTTTTGATTATAAGGATAAAAACGAACTGGGTAAAAATTCGTATAACCTAGATGGAAAAAATAATCGAAACCTTTGAACTGACAAAATATTATAAAAACGGGATCGTCGGTATCGAAAACCTCTCCCTGTCTGTTCAAGCCGGTGAGATTTACGGTTTCCTGGGCAGCAACGGCGCAGGAAAAACCACTACCATCCGCATGCTGGTAAACCTCCTTTTCCCCACCGCAGGAAAAGCCCAAATCTTCGGGAAAGATATCGTAAAACACCACCTGGATATCTGCAAAGATATCGGCTATATCCCCAGCTCGGTCAAACCCCACAAATACATGACCGGGGGAGATTTCCTGGATTATATGGGAAAGCTTTCTTCAGATTGTGACAGTGAATACCGCAGCTATTTGCTTAAAAAATTCGACTTCAAGAGAAAAGACCTTAAACGGAAAATTAAAGAATACTCTTCGGGTATGGCACGAAAAATTGCCCTGGTGCAAACCTTTCAACACCGGCCCCGGCTGCTGATCATGGACGAACCTACCGAAGGACTCGACCCGGTAATGCAGTACACCTTTTACGAACTGCTGAAAGAATACAAAAATAAGGGCGGTACCGCGTTTATCTCCTCCCACCACCTGCCGGAGGTGGAACAGGTCTGCGACAGGGCAGCGATTATACGGAATGGCCGCCTGGTGGCAGTGGAAAAAATTCAAGACCTGATGAAACATATGGGACGCACCATTCATGTGGAATTCAAAGACCAGGTCAATTCTTCCCGAATGGAATCCCCCCACTGGGAAATTGTCAGTATGGATGGAACGACTCTGACAGCTAAATTAACAGGAGATATCGATAAAATCATTAAACTTCTCAGCCGTTTTGACATCAAAGATATGTCCCTGCCCAATCCCAGCCTCCAAGATGTATTCCTGGATTATTACCGGGTAGAGGAGAGTGACCAATGATCGGCAATATACACCTTAAGCAGTCTGTAAAAGGGATTTGGAAGAAAAGCCTGCTGCTGTGCGCAGCACTGTTTCTTTTTGAAATGTTGTTCGCTGTCCTTAGCACTTCAGTCGTAATTCAGAAAAGCATTCTTAGAGATATGAATGATATCCCGGCAGTGGCTCAAAAAATGATGGGAAAAGGGGTTGTAGAATCCATGCTCAAATACGGGTTAATCGCGGTCGGTTATGTTCATCCCTTTATGCTTATCATTTTTATCCTGTTTATTTTTATAGCCGCTTCACAAATGATCACTTCCGAAATCGGGTCCGGCACCATCGGGTTCACCCTCAGCAAACCGGTTTCCAGGAAACGGCTGTATCTCAACTTTGGCATAATTGTTTACCTGGGCACCGCACTGCTGGCCCTGTCGACCTACCTGTCTTCTCTCCTGGGGGTGTTGCTGTTCCACTCTCAAAAACTACCCAAAGAACCCTTTGCCCATTTAGCCTGGAACCTTTTCCTGTTAATGATCTTTGCTGCCGGTTACATCGCCGTATTCGCGGCTGTGTCCGATTCCGGCAAAAAACTGTTTACCTATGGCGGGACCACTCTTTTTGCTTTTTATATTTTAACCTTTGCTGCTCCACTCTGGAAACCACTGGAGTATGTATCGCCGGTAAGTCCCTTTTCCTATTACAAACCAATGGCCCTGTTAATAGGCGGTCGAATCGATTTAACCACTTCCCTTGCCATAATCGCAGTGTCGATGGTTATGTTCGGCATTGGAGCGATTATCTTCAACCGCCGCGATATTTCCAGTGGCTAGCCCCACTGCGCCCCACGGCGTGGGGGGCCTATATGCGGAGGCTCTGCTGGAATATGCTTTAACCTTTTGTTCCCATTGAAATCTGCATAAAAAATGAAAATTCCTATACAATTAAATAATTTTCATTACCACGAAGGTGGCTTTATGATAAAATATAACCTTTAAAAAAGGAAGCTCGAAAAATGGATGATAAAAAAATTCTTTCTGTTGCACAAGAAGCGGCTTTGCGGGCCGGGAAATACCTCAAGAAAGCCTATGGATATGGACAGCGGCCGGAGGTTGAATTTAAAGGAGATGTAGACCTGGTGACTGAAAAAGACAGGGAAAGTCAGGAGATCATTTATAAAATCATAAAGGAGAATTTCCCTCAACACTCTATCCTGGGGGAAGAGGACTTGAACATCGAAAAAGATAAAGAACTGCTGTGGCTGATCGACCCGATTGACGGCACCACTAATTTTGCCCATTCGCTGCCGATGTTCTGTGTCAGCATTGCCTTTCTTGTAGAAGGTAAATCCCGGGTAGGGGTAGTGTATGTCCCGCTGTTGGAAGAGATGTTTTACGCAGCCAGGGGTTCCGGTGCATTCTTAAATAAGAAAAAAATCACTGTTTCCAAAGAAAAGGACCTGGGTAAATGCTTACTGGCCACGGGTTTCCCCTATGACCGCAGGGAATCGCCGGAAAATAATGTGAACCATTTTAATAAATTTATCGTAAGAGCCCGGGGTATCCGACGCATAGGTTCGGCTGCTATCGACCTTGCTTATACGGCAGCCGGCCGTTTCGACGGCTTCTGGGAAATCAAACTCTACCCCTGGGACACAGCGGCTGCCCTGCTAATGGTAGAAGAAGCAGGAGGGAAAGTTACAGACTTTTCCAATAATCCCTTCGATCCCTTTATGAAAGAATGCGTCGCTTCCAACGGCCAGATTCACCAACGAATACTTAAGATTATAAATTCAGGTTAATCTATAAAAAGTTTTGATCAAACTTTTTCAAAAGTTTGGCCCGTGAAACATCGGCAGGGTTGCGCCGCGGCCCTAAACCATCGCCGCTGATTTTTTTAATTGTTTTTCCGCGTCGATGACATCGCGATTGATAAGTGTGAGGGCATTGCCAATTTTTGACTTTAATGAACGGGAAACCGGTGTTTCCAGCATCTCACGCAGTACCTGGATACTCATCCGGTAATAGCGGATCACTTCCCCTTCATCGATCTCTAGCTGGTCGATAATAGACTGAAAGGACTTTTTTTTCATCCAGTCCAACAGGGAGGCCGAAAGATCATAACAAAAGGGTTTGCTTAAGTAACTTAAGCCCATCTTTTTTTCAAAACGGTGGATACCCCTGATTACTTCTGTGGTGATGGTTTTAAGAAATTTTACTTCCTTGGAGAGTCTTGGTTTTATAATTTTGGGGCGGGGAGCAAACACGGCTGCTAAACATAATACCCCCAACTGGCCCGGGGATAGATCTTCAAGCACCCCGTAACCAAAAAGTTCGGCAAGGGGGAGTTCATTGCCGTGTATTTTTTTGGCAAAATGGCCCTTTTCGGTCAATTGATAATTATGGATATAACCCAACTGCTTTAGTATCTTCAAACGCGCTTTCATCTTCTCCAACTGCCGGGCACCGGCGGCGGCTTTTTCCTGGTAATAATGAAATGAAAGGGAATGGATGTTTAAAAGTTCCTCGCCATAGGTTTCGTAAAGGTTTAAGATCGTGGCATAAGAGGCGTTAAACCGGCTGCGAATATCCTCGGGCGAACCCCTAAAAATCGATTTCAATTCTTGAAATTTTACGGCCTTTGTATCGACGCGGCTGTAGACAAAACCTTCCCGGTCAATCCCTCTCCTGCCGGACCGCCCGGCCATCTGGAAGAAATCACGGACTTTTAGGGCCCGGTAAAACCGTCCGTAATTTTTTTTCACTTCATCCAAAGCAACGGTACGGGCCGGCATGTTGATGCCAAGGGCAAAGGTTTCGGTAGCAAATATAATTTTAATCAATTTCTGAGTAAACAGCCGCTCAAGAATCTCTTTTAACATCGGATGGATGCCGGCATGGTGGTACCCCACCCCTTTTTTCACCAGGTCCCTGAGACTATGGGTGCGATCTTCGTCCCAGAGTTCATATTCCCGGCAAAAGTTATCGTATATTTCCAATATTTTGCCTCTTTCTTCCTCATCCAGGTAATCCAGTTGAGCGGCTTCTTCCGCCAGGTATTCGCACCGTTTGCGGCTGAAAGAAAAATAGATGCAGGGCAGCCGGTCTTCCTCAGCCAGGTGGCGAACCAGGGCAAAGGGTTTGTTCCCGGGATAATCCTCTTGCAGCAGTCGATTCCCTTTAAAACGACGTCTCCTGCGGCCACCGTATCCTTCTGCTTTAACTTCTCCCAACTCATCACAGATTTTCCCATGGCACTGGAATAAAAAACGCAAAGGAACCGGCCGCTTACTTTCTTTGATGACTTTGATGGGATGCGGGTGGATCTCCCGGAGCCAGGATGCAAATTGATCGATATTGGGTATTGTCGCAGACAGACCCATAAATTTCATGTGCTTGGGTAAAAGGATTAACGATTCTTCCCATACGGTTCCCCTCTCAATATTATCCAGGTAATGGATTTCATCAAAGATAATCCAAAAGTGTCTGTCTAAACCGGATTTACTTTCCAGTACTTTATTGCGAAAAATTTCCGTAGTCATAATCAGCAGTGGTGACTGGGGCCTGATATTAACATCCCCGGTTATAATTCCCACCTTATCCGGGAACCGGGCCTGGAACTCACGGAACTTTTGATTGGAAAGGGCTTTGATGGGAGCGGTATAGATCACTCCTTGATTTTCCATCATGCATTTTTTGATCAGGTATTCTGCGATTAAGGTTTTGCCGGCGCCGGTGGGTGCGGAGACCAGGACCGATTGGTCCTGCTCAACCCCTGAAATGGCCTGTTTTTGGAAATCATCCAGTTGAAGATCTTTCCCGTTGAGATCCTTCATGGTAATCATATCTGACCTCTTTTCATTCGTCAACCGTCAGTTGTCCGCAGGCGGATTGAATTTCCCTGCCTTTGGACCAGCGAACAATAGCTGTGTATCCCAGGGAATACAAACAATCGGAAAAAGCGGTAATATCTTCTTTAGAAGGGGTTTTAAAGCGGAAATCTTTGTTCTCGTTGTAGGGGATCAGGTTAATTTTGCAGGGTATTCCTCCCAGGAGTTTCGCTGTCTTTCGGGCATCCGCGAGGGAATCGTTCACCCCTTTGAGCAAAACATATTCAAAGGTAACCCGGCGTTTCCGTTTCTCCCGGGTGGCGCGAAAATAGTCCAGGATTTCATCTAATTTTTCTTTCTTAGAGATGGGCATCAATTCTTCTCTCAATGGAGAAGCCGGTGCATTTAATGAAAAGCTGATTTTTATTTTGGGAAAATCCGTTTCAAATTGCCGGATTTGTTTTAAAATACCAGCTGTAGAAAGGGTGATGTTCCGGGTAGAGATGGCCAGCCAATTTTCATTGGTAATGATTTCCAGTGCTTTTTTAAGATTTTCGTAATTAAGGAGGGGTTCTCCCATTCCCATAAACACGATATTGAGTTTCCCTGTATACGTATCCTCATCGCCATTAATGGCTTTTTTTAATAGTAAAACCTGTGATAGAATTTCCCCGGGGCTTAAATTACGTTTAAACCCCATCCTGCCGGTGGCGCAAAATTTGCATTTCAGGCTGCAGCCCACCTGGGTGGAGATACAGAACGTATAATGGTTTTTTTCCGGTATCAGCACCGCTTCGATTTTGTGTTTATCCGCCAGCTCAACCAGGAATTTTTTGGTGCCCTGGGGATCTTTTTTTATGTCCAGGATTGTATTTAGCCCTGTATCGTAATGTTTGGACAGTCGTTCCCTGTTGGTTTTGCTGATATTTGACCATTTGCCGATATCCAGTATATTTTTAGCGTAAAGCCATTGAAAAACCTGGTCTGCCGCAAATTTTTTAAAGTTCGCGGCGGTAATCTCTTTTTTTAATTCTTCATATGACAAATCATACATCCATTTCATTGTTAGCTGTTTCCTGGTTTAAGCAGGTTTAATTTATATTATACCATATATATTAAAAACTCAGTAATTTTATGCCTTCGGTGACCAGGGGGGCTCCTTTCGAGAAAACCGCCCCCCTGGACCCCCCGCAAAAGCTTTTGATAAGGTACTTAGAATTAGGCTCGAAGACTTCCCTAACAGCCATTGAGTATTACATTATCTTATGGTTAAACAATATCATCGCAAGAATATTCCAGCGGAATCAATCACTATAAGAAGTCTTCCGGATGGCCCGGAGGGCCTAATTAGGTCCCCCATGCCATGGGGGGGGATTGCAATAATATTGTATTTCATATAAAATAGATTTTTTTATTCAACCAAATAAAACAAGGATATGAAATATGTCATCGGAATATTTGTATGATGTTGAAGTATGCAATGTATTAACGGAAAAATTTCGCGATCAACAATTGCACCGGCCCATGCGGGTGGGCCGCTACGATGCGGGTGAACGCTTGACTTATGAGATGACCGGTGTCGGGCAACCCGGTAGAGCAACGGTACACCTGGTAATCGAAAAATTTGTCGGCGGCGGTTTTGCCGGCCAGGTGTACAAGGTGAAGGTTATAGATATCGAGATAGACGGCAAAAACCAATCCATCGAGGGGCTCGAGAAAAGCAAGGTCTATGCGGTGAAAATCCTGATCCCATCCTCCGGCTTCTCCCGGTTTTTTCGCAACCTGGTGTACCGCATCGGATTCCAGGGCCCGTTTCAACTGCAAGTAAATCCCACAGCCGCCCGGGCGGGTGCGATCTGGCAGAAATTTATTCGCCGCGGCGCCAAACTGCGTTTTAATGATGAAACCGTGGTCAACGATATACATGCCACCTTTGTAGATACCACACTGGGGAGCTGCGGCGAAATAAGCGATTGGGTAGATGGACGGACCTGGCGGCTGGAAGTGGATGATCGCATGGGCCTGCTGAAACGGTTCAAACGGGGCAAAACCGCAGACCCCAAAAAACTGGGTTCTCCCGAATACCGGGCCAAAAAACAATTTATGGGAAATTTCGTAAAGCTCTTGCAAGATATGGGCGCCCATGAATTCGCCAGGCAGTATGAATGGTCTACCTGTAAAAGCCAACCCAACTGCTTGAAACGCAAGGATACCGAAAATAACCCCCCGGCCGGTTTAACAGCCATCGATTTTCGCGCCG
>Ga0114923_10002727_pt1 | contig 11932 bp, 6 predicted proteins | sample SumtaG_FD_89578 | JGI IMG/M metagenome (GOLD analysis project Ga0114923, IMG submission 89578) | Deep subsurface microbial communities from Indian Ocean to uncover new lineages of life (NeLLi) - Sumatra_00157 metaG | ecosystem: Environmental > Aquatic > Marine > Oceanic > Sediment | place: near... | reverse complement strand
ACGCCGATGGGCAACAGCCTCAAGGTCATGGGCTATGCCGGCTCCAAGATGCTGTCCAAGACCATGATGTGGCGCCGCGCGCCCTCGAACCTCAAGCGCTGCGCCTGAGACGGATGATTTAAGGAGCTATCCGGGTGCTTCACAGCACCGGGATGGGCTTTGAAAAAAAGAAACAGAGCCGTGAAAGGCTGAGTTTGACAGAGAATGTTCGTCGCAATGACCGTGGTAACCGTTTATGCTTTGTTCCTAGGAATTGCTGTTCGGACCCTTTCACAATTGCGCCAATTGACCATATATGGGTGATGCAGAGCAGGAAACATTGATTTTCCGCACCCATGATTGAAAGGAAGAGAGGACTGAAATGCGCCGCAATGCTTTACTCTTCATATGTTTCCTCATGCTGATGATGGGCCCCGTCGGAGAAGCTGCGGCCAAACGTGTCGCCCTGGTCATCGCAAACTCGGATTACGAACACACCGAAAAGCTGTCGAATCCGCGCAACGATGCCAAGGCTCTGGCGGAGGCGTTCAAGCGGTTGGACTTCGACTCGGTGACGCTCAAGGAAAATCTTGACTACCGGAACCTGCGGCTGGCGCTCAAGAATTTTGCCCGCGAGTCGGCGGGCGCGGAAATTGCCCTGGTTTACTTCGCCGGTCATGGCATCGAGGTTTCTGGACAGAATTACCTCATCCCGACGGACGCCCGTCTCGATACCGCGACCGATGTTGATTTCGAGGGAATTCCGCTTCCGAGCGTCCTGAGTTCCGTCGAAGGCGCGGAAAAGCTCAAGCTGGTTATCCTTGACGCGTGCCGGAACAACCCGTTCAGGGCGCGGATGATCACCCGCTCTGGCACCCGCTCTATCGGCCGCGGACTGGCAAAGGTGGAGCCGCAAGGCCACACCATGGTTGCGTTTGCGGCCAAGGAAGGCACCGTTGCGCTGGACGGAGACGGCAAGCATAGCCCTTACGCCAATGCGTTGCTCCAGGTGGTTGAGGAGCCAGGCGTCGAGATCGGCTTCCTGTTCCGTCGCGTTCGCGACATCGTCCTCAAGGCGACCGGTCAGCGGCAGGAGCCCTACACCTACGGTTCGCTGGGTGGAACACCGATTTTCCTGAAGTCGACTGAGAAGACTGCCAAAACGAAGAAGTCGCCGGAGTCCGAGGACCGCATAGCCAACCTGCGCAAGGAACTCGACGAACTGAAGCGTCAGTTCAATCTCGGCAAGACGTCAGACGATCAGGCTGGAACGACGTCTGAAAGCATCGTCGTTGCCAAGGTCGAACCCAAAACCCGCGAGAACACGAGCTCGGACGAGGCTACGTCAAAACAGGACACGGCAGAGCAAAAGGGTCCGAGCACACAGGACGAATTCAGCGCAACTGATCCTGCAGCGACCGGCACCAAAAAAGTCGCATCCACACAGCCTGCTCCGACCGCGCAGGAGACGGCTGCCGACACGGAGCAGAAGGCCAATGCCGAGGAGCAAGCCCCCTCGCGCCAGCTGGTCACGAATATCCAGAGCGAGCTTGCCCGCCTCGGATGCAATCCCGGACCTGCGGACGGCTTGTGGGGTCTGCGCACCAGCTCGGCGATCTCGGACGTGAACACGGAATCCGGACAGAAGCTGAACGCGACCGGGCCTGAAGAGAACACGCTTGACGCTCTACGTGCCATGAAGGGCCCCATTTGCAAGGCGCCAGCAACACAGGTCGTGAAGCCTCAGCAAACACGTCCTGCGCAAAAGACTGCCAAGAAAAAATCCTACTCGAAGTCGAAAAAGAAACCGGTCAAGGACAAGGATTACGAGTATTTGGGCGGCACGTCCACGGCGATCGATTGCGAGAGCGGCAGGCGGATCACTGATAAGTGCTTTGTGGATTAACGAATTGCATGAAGCGATAGCCGAATCATCGCCACTATCAAAAAGAGGGCAGGTGGAAAAATCTACCTGCCCTTTTTGATATTTCGGCTATTGGCTAGTCAACCTGCATATTGACGACCTGTACGCGGCGATTTTCGCCGACGTTCGGCGTTTCCGGCAGCTTCAGCTGCTCCTCGCCGTAGCCGATCGCGATCAATTTCGATATGTCGAGATTGTACTTGTCGATTAGATATTGTCTCACCGAATCCGCGCGTCTTTCTGAGAGCGACTGGTTGTAATTGTTGCTGCCGACGGCATCGGTATGCCCGGCGATCATGAAAGTTTCGCCGTTGAGCTTTGCATCACTCAACGCTTCGCCAAGCTCTTTCAGTTTCGGCAGCGACTGCTTGTTGATCTGCGCAGAGTCGTAGTCGAAGTAGATTTCCATATCAACGGCAGGCAGATCGTTTTTCTTGACGTATGTTGCGACATCTTTCCTTTGCTCCACCGTAATCTGGCGGGTGCTAACCTTGCGCAGCGTGTCGACAAGCCCCTTGAATTTCTGCTGATCCTTGCTTGGCTCTGCCTTGAGCGCGCGTGTCTTGACTCTTGAAAGTGATTTGATCAGTTCGCTCTTGTCCTGCGCATGAGCGAAGTCGGAACAAACATTCCCGAACGCGAAGGTTGCAATGGACGTTAGGACCGCAAAAGTTTGAATGAAACGGGCAGAATTCATAACTCGCTCTCCTTTTTGGCGTAGGTGCCGTCTCTGCCTATCGACTTTATCGGATGAACTCACCATGCGACAGGGCTCACCGATACGGCACCGTTTAGGCACTACCGATTCGATATAGTGACCAAAGCTATTTTCGCAACTCGGAGATCAATTGTTCAAACCAGTCCAGATCCCTTTTCCAAGCTGCGTTGCCCGGCGAAAGTTTGACCAGTTCGCTGATAATGTCCTTACCTTTCTCAAGCGCTTCTACTGCATCATCCTGTTTGCCCGCCAACTTGTGTGCATATGCGAGCTTGGAATAGACGACTGCGAGATCGCGTCGCCAGACCGCATTGCTCGGATCGGATTTTACGAGGCCCTGACGGATCTTGAGTGACCGGCCGTAGGATTTGACGGCACCTTCAAGATTGCCTTTTGCAGCGAGCACATCAGCGACCTTGATCAAGGCAACCGACAATGCGCGGTCCCAGTTGGCATTGCCAGACTCCGCCTTGATGAGTTTTTCGCAAATGGCATGGCTGTCCTTGTAGTAGGAGAGCGCCTCTTCCAACCGGCCGAGGGCCCAGAGCATATCCCCGACCTTTGTAGCCGAGACCGAGAGGTCATATTGGCGGCCGGCGTTTTCCCCATCGCGCGCAGCAAGTCTTTTCGATATCGCGAGGCTCTGGCGATAGTTTTCCAGCGCTTCGTCTGCCTTGCCCCTGGTGTTGAGTGCATCGCCAATTCGTTCCAACGCTACCGAGTGATCGCGCTGCCAGCTTTCGTTCTCGGGAGCCAGTCCCGCGAGTGTACTGCGGATCACTGCACTTTCCCGGTATGATCCGAGGGCCTCGTCAATCTTGCCCTGTGTCACGAGCACGTCGCCGACCCGTTCGAGCAATACCGATAGGTCGCGTTGCCAGCGGACGTTTTCCTTGTCGTTCTTGGTGAGCCGCCTCGATATCTCCAATCCTTTTCGGAAATAGCGGAGTGCCTCGTCGATATCGCCCTTCAAATAAAAAATGTCCCCAAGCTTCTCGCAGGAGATCGAAAGATCGCGCTGGTGCTCAGCATTGTTCGGCTTTGCCTCGGCTCGCACGCTCGCGATCCTGTATGCCGAAGTCTGGTGTTCGAGAGCCGCGGCGAGATCGCCGCGTTCCCGGACCAGCTCTCCCAACCGAAGGTGGGCGCGATATACACCCCGGCTGTCGTCTTCCCTTTGCGAAATTTCCAGGAGCCGGTTCAGTTCGCGTTCCGCAACCGACAGATTCCCGGCAAGCAGGCTCAGCCAGCCATGCCAATACAGCGCATCCGTACCGTTCGGATAGAACTGGAGTGCCTTAGCGTAGGCCTCTCGCGCCCGTTTGGGGTCTCCGAGGCCCGCGATCGCACCAAGCCTGCGATAGGCATCTGCCGCGCGCTTGCTTTCCGTATCGGCGCGCCTAGCGGTCTCTTCGGCCAGTTGCCTCAACAGGGATTCCGCCTGCTCGACGTTGCCATCCTTGAGAGACTGGAGGGCTCTTGCATACCGCGTATCGCGGGCCGCGCCGCTGACGATGGCCGTAATCGCGTCGGTCAGTTGCTCGGTTGACGTGGTGGTTGCGCCTTCGGCGGTCGACACGATGCTGTATTTCGAAACGAGCGCTTCGATCTCCGCAAGCGTTTGCCTCTGACTGTAGGACTTGTAGGCGAAGATCGCGGCGCCAACGGCAAGGACGGCGATCAGCGAGCACACCATCGCCCGCACGCGGGCGCTGCGCTTGCGTTCGCGTTCGGCCCGCGCAAACACCTCGTCGGTGCCGACGCCGATCATGCGCGCAACGATCTTGGCAAGGGTCAACGCCCATCCGTCACCCGACGGGCGCACATCGGCCGCGATGATGTCTTCTTTCTTGTTCGACAGCCTTCCGCTCTTTGTCACGCGGTAGCGCATGGCCGGCGGGAAGCACTCGGTCTCCCCGCTGTCGGGTACATCGTCCAGGATCACGGGGATAATCTGCTCGCCGCGCCCCAGCTGCTTGAACAGCAGGACTTCCTGATCGACGTATTCGCTCTTGGCGGCCGCCGGCGAGCAAAGCAGGATCAGGAAAGCGGATGTCTCCAGCGCCTCTCGCGTCTGCCTGTCGAGGGATTTGCCAGCGGAGAACTCTTCGCGGTCACGGAAAACGGGGCGTAGCGATTTGGAGTCTGGTCCGACTGGCGTTGCACGTTGCGCGAGGTGTTCGTCGATCCGGAATCGCTCAAGCGCGCGGTGAATGCGCTTCGCCCACGCGGTATCGCGATGGCTATAGGAGAGAAACGCTGTAAATGTGTAGCTCTGCTTTGTGTCCACTGACATTCATGCGCGCCCTTTTCCCGACTGTCGCATTACTCACCTGAATGGCAAATAGCGCCGGGACCTTGAGGCTAATGGTTCAATAAGAAACCTCTGGTTTGTGGCGCGTTGCCTTTGCCAATCGTTCGCCCAGTGTGCGGCTGATATTCTGATTAAGCTTCGCCTCAATGCGCGGATAAAGGCGAAGGGCTTTGTTTTTTCCTTCCGGGCTGAATACGAGCAAGGTCGACTTCTCCGACGCCATGCAGGTTGCCGTCCTTGGTGCATCGCCGAGGAACCCGATTTCGCCGAATATCTCCCCGGGACCAAAGCTGCCAACTTTTTTCAAGCCGGCGCCTTCTTCCCCACTCTTGCCTTTTTTGGAGTCTGCTTCCCTGAGCACATCAATCCCGCCGGACAAAACGAGGTACATTTTGTCACCCTCGAGACCTTCCATGATCACAATATCACCATTGTCTACGTCTTCGGTTTCAGACAGCAGGATGGCCTTGCGAATCTGGCGCGGCGACATTCCGCGAAATATCGGGCTGTCAATCAAGACCTGTGTACCCACTTTAGAAGCGATCAGTTCCCAAACACCCACAAGTCGCACGTGCCTGAGAATAAGCGGTGTAATGAAAAGGTCGGCGAGCATGGCGTAAATCATGGTCGCAGCTGCAAGCAGGCCAAACTGGGCCACACTATTGAAGTTTGAGAAAAGCAGCGTCAGGAACATTCCAGCCAGCCCGATAGATGTTGACACAACGGGAATGGCTTCCATGCGGATGGTCTCGAGAATCGCTTTATCCGGATCCGGGTTGCTGCGGTGCTCGTCGCTATAGCGGATCATCAGGTGCGAAGTGTCATCAATCGCGATGCCCATTGCGATGACGGCTACGAGAGCCGTACCGGGATTAAGCGGGATGCCGAGCAGGCCCATCGTACCGAAATTCATGATCAGGGGCATCAGGTTCGGCACAAGCGACACGAGACCTGCTGCAAGCGATGTGAAGAGGATAGACATGATCATGTAGATCACGAGGATCAACAGGAGCAGGGAATAGATCTGTCCGTTTACCAGCGTCTGTGCACCCGACGAGATCATCAGGGCCTCGCCAGTCAGTTCATACTCAATGTCGTTACCCAGGATGCCGTCGAGTTTTGTGCGAAGTTCCGCAATGTGCTGGCGAAGGTCATGCGAGTTCGTAATATAGTGGCGTACGAGAATCTTCGCGCTTCGGTAATCGGGGCTCACGTAATTTTCCAGCGCGTCGCGCTTGAACATAAGCAGGAACTGATCGATTTTGGTGCGCGCATCGGGAACCTGGTAGAATTCCTCTTTGCCCTCGTTGATTTCGCGGTTGACCAGCGAAACGTAATCGGCCAGTGACGTAATTTTGTCGTAGGCCTTCTGTTCCCGCATGAATTTCGCTGCGGCCTCGACCTTTTTCAAGTTCTCAGATTCTTTGAACGCGCCGGGTTCTTTGGCTTTCAGGACAACATTGAAAACCTGCATTCCGGCGAGTTGCTCGTGCAATTTCACGCCGGCCCGGGTGATGGGATGGTCCGCCCTGAAGTTCGCGAGCGGGTCGTCGTTGACTTTAATATTGTAGGCAAATGCACCGACGATCGCGACCACAAGCGCCGACGCGGCCAACACCTTGTTTCCGTGTTTGACAGCGACCTTCTCGAACAACGTCGTGACAAGCGCCGCGAGACCGCCAGACCCGCCGATGTTTTTTTGCTTCGGAGGTTTGGTCGACCCCATGACGCTCAACATGAGCGGCACAAGCAAAACGGTTGCGACGAGGTTGGCAATCATTGCGAACGACGTCGAATAGCCGAAACCCTGGATCATCGGTATCTCGCTGATCGCGTTGGAGCCGAACCCGAACGCCGTCGTGAACGAGGTGATGAGGATGGGAAGCCCCATATGGCGGGCCATGAAGCGGATGGCGACGTCGCGAGTCGCGGCACGGGACTCGGCCTCGCCCTCTCTCAGGCCATCGAGATATGCAGACAGCAGATGCGTATCCTCGGTTGACCCAATAACGATAATGAGCGACGGAATCATCGAAGACAGGAGCGTAACGGGCAATCCGACATGCCCCATGAAACCGAAGGTCCACAGAATACTAATCAATGATGTAGCGACGGGAATGATCGCAAACCTCGGTGTCCGGAGGAAAATCACGATAGACGTGATGAGGATCAGCAGGGCGATCGGCAGCAGGAGCCGGAAGTCGTTCTGAATACCCTTTGCAAGATCGTGCTCAAGGCGCGGCGGTCCAATCTGGAAGGCTTCGGCAAACTCGCCCTTGACCGGTGTGATTGTGTCTTCGATCGTCTGAAAAACCTTGGCGAGATAGTTTGGGCTGTTCTCACTTGATACGGCGACGACGAACGCAGTCGCAGTCCCATCTTTGTTGATCAGGTCGCCAAGGATTAAGGGATTAGCTGATGCGTTCTCGACCGCCCGCTTGAGCGCGGCCGCATCGTCATAGCGACCGTCCAGCACACGGCCGGTGTCAAGGCCGCCGTCGCGGTATCGCAAGGTCGTGACGTTGAACAGGCTTTCGACCGATTTGACGGCATCAAGATCGAGCAGCTCGTGGTGCAGAGCCTCCAGCCTTTTCAATTTGGCTTCCGTGAAAAGTTCCGGATCGGATACGAATACGATCGTTATATTGTCCGAACCGAACGTTTCTATGGTGTCACGATAGGCGGGCCAGCCGGGGTCTTCGACACTGATCAGGGCGCGTCGGCTGGTATCGGTCTTGAGCTTGGTTACCCCCAGGACAGAGATAACCGTAAATGCGATGAGCATTGCAAGCGCAACGAGCCTGTTTGTTGCGGCAAACATCAGTATTGTGCGAACCACACTAGCCCTCCCAATTCCGCTCCGCGGACCCCTTGTAGCCCCGTCATCTGACGTGGTCGCCGGACGTCAAGGTGCGTTCAAAAAACAGCTCCAAAGGTACCGAGGATTCGTCAAAATTGCGCTCGATCACCTCGACACGGGTTTTGTGCCCAGATTTGAAATTCTCCATCAAATATGTGTCTGCCCGCCACGTGTCGTCTTCGATTTTTTTAACATTGCTTGCCGTCTGCCGCTTCACGAGCGTGTCGCGCCAGTCGTAATAATCCGTGCGCATTAGAAAGTAGTTTTTCTTATCGATCCAGAGTCGGCGGCGCTTGTATCCGGTTTCAGCCTTCAACTCGGCGTCCTTTGGAGTGACATCGATGACGAAGTGTTCCTTGCCATCCAGCGTCTCGTTCTTCAGCCGTTCGAATGACAGCTTGTCACTTGGTTCCGATGTCAGGTCCTCCGCGGTGAATTCCGTACCCATGAAATAATTCTTTTTACCGCCGTTCACGAGCCTGACCGGTTTTCCGCCGGCGGCGGGCAAATAAATCCAATGGCCGTCTTTCTTGAACCGGCGCTTCCATGTGATCGTGGCTGTGCCGCGAATTGACGGCGGAGAATGGAACACCATGAGATATCGGTGCTCGCCGGGGCCGACTGTCCGCGAGTAACGCTTGAGGTCACGAATCTCCTCGGCACCCTTATCGTCGGTCAGGGTCATTTTTTGGATCTCAAATTCAATGCGACGGCCGTGGCGCTTCCCGATCTCGTCGTAAATCTCTTTACCTGTCTGCTTTTCTGCCGAAGTTGCGTCCTTCGCTGCGGTGCCCGTTTCCTTTTGGGCAGCAGCGGCAAACGGCAGCAACAGGCCGGCCAGGAAGAGGATCAGATATCTGTAACGCATCCGCCAGTCTCCCGATTTACCCTTGCGGAGAGGGTTCCCTAGAACCCCAGTTCACCCTGAGAAACTACAATTGATAGCTGTAGGGCTTCAAACTGAGATTTCCACTTTCGATTTCAAGAGGGCCGGAGCGAATAGCTTTTTCGTCCGTCTCGAATTGGTTTTTTGAACTCTATGATATCGTGGTTCGGCTTTTGAACACAGATTTGCCCTTCATATTGCAATATTGGCGTAGGCTGGCAATGCTAGTGAAACGATTGTTGGACGATAAAAGGCATTGGAAATGGACGCGAAGCTGGTGAAATTTGTCGTTTTTGCGATCGGCGCATTCCCGTTTTTATTTATGGAAGGCGCCTCAAAGGCTGTAAAGGCGGACGGACGTTTCCAAGTGGCGCAGGTCCCCGCAATGTCGGAGTCCGGACCCGATGTTGTCATTGTACAGCCGAAAGGCGACGTCCCGCGCAAGGCCTTCAAGGCCTTGGACAAGCATTGTGCACGGTGTCACCAGCAAGGGCGTCTTGAACGGGCCAAGCCAGCCAAGAATTTCGGTAACATTCTCAAGCTCAATGAAATTGCGCGCGACCCTCACCTGATCCTTCCCGGCAACCCGGATGGCTCGCGCCTGTTCTCCCGCATCGTCAAGCAGGAAATGCCTTACGACGTCTATACCGAGTTTTCCGGTGGCACCGAACCGAGCAAGGAGGACGTGCAGGCGATTTACGACTGGATTGAGTCGCTGGACTCAAAGACCGTCGCATCGTGTGGCAACCGCAAGCCTGTTGATACCGGCCAGGTCGTGGAAGCTATCTCTGCAAACCTGAACAAGCAGGCAGCAAGCCGGCGAAAGGGCATGCGGTATCTCACCCTGACGAACTTCTACAATGCATGTGCAAGAGACGATGAAATGCGCCGTATGCGCAATGGAGCAACGATGCTACTGAACAGTCTTAGCCGTGCTCCGCAGACAACCCGAACGTCGGCGATCGGGACAGCCGGGTCGATCATTGCCTTCAACCTCGACGACCTGGGGTGGAGCCCTGAAGACTGGGATACTCTCGCTGCCGCTTACCCCTATGGCGTCAGGCCAAAGTCGCGGACCTTCGACCAGATCAAGGCAAAGACAAAAACCCCGCTGCCCTACCTGCGGGCAGACTGGTTTGCCGCAGCAGCTTCAAGTCCTCCTCTCTATTACAAGCTACTCGATCTGCCGGAAATGCTGTCAGACCTGCAACGCGACCTCGGCGTTGATGCCGGACAGAATATGGCGAACGGCAATGTCATGCGTGCGGGCATCGGAAAACCGACTGTCAGCCGGTACAACCGTGTCATCGAGCGCCATGCGGTCGGTGCCGGATATCTGTGGATGACATTCGACTTCGATGGCACAGACACCAAGCAAACCGTCAAGGAACGTCCCCTGGGGCCTGGCGGAGATCTTGGGTTCGAGCATGACATGAATGCCGTGATCTTCAGTCTGCCCAATGGCATGAACGCCTATTTTCTTGGCAATGAGGAAGGCAAGCGTATCGATGCAGCACCTGCAGAGATACTTCACGACGAGGCGAGTCCGCGCCGGCCGGTTATCGCGAGCCTGTCCTGCATCTCATGTCATGCAAAGGGCGTGCGTGATGCTGTCGATGAAGTGCGCGCACACGTCGAATCAAGCAGCAATTATTCTTTCGCAAAACGTGATGAGGCACTGCAAATGTATGTTCCTCAGAGCGAACTGGATCGCCGCATCAGGGACGACAGGAAGCGGTACATTAGCGTCGCGACCAAAGCCGGGATAAAGCTGGATACAGGGAACGACGGACTCGACGATTTAAGCTATCTCGTCAGCAAATATAACCGGAGCCTTGACCTCCGGATTGCCGCTGCCGAATACGGGGTCACGAAAAAACGCTATGCAACGGGCATCCTGAAGGGCAATAACGAAGCCAAGCAGACCAAGCAGAAACTGGAACAGGGAACCATGACGCGGCGAGAGCTGGAACCGCTGTTCCTGAAGCATGTCGCACTCGTTTCCAGCAACATTCCGGTCGGGCAGGTGAAGGCGCCGGACAAGAGGCCGGCCAAGCCGCCCCTGGCAAAAGCCACGAAACCGAAAAAGAAAGAACCGGTAAAAGCGCCTTCGGCTGCCGCGAAAAAGAAAAAACCAGTATCTGGGGAGAATGTCGCTTCAACCGCGCCCAAAAGTGGCTGGCGCACTGAGAGCGATCAGACGATCACGCTCATTTCAGACAAGACCAGTTATCGCGCGAATGACCTGCCCGTGTTTACGGTCAAAACGTCCTCGGATTGCCAACTCACGCTCATAAATGTGGACCCATCCGGCCGGGCTACCGTGATCTTTCCGAACAAGTACCAGCAAGAGAATTCCATCAAGGCCAGAAAGGAGTTCAGGTTTCCCGGACAGAACGCGCCATTCCAGTTTCGACTAAAAGATGTTGGTAAGGAAAAGCTGATTGCTGAATGTTCGGTTAGGGGGAAAGGCGAACGTATTCAGCATGATTTCACGCAGCAGGAGTTCACCAATCTGGGTGATTATCGCGACCATGTCGGTGAACAGGCTGAAAAGGAAGGTGAGAAGAAAAAGAGCGCCAACGCAACGAAAACCGAACTTCTCAGAACGGCCATCACCTTCAACGTCGATTGAAGCTGAAGACTATGTTCGCTCCATATTCTGTCCGTTTGAGCCGAACTCAGTCGACCCCATCGTGTGACGGCGAATTCTGGCGAAGCAGATACATCCGCTGATCGCCATATGCCTGCGCAAGCGGCAAGTGTCCCACGTATTCGCACCTGATGTCGTCCGCGCATTCCATGGCACTCAGCGCGGCGAACGCCTCCGTTACGAAGATCTCTCCCACCGGCGTGACTGGTTCCATGCGTGCCGCGCGCGTCAGCGTCGAGCCAAAATAGGTCTTTTCCTTCTTGATATAGTCATAGCCTTCGAACACGGGACCCACGTCCAATGCCATCCTCATTTCGGGGTGTGCCGGTAATTTGATGCCGTCGCCGTCGAGCGTCTTTAAGGCTCTCTGCATGTCCAGGGCGCAACTGGCCGCGCTGGACACGTCCTTGAAAACGGCATGAACGGCATCGCCCCATGTGTTGCGGAAGAGCACGTTCTCTCCGTATGCATCCATTACACAGCCGAGCAGCCCCATGACCTTTTCGAAGAAAAGGCCGAGCTCGTTATCCGACAGCTTGCTAAACCCCTTAATGTCGGCGAACACGACCGTATAGATTATACGGGCCGGATCGTGTTT
>Ga0114923_10002726_pt1 | contig 11936 bp, 6 predicted proteins | sample SumtaG_FD_89578 | JGI IMG/M metagenome (GOLD analysis project Ga0114923, IMG submission 89578) | Deep subsurface microbial communities from Indian Ocean to uncover new lineages of life (NeLLi) - Sumatra_00157 metaG | ecosystem: Environmental > Aquatic > Marine > Oceanic > Sediment | place: near... | reverse complement strand
GGTTGCAGAGAATAGATCCAGGCGACTGTTTACTAAAAACACAGGACTCTGCAAAGTCGTAAGACGACGTATAGGGTCTGACGCCTGCCCGGTGCTGGAAGGTTAAAGAGAGAGGTTAGCTCCTTCGGGAGCGAAGCTTTGAACTGAAGCCCCAGTGAACGGCGGCCGTAACTATAACGGTCCTAAGGTAGCGAAATTCCTTGTCGGGTAAGTTCCGACCTGCACGAATGGCGTAACGATCTGGACGCTGTCTTGACGAGAGACTCAGCGAATTTGTAGTACCGGTGAAGATGCCGGTTGCCCGCGACAAGACGGAAAGACCCCGTGCACCTTTACTACAACTTAACCTTGGTGTCCGGTGCGTGATGTGCAGGATAGGTGGGAGGCTTTGAAACTGGGTCGTCAGATTCGGTGGAGCCACCCGTGAGATACCACCCTTCTTGTATTGAGCATCTAACTTTGCTCCCTGAATCGGGAGGAAGAACAGGGTTAGGCGGGTAGTTTGACTGGGGCGGTCGCCTCCTAAAAGGTAACGGAGGCGTGCAAAGGTGGGCTCAGGCTGTTTGGAAATCAGCCGTAGAGTGTAAAGGCATAAGCCCGCTTGACTGCAAGACAGACATGTCGAGCAGAGACGAAAGTCGGTCTTAGTGATCCGGTGGTTCCGTATGGAAGGGCCATCGCTCAACGGATAAAAGGTACGCCGGGGATAACAGGCTAATCTTGGCCAAGAGTTCATATCGACGCCAAGGTTTGGCACCTCGATGTCGGCTCATCGCATCCTGGAGCTGAAGAAGGTTCCAAGGGTTCGGCTGTTCGCCGATTAAAGCGGTACGTGAGCTGGGTTTAGAACGTCGTGAGACAGTTCGGTCCCTATCTGTCGTGGGCGCAGGAGATTTGAGGGGGGCTGACCCTAGTACGAGAGGACCGGGTTGGACGCACCTCTGATGTACCAGTTGTTCCGCCAGGAGCACCGCTGGGTAGTCAAGTGCGGGAGAGATAAACGCTGAATGCATCTAAGCGTGAAGCTCGCCCCAAGATAAGATCTCCCTCCCGAGCAATCGGGACTGAAGACCCCTTGGAGATGACAAGGTTGATAGGCAGGAGGTGGAAGTTCGGCAACGGATGAAGCCCACCTGTACTAATCGGTCGTGAGGCTTGACCTAGAATTTTTTGTTGTACAAAGCTCTTGCTTTCCAGTTTCCGGTGATTTTAGCGGAGGAGAAACACCTGTTCCCATACCGAACACAGTAGTTAAGACCTCTAGCGCCGATGATACTGCACGGGAGACTGTGTGGGAAAGTAGGTCATTGCCGGGATTTTTAGGGGAGTTTGAGGGACTGTCCCAGGAATTCGTTGCGGATTCGAGGACTGTCCCCAAACTCCCTTTTTTTAGATTCTCTTGAAACCCCGCAATACTTCCTCGATTCCCATCCTCAGCACGATGGGGCGGCCGTGAGGGCAGGTGAACGGATTATCGCAACGGAAGAGCTCATCGAGAAGCCACTGCATTTTCTCCTGAGAGAGGGGTGTGTTGATCTTGATGGCCGCTCGGCAGGACAGGCTGATGGCAATTTTCTGACGTAACCGGTTCATGCGGGTGTTCTCATCGACTCCTTCGGCGCCCTGAGAAGTGAGTTCATCTAAAATTCCCTCGATCAAGAGCTGCACATCACATTCCCCGGCGAAAGAGGGAACTCCCTTGATGACCAGAGTTTGTTCGCCAAACCACTCCACCTCGAACCCGTTAGCATTGAGCAGATCCAGGATTTGCTCACAAATAGCCTTCTGGTGGAAATTCAGTTCATGAGTTAGAGGGATCAAAAGACGCTGGGTCGCGCAGGGACGGGGAGATTCCATTTGATGAAGCGCCTGATCATAGAGGATTCTTTCGTGAGCCACGTGCTGATCCACCAACAGCACTCCTTCCCGATCGACCGATACCACGAAACTCTCTACGAATTGCCCCAGGACGACAGGGACGGGATCGATATAATCGGTTTCAGGGATCTCCTCCCCATGGGTCCCTTTGGCAGCTGGGCTAAAGGAAGGGAGCGTGTTTTCGTGGACGACTCCCGGCAGTGTGGGCTTGGAATCGCCCAGGGCCGGAAAAGGGGTTCCCTGGAGAGAATGACGTTGAAAGACCGTGGCCGTGCTCCTGGCCAAGCCATTACCTGGATAGGGTCTGAGTCCACTTCCCGGCAGATCTCGAGCCAGATCGGACAGGCTTTTCTGCTCTCCCAATAAGGCTTCTTCAATCCCGTGACGAATAGCCTGGTGCACCGAATTGGAGTGTCTAAAGCGGATCTCCGTCTTACAGGGATGCACATTGACGTCGACTTGCTCGGGATCCAGCTCCAGGAAGAGAATGACGGCCGGATAGGCGTTGCTGGGGATTAAATCCTGGTAAGCCAATCGGACAGCGTGAGTCAAGATGCGATCCCTGACCATCCGGCGGTTGACGTACAGAAATTGTGATCGAGAGCTGGTGCGCTGCTCATGGGGCAGGGAAACGAAACCTGAGAGAGTAATTCCATTCTTTTTGTAGTTCACCCGCACCAGATTTTCCAGAAAGGATGCCCCAAAGACCTGGTGGATCCGATCTTCGAGATTGTCCACTGCCGCGGCTCCCACGAGCGACTTTCCTTGATGTTGAAAATCGAAAGCCACATGGGGATAGGCAATGGCACAATTCATCACTTGACGGCTCAGGTGGCCAAGCTCCGTGCTCGTCCTCTTCAAGAATTCACGACGAACCGGGACGTTAAAGAAAAGGTCCTCCACCCGCACTTCTGTTCCCGTTGGCCAGGAGATCTCCTTCACTTCCTTTAACTCTCCCCCTTCCGAGTCAATTTCGCTTCCCAGAGGCGTGGACGAGCCCGCCGTGGCCCGTTCGACTGTTCTCAAGCGGAGTCGGGAAACGGAGGCTATGGAGGGGAGAGCTTCGCCCCGAAAGCCCAGAGTTTGAAGATGGCTGAGGTCTTCGAATCTTTGAATCTTACTGGTGGCATGATGTTGGAAAGCCAGTTGAGCATCCTCCGGACTCATCCCGATTCCATCATCACGCACCACGATGAGGCGCTTTCCGCCCTCCTCGGCTTCCACCACGATTCGTCGAGCCTCCGAATCCAAGGAGTTTTCGAGCAACTCCTTCACCACCGAAGCGGGACGCTCCACGACCTCGCCGGCTGCGATCTTGTGGGCCAGAATGTCGGGAAGAAGGCGAACCCTTGCCATCGCCGGCATTATAGCCTGCCTGGATGACAGGCTGTCCGTTGTCGCTATTCCTGCAGCTTCAGGCGCAATTCTTTGAGTTGTTTCTCGCTGACGGTGGAAGGAGCGCCGCACATGAGATCCACAGCCCGGGCGGTCTTGGGAAAAGCAATGACGTCGCGCAGGGATCGTTCCCCGGCCAGAAGCATGATGATGCGGTCCAGGCCCAGAGCGATGCCGCCGTGGGGCGGGGCTCCGTATCCCAAAGCTTCCAGCAGGAATCCGAATTTAGCCTCAGCCTCCTCCGGCTCAATCCCCAGAACCTGGAAAATTCGGGTTTGCAATTCGCGCTGGTGGATACGGATCGAGCCACCCCCGATTTCCACTCCATTTAAGACGACATCGTAGGCTTTGGCGCGCACTCGAGCGGGATCGCTCTCCAGAAGATCCAGGTCCTCATCCAGTGGGGCAGTGAAGGGATGATGGCAGGCAAAGTAACGCTTTTCCTGCTCGTCCCATTGCAAAAGGGGAAAGTTGGATACCCACAGGAACTCGTGGCTCTTCTCGGGAATCAAATCCTCTTGCCGGGCCAGGTGCTCCCGCAATCGGCCCAGGATCAGGTGAACGGTCTCCTGAGGACCTCCCAACATCAGGAAAAGGTCGTTCTCCTCAAGCTGAGCTCCCTCCTTGACAGTTTCCAGTTCCTCTGGGCCCACGGCCTTGGGCAGGGAAGATTTGATCCCTTCGGCCGTCGCCTTGATCCAGCTCAAGTCAGCCCCCATTCCCTGATCCTGGACGAACCCTCTCAGATCATCCAGCTGTTTCCGCGAGTAGCTGGCTCGTTCGGGAACTCGAATGCCTTTGATCAAACCGCCATCCTCAATGATCCGGCGGAAGACCTGAAAACTGCTCTCGGAGAAAGCAGTGGAGACTTCCACCAACTTCAGGTCGTATCTGAGGTCAGGGCGGTCGGTTCCATACTGGGAAAGGGCATCAGCGTAGCTGAGCCGGGGAAAGGGAGTCGAGACAGAGATCCCAGCCAGGGAAAAGACTCTTTCCAACAATTTTTCCACCACCTGAAAAATCGTCTCTATTTGAGGAAAAGAGATCTCCATGTCCACCTGAGTAAACTCCGGTTGCCGATCGGAACGCAGATCTTCGTCTCGGAAGCAGCGAACGATTTGGAAGTAGCGGTCAAATCCGGACACCATCAGAAGTTGCTTGAAGAGCTGAGGTGATTGGGGAAGAGCATAGAATTGACCTGGGTAGAGGCGGCTGGGCACCAGATAGTCACGCGCTCCTTCCGGTGTGGATCGGGTCAAGAAAGGAGTCTCAATCTCCAGAAAACCCTCTTCGTCCAGGAACTTTCGGATCTCCAGGGAGGCTCGATGCCGAAGCTGGAGATTGTGCTGCAAACGCTCCCGTCTCAAGTCCAGATAGCGGTAATGAAGGCGTGTCTCTTCCGAGGCCGAAGCGGGAGAATTGATGGGGAAAGGGGGAGTTTTCGAGGCATTGAGCAATTCGATGACTTCTGCCCGAATCTCCAGCCGGCCCGTCGGAATCTCAGGATTGACCGTTTCCTTGTCTCGCAACACTACCTTGCCGCTGACGGCCAGAACATCTTCGGGACGAGCCTCCTTGGCCTGGGCCAGGGCACCTGCCTGCTCAGGGTTGGCGACCACCTGTACGATCCCCTCCCGATCACGTAAATCCAGGAAGATGAGGCTGCCCAGGTCGCGGCGACGGTCCACCCAGCCCATCACCGTCACCGTCTGATCGACATGGCTCTCCGTGATCAGACCACAATGGCAAGTGCGTTCCTGCTCAGAGGGTGAAGTCATGAAGCGGCCCCCCCATTCTCTTTCACATATGAGGCGATCGTTTCCCGGGCCAGTGTGACCTGGTGGCCGTCTTCCATACGCTTGACGGGGAACTGACCACTCTTCACCTCATCGTCGCCAATGATACAGGTGAAAAGACCTTGAAGCTTATTGGCCAATCTCATCTGGGCCTTCAGGCTGCGCCCCTCGAAATCCACATAGGCACTAATCCCCTGGTCGCGGAGTTCTCGAGCCAGTCCGAGTGTCTCCTGGAATGCATTTTCATCCAGATAAGCCAGGAAGATGTCGGGTACCGGCCTGAGCCTGGTTTCAGTGTCTTCCAGCAAGACAACCAGGCGTTCGATTCCCAGAGCAAAGCCAAAGCCCTTCGTAGGTGGCCCACCCAGGAGTTCGGGAAGACCATCGTAACGTCCTCCTCCCACAACGGCATTTTGTGTCGGCCCCAGTTTCGAGCTGATCATTTCAAAGGTCGTTCCTACGTAATAGTCGAGTCCTCGGACCAGACGTGGGACAACCTCAAAAGGGATGTTCTGAAGCTCCAGGTAGCCCCGAAATCTCTCGAAGTGCTGCCGGCATTCTTCACACAGGTGATCAAGAATGGAGGGAAGTCCGTCAATCAAAGGCTGACAGGCTGGAACCTTGCAATCGAGTACTCGCAGAGGGTTGCTAGTGCTCCTACGCCGGCACTCTGCGCACAAGCCATCCTGGATCTTGTCCAACTCTTCCTTCAAGATCTTCACGTATGTGGGCCGGCACTTGGGGCATCCCACGGAGTTCACCAGCAGTTGAACCTCCGAGGCTCCCAGGTCCCGCAAAAACCGATCCAACATCTCGATCACCTCAGCTTCCAGAGCAGGATGATCGGAGCCCAGGACCTCAACCCCAACTTGATGGAACTGCCGGTAACGCCCTTTCTGCGGTCGCTCATGGCGAAACATAGGGCCAATGTAGTACAGCTTTGAAACGCTTTTATCGTGATGAAGACCGTGCTCAAGATAGGCTCTTACTACCGGCGCTGTTCCCTCGGGGCGAAGACTGATGGGGTTTCCCTTACTGTCGTTGAAGGTGTACATCTCCTTCTGGACGATGTCGCTTTCAGCTCCGATGCTGCGGGCAAATAGTTCGGTCTTCTCAAAGATGGGAGTGCGCACCTCTTCGTAGCCATAGAGTCGGAAAACTCGACGAGCAGTGCTTTCTATTTGTTGCCAAAGCCCCATGGACTCCGGCAGCAAGTCATGAGTACCACGGACAGATTTAATCTTCATAGGTTGCCCTTAAGAACCTCACTCCTAAACAAGGGGATCATTATAGACGTGTCTTCAAGCGCGGGTAAATGTTCCGACGGTGAGTTTAGGATCCGGAGAGGGCTGACCCGACACGGCTACTCGATGTACTCCCCAATGAGACGAAACTTGTCAAATCGTGCGGCTAGCCTTTCCTCTCCACCTTGATGGCGTATCTCTTCCAAGTTACGCAGCAAGACCGGCTTGAGGAGGGAAGCCGCCTCATCCCAGTCGTTGTGGGAACCTCCAGGGGGTTCCGGAACGATCTCATCAATGACCTTGAAGGAACGCATATCCTTTGCCGTCAAGCGTAGAGCCTTGGCCGCCTCCTTGGCGTGGTCCTGGTCCTTCCAGAGAATGGCCGAACAGCTTTCCGGAGAGATCACGGAATAGATGGCGTGCTCCAGCATCAGAATTCGATCTCCCATGCTAATGGCAAGGGCTCCGCCACTACCCCCTTCCCCTATGACAGTCACCACAATGGGCACTCGAAGCCGCGCCATGGCGCGCAAATTGTAGGCGATGGCCTCAGCCTGACCTCTCGCCTCAGCGCCAATACCCGGATAGGCTCCCGGCGTATCCACGAAAGTGAAGATGGGCCGATTGAATTTCTCGGCAAGACACATCAGGCGAATGGCTTTGCGATAGCCTTCAGGTTTGGCCATTCCATAGTTACGATAGAGACGCTCTTTCGTGTTGCGACCCTTCTGCTGGCCAATGACCATGACCGGCTGACCCTCAAACAGAGCCATTCCCCCAACAAGGGCCGGGTCGTCACGAAACTTGCGGTCACCTTGAATGGGGTGAAAGGATGTGAAGAGACGGGAGATAAAGTCGAGCGTGTAAGGCCGCTTCTCGTGGCGGGAAAGCTGAACCTGTTCCCAAGCGGTCAATTTGCCTGCAGTATCGGCTTCCAATTGAGCGATGAGTCGTTTGAGGGTGGCAATTTCCGCCGTGGCCTCTTTGGGAAGCTCCTCGACGCGCTCCTTGAGATCAATCAACTCTTTAACTTTAGTGCTCACGCGCTTAACCTCGTTCCCAGCACGAACCTAAGTGTCTAAGAAACTTAAGTATACAGGGATACAGAGTTTTCGCCAAAAAGCTTTTCCACTTCCTGGATAAAAGAGGGGATGGGATTAATCAGAAGATCTTCCCGGGGAATGACACGAATGCGGTATTCCTTGCGCTGCAGGAGCTCAAACTCCAAGGGGCAGGTCCCTTGGTTATGACTCACCAGCGTATGGAGCTGAGAAACCTTCTCGGAATCCAAAGAGGGGAGTTGGATTCGAATTTTCGTTCTTTGAACAGCTGTATTCCAAAGGGTGTCTAATTGGAACAGCTGCGAGCAGAGCAAACGAATTTCTCCCTTGGCATCCAGCTCACAGCGTCCTCGAACCAAAACCGGAACATCGTCTTCCATCAGTGGACTGTTCCGTTTGTAGGCATTGGGCCATACCAACACCTGGACGGTGCCTGAAAGATCCTCCAGTTCAAAGGCGGCCATCGAATCTCCTTTACGGGTACGGAGCTGTCGGAGGCCCGTGATCATTCCGCCCACGGAAACTTCCTGACCCGAAATCTCCTCCGTGATATCCAGGGTGGAAAATTTGGAAAACTTCGCTAATTCTCGAGCGTAATCTCGAAGTGGGTGGCCAGTGACGTAATAGCCTAAAGTCTCCTTTTCATGCGCCCACTTCTGGCGATCCGGCCATTCTCCGACATCAGGGATATCCTCCAAAGAGCCTCCAGTGGAAGTAACCTCAGGGGCCAAAAACAATTTTTTCTGACCGCTGAGACGATCTCTTCGAGCCTTTTGTCCCCCTTCAATGGCACGATCTAAAAACTCAAAGAGCGACCTTCGATGATATCCCAGGGAATCAAAAGCACCGGCCTTAACCAAGGATTCCAGAGCCCGTCTGTTCACGACCCGCAGGTCCACGTTCTCACAAAATTCAGAAAAGCTGGAAAAATCACCGCCTTTGGGCCGACAACTCAAAATGGCACGAATGGCCGACTCTCCGACGTTCCGAATCGCCGCTAGCCCGAATTTGATGTCTTCGCCGGAGGCCAGAAAGTCGAGCTTGCTGGCATTGATGTCCGGAGGCAGGACGCGAATGCCCACTTCTTTGCACTCGGCCAGGTGCTTGACGACCTTATCGGTGTTGGACATCTCACTGGTGAGCAGAGCCGCTATGAACTGCACGGGATAATGAGTTTTCAGATAAGCCGTCTGATAGGCCAGCAGAGCGTAAGCCGCTGAATGACTCTTGTTGAATCCGTAGCCGGCAAATTGCTCCATCAACTTGAAAATCCGTTCCGCCTTGCGGGCCGCGATGCTCCTCTCCTTGCATCCGCTCAAAAATTGTTTTTTCTGGGCCTGCATGACCTGTTTCTTCTTTTTACCCATGGCCCGCCGCAGAAGATCCGCTTCCCCCAAGGAAAAACCTGCCAGCTTGCTGGCAATTTGCATCACCTGTTCCTGATAGACGATCACCCCATAGGTTTCCTCGAGAATCTGACCCAGTTCCGGCACTTCGTATTCGATTTTTACCTGCCCGTGGCGACGTCCGATGAAATCGTCGATCATGCCCCCTTGAATGGGGCCAGGACGGTACAAGGCGTTCAAGGCGATGAGATCTTCAAAGCGGCTGGGCTGCAGGCGTCGCAAGATATCGCGCATGCCCGAGGATTCGAACTGGAAGATGCCGGTCGTTTTTCCTTCACAAAAGAGCTTGAAGGTCTCCTCTTCATTGAGATCGAGCTCATCCAAAGCCAGAGTGACCCCCAACTGGTCCTTGACTTGAGTCACGGTCTGGTGGATCACGGTCAAGGTGGTCAGGGCCAGAAAATCCATCTTCAGAAGACCCAGACGCTCCAGATCCGTCATGGAATACTGAGTCGTGATCTCGTCCTTGTTGCTCTTGTAAAGGGGGATCAAGTCGATGAGCGGCCGGGGTGCGATCACCACTCCAGCCGCATGGGTCGAGGCGTGTCGAGCCAGACCTTCCAACCGCTGAGCAACCTCAATCAATTGGGCGTAGGGAGAACCGGCCTGGGCAGCCTCCTTGAGCTCCTTGACGCGCTGAACCGCCTTTTTTAATGTGGCGTCCGGAGTTTGGGGGACGAGTTTAGCGATCTTGTCCACTTCCGCATAGGGAATGTCCAGACCGCGGCCCACATCACGAATGGCTCCTCGGGCGGCCATGGTGCCAAAGGTGATGATTTGACTGACGTTCTCACGGCCGTACTTGGCGGTCACGTAGTCGATCACTTCGCCGCGGCGCAACATACAAAAATCGATGTCAATGTCGGGAGGAGTGACCCGTTCCGGATTGAGAAAGCGCTCAAACAGAAGATCATATTGAAGGGGATCCACATTGGTGATTCCCATGGCGTAGGAGACCAAAGATCCGGCCACCGAACCCCGGCCCGGTCCCACCGGAATCTGATTTTCTCTGGCGTAACGAATGAAATCCCATACGATCAGAAAATAACTGGAAAATTGCATCTTCTTGATGATTTCGACTTCCTGCTCCAGCCGTTCCTGATATTGAGAGAGCGGGTAGCGCAATTTCCCAAGACTCTCTCTTTGTTTGAGAGTTTGAAGGCGGCTGTCGAATCCATCGCGGACCACTTTCCCAAAGTAGCTGTCCAGGGTGTGCTCGCGAGGAACTTGAAATTCCGGAAAGATATTCTCCGGTTCACCCAGCTCAAAGGTACACTTCTCGGCAACCTCAAGGGTATTGGAAAGGGCTTCGGGCACATGAGAAAATACCGACTCCATCTCCTCGACGTTCTTGAAATAGAACTCATTGGTTCTATAGCGAAGTCGGTTTTCATCGTGAATGGTCTTGCCCGTCTGGACACAGAGCAGGACATCGTGGGCGAAGGAGTCCTCTTGAGTGAGATAGTGGCAGTCGTTGGTGGCAACCAACGGGAGATCCAGCTCACGGGCCAGAGTCATCACATGGGAGTTGACCTTTTTTTGCTCCTCCAGTCCATGGTCCTGCAACTCCAGGTAGAAGTTACCCGGCCCTAAGATTTCATGTAGCTTTCCCGCTTCTTCCCGAGCTTCTGAGTACTGATCCTGGAGTAGATTCCAGGCCACAATTCCTTTGAGACAGGCGGAAAGCCCTATCAATCCTTCACTGTGCTCCTGGAGAAGTTCCACGTCGATGCGAGGACGATAGTAAAAGCCTTCCAGATAGCCCAGTGAGACCAACTTGACCAGATTCTGGTAACCGGTGGCATCTTTTGCCAGAAGCACCAGATGGTTGCTCTGGTCGGAACGACCATTCTTCGATTTGCGCCCCTCCCGTGCAACATAAACTTCACAGCCGATAATGGGCTTGACTCCATATTTGAGGGCCAGGTCATGAAACTGAACGGCTCCAAAGAGATTGCCATGGTCCGATAATGCCAGGGCCGGCATCTTCAACTCTGCAGCACGGCGCACCACGGCTTCGAGTTGATTGGCCCCGTCCAGGAGACTGAAATGACTATGAAGGTGAAGGTGAACGAAGTTACTCATGGCTGCTTTCGTGACTTCGCTTCGCGTTCATTCCCATTCGATGGTACTAGGAGGTTTCGAACTCACGTCGTAAACCACTCGGTTGACCCCTCGGACCTCATTGACAATCCTGTTGGAGATCCGGCCGAGCAATTCGTGAGGCAACTCAACCCAGTCGGCAGTCATCCCATCCACGGAATGTACGGCACGGATGGCGATGACATCTTCATAGGTTCTTCCATCCCCCATGACACCGACACTCTTGACAGGAAGTAAAACTGCGAACGACTGCCAGATCTTAGCATAGAGGTCTGCACCTTTTATTTCCTGATCTACGATCCTGTCCGCCTCTCGCAAGGTGTCAAGACGAGCTTCCGTGACTTCGCCGATAATGCGCACAGACAAGCCAGGCCCGGGGAAGGGCTGCCGCTGAACGAGGCTTTCCGGGAGGCCCAACTCTTCGCCAACTCGTCGAACCTCATCCTTGAAAAGATGTCTCAAAGGCTCAACCAGCTCAAGATGCATTTTCTCGGGCAGACCCCCCACATTGTGATGGCTCTTGATGGTCGCAGAGGGGCCCAGGACGGAGACTGATTCAATCACATCCGGATAGAGGGTGCCCTGAACAAGAAATTGAATCCCGCCCAACTTCTTGGCTTCCCGTTCGAATACACGGATGAACTGCTCCCCAACAATTTTCCGCTTCACCTCAGGGTCTTCGACTCCGGCCAGAGGTTCCAGGAAATTACTGCTGGCGTCGATACCCACGACATTCAAGGAAAGCTTTTCCTGAAGCGCCTGCAGTACTTCCTCAAATTCATTCTTTCTGAGTAATCCATTGTCGACAAAAATGCAGGTGAGCCGATCACCGATGGCGCGATGAACCAGTGTCGCCGCCACCGTGGAATCGACCCCTCCCGAGAGGCCACAAACCGCTTGAGACTGACCGATTTGGGCGGAAATCTCGGTAACCGCACTTTCCGCAAAGGAGGACATCGTCCAATCTGCGCGGCACTTGCAGATCTCGAGGAGAAAGTTCTCCAGGATCTGTTTCCCGCAGGGAGTGTGAACCACTTCAGGATGAAACTGAAT
>Ga0114923_10002725_pt1 | contig 11940 bp, 11 predicted proteins | sample SumtaG_FD_89578 | JGI IMG/M metagenome (GOLD analysis project Ga0114923, IMG submission 89578) | Deep subsurface microbial communities from Indian Ocean to uncover new lineages of life (NeLLi) - Sumatra_00157 metaG | ecosystem: Environmental > Aquatic > Marine > Oceanic > Sediment | place: near... | reverse complement strand
TTACTAACCTTTGACCAAAAACAATATTAATTGAAGAAGCAACTAAAAATGGCTCTATCCCCATATCTATTAAACGGACAAGATTAGTTGCCGCAGTATTAGCATGCATCGTAGAAAGGACCAAGTGACCAGTCATGGCTGAATTAATAGCAATATCAGCTGTTTCTTCGTCACGAATTTCTCCAACCATAATAATATCTGGATCTTGTCTAACAATTGAACGCAAGCCCTTGGTAAAAGTCAAACCAGTTTTAGTGTTAACTTGAATCTGACTAATTCCCTCAACGTCATATTCAACAGGATCTTCAATTGTAGTAATGTTTACGTTTGGTTTATTTAAAATCTTTAAAATAGCATAAAGACTAGTGGTTTTACCACAACCAGTTGGTCCAGTAGATAAAACCATCCCATAAGGTTTTTTAATAGTGCTTTTAATTTTTTTATGATTTTGAGAAGAAAAACCCAATTCTTTTAAGGTAAAGCGACGGTTTTTTTCTGCTAAAAGCCGCATTACTATTTTTTCTCCATCAGTAATAGGGACAATGGAAACTCTGATATCAAATTTATCTTGTTTTCTTCTAGAGCCAGTTAAAGCTTCTAATTTAACTTGAAATTTTCCATCTTGAGCAGCAAAATGTTCATCTGTGCGGAGTCGACTTAAAACCTTAATGCGAGTAACAACCAAGCCATGAATATCTTTAGGCAAACTAACAACATTATGTAAGACTCCGTCAATTCTAAATCTAACCTGAGTTTTATCATCTAACGGTTCAATGTGAATATCCGAAGTCCCGTTTTCATAAGCATATTCAATTAAAGTATCAACAATTTTAATAATAGGAATATCTTCTGCTTTCACATCTAATCTTTTTGCCTCTTTAACTTGAGTTTTAATAATATCATCAAATTCTTCTGTAATCTTTTTACGATAAAACCTTAAAGCATCTTGAATTCCAAAAGAGGTAGCATAATATACTTTAACCGTCTCCCCAGTCTTTTTTTCTAGCCATTTAATCATTTCATAGTTATTTGGATTAGCCATGGCTATTTTAAAACCATCTTTACCTCTGTCAAAAGAAATTACTTCCTGCATACGAGCGACTAATTCAGGAACTATTTTTAAAACTTCTTCAGAAATTTCTTCTTTATTAAGGTTAATAAAGCGATAATCAAAATGCTCAGCAATAGTTTTTCCTAAATTTTCATCTAAAATTAAACCTTTTTCTACTAAAAAAGTTTGCAAAGGGATATTTTCTTCCCTGGCTTTTTTAACAGCATCATTAAATTCTTTTTCAGGAATATGACCTGGTAAAACCAAGAGTTCTTTTAATTTTTCTAAAGGAATTTCCATGCTTAATAAATTTAAAATATTATTTAAGATGTTCTCTTACCTTGGCAATTACTTCTTTCATTTTAAAATTCGCTTTAATTAAATAGTCGGTTGCTCCTAATTCTTTGCCTTTTTCAATATCTGATTCTTGACCCAGATTAGATAAAATAATTACCGGGATTTTTTTTAATTCACTATCCTTTTGTAATTCTTCTAAAACATCAAAACCACTTTTTATCGGCATAATTAAATCTAGTAAAATCAAAGCAGGTTTTTCTTTTTTAATTACCTCCAATCCAATTTCACCATTAGTCGCTGTATGAACATCAAAGCCCTCTCTTTCCAGCTTGTCTCTCATTGCTCCTAATAAAAACTTTTCGTCCTCAATCAAAGCAATTTTAACTTTTTTTTCTTCCGCCATGTTTAATAATTATATTAATTTTTTAGACAATTCCTAGTTTTTCTTTAACCCTTATAACTAAATCATCAAGCTTCCAATCACTTTTTACTAGGAAATCAAAAACTCCACTTTCCATAGCCGTAGCTACATACTCGGCATCATTTAAATTAGTAAGAAGAAGCACCTGCGCATTTTTCCCCCACTCATCTTTTCTTAATGTTTTAAGCATGCTTAAACCATCAACATGGGGCATGATAATATCTAAAAGAATAATATCCGGATGCTCTTTTAAGGCAATTTCTAGCCCTTCTTCTCCGTTTTTTCCTTGAAAGGTTTGAAAACCTTCACGATTAAATTTGTCGAAAATAGCTTGTCGCAAAGGTGCTTCGTCTTCAACAATAAGAATTTTTTTGTTTTGTGTTGACATATGTTTATATAATTAAATTGTTATTTAATTTCAAGGTTCTGCGAAGCAGGTTCTTATAATTAAATTTTTTAACTAGCTAAAACTTTAACTCCTTTTTTCTTTTTCATTCCTGCTAAAGGAATAGTGGTAAAGAAAGTGGTTCCTTTATTTTCTTCAGATTCAAACCAAATTTTGCCCCCTGATTGCTCAACCACTGCTTTGACAATATAAAGGCCGAGGCCTGTCCCATCACAATCTTTATCCAAGACATTATCAGCTCGGAACAACTTATTAAATATTTTTGATTGTTGAGCCTTAGGAATACCATAACCCGTATCCTTTACTTTAACTAAAATATCAGAATCCTTTTTACTAATTTCAATAATAACATTTCCCTTTTCCGGAGTATATTTAACAGCATTGGAAATTAAGTTTTGTAAAATAATTCTTAAGAGTCGAGAGTCAGCGTTAATAATGGGCAAATCAACAGCATATTTTTTTTCTATTTTTAATTCTTTTTCCTTAATTTGTGGCGTAAGTTCTTTTATAACACTATCAGCAATTTCAAGAAATTTAACCGGCTCAGGATCAATAGCAAAAGTTCCTAACTCAATCCGGGAAACATTTAAAAGCGCATTAACTAATTCCACCATGCGGTGATTAGCATCATAAAGGGCTTGTAAATATTTTTCTTGATCTTTGTTGATTTTCCCCACGTCTTCATCTAAAAGCATTTCTGCATACCAGCTCACAGTAGAAAGAGGTGTTCTTAATTGATGGGAAGCCAAAGAAACAAATTCAGTTTTGGCCCGATCAATTTCCCTTTCCTTTGACACATCGCGAAAAACAACCACACAACATATCACATTACCATCAACATCTTTTAAAGGAGCCGCGCTCCCGGCAACAGGAATTTTTTCCTTATCTTTTTTTAATAAAACAGTATCAAAACTGGTTTCTTTAATCTCTCCACTGTTTATTGCTTCTCTAATAAATTTACCATTTGATTTTCCATTTTTTTCAGAAATAAAATTAAGAACCTGATCATATCTCTTGCCAACAGCCTCCTTACATGTAACTCCAGAAATAATTTCTGCTTCTTGATTAAAAATCATGATATTATAATCTTGATCAACAACAAAGACACCATCACCAATCCCATAAAGAATAGCATTTAATTTGTTTTTTTCTTGATTAACTTTATTTTTTTCTTCTTCCAACTCTTTGTTTTGTCTTTCTATTTGTCCAAGATTTCTAGCTAATTGTTCACTTTTTTCTTCTAATCTACTCTGGGTTTTTAAAAGATTATCAGTCATTTGATTAAAAGAATGAGCCAATTCTTCTATCTCATCCTTTGTATTTATTCTTGCCCGGGCTAAAAGATTACCCTTAGAAATTGTCGCTGCTACTTTAGTTAATTTTTTAATTGGTCCTGAAACAGAACGAGCCATCAGAACCGTAATCAAAACAATCATTATTAAAAGTATTGTCCCAATAACGGTTAGCCTGTCTTTTAGCTCATTAGCTGTTTTTAATATTTCATCGGCGTTCATTTTTACCACCAAGCCCCATTGATAATTAGGCAAATAACGCCAAGTAGCTAAAACCTTTTCTCCTTTATAATCAGTGGTTATTCCCCAACTTTTTTCTCTTTGCACAGCTTTTTGAAGAGCAATCCCTTGATTAGACCCTAATTCAATACTTGTTTTAAATACTCCTTCTGGATCGTGTCTTGATGGAGCAATAAGGGTTATTTGATCTTCTAATCTGGAGACCAAGATAATCTCTCCTGTTTTTCCTAAACCAGTATAATCTTCTATAATATTATAAATTCCTTCATTATTAATTTGAACTCCGATCACGCCAATAAATTTTCCTTCATTAGACACGGGAGATATGATATAAGCTCTAATTTTATTGCCGTTGATCAGCTTAAAGGTTGATATTTTTGTTTCTAATAAAGCAATCGTACTTTTAAGAATAGGCGTTAAATCAGGATTGGTCTCTAAATCAGTAAGATAATTTGTTCCTAAAGCATGTTTTTGATTAATAGAAAAAGTTAAATTTCCTTCAGAGGAAATTAAAAAGAGATCATCATAATTAGATGCCTCTTGAAAATATAATAAAATAGGTCTTAATTCTTTATTAATGGCAAGATATTCTAAAGAATTTATTTGATGTTCCTGAAAAGCCTGATTAAATTTTTCCATGGAGCTGATAACGCTAGGCATTCGCGCTAAAGTAGTGATATCTTTCTTTGCTTCTGAAAAATATTTATCAATTTGATCGACTTTATTATCAGAAATTTGATAAAGCTGATAAGCTGCTTCTTCTTCTAAAACTTTTCGCGAACTGTCATAACTGATATAAACAGCAATAATCAAAGGAACCAGAGAAATAATCAAGAACAAAACAACAAATTTAGTTGTTAAATTAAGCCTTATTTTTTTAAAATATTTAAAAAACATGTTCCATTTTTATTCTATTTTTTTAGTTTAGCTAAATGGAGCTTTATTTTTTTTACAACCTCTTTTATTTTAAAATCAGACTTGATTAAATAGTCAATAGCCCCTAATTCTTTAATTTTTTCAATATCTGATTCTTGTCGTAAATTAGAAAGGATAATTATTGGAATATCTTTTAATTGTTTATCTTTTTTTATTTGTTTTAATATTTCAAAACCGTTTTTATGAGGCATAATTAAATCAGAAAGAATTAGGTCTGGATTTTGTTCTCTTGCTTTTTTTATGCCTTCTTCCCCTTCTGCGGCTGTTATTACATTAAAACCGCTTCGTTCTAAGCCGTTTTTACAAATACGGCGAATAAACTGATCATCTTCAATAAGTAAAATTTTAAACGATTTCTCTCTCATATTTATCTTTATTGTATTTTAATTATAGCAAAAAAACAAGCTAAATAATAGTGTAAATAAGCCTACTATGAGCGTAGCGAATAGCAAGGTTTCTGAGCGTAGTAAATGGTTTTTAAGATTATGATATTAGCCTATATTATATCAAATCAGTGATATAAGGCAATAAAAAAGCAGGGATAAATACTATTTTCCCTGCTTTTTAAAAGTATAATATTATTTATTCTCAATTACTGCCTGAGCGGCCGCTAGTCTGGCAATAGGGACGCGATAAGGAGAACAGCTAACATAATTCATACCTATTTTACAACAAAATTTAACGCTATTTGGTTCACCTCCATGTTCTCCGCAAATACCCACTTTTAAGTCTTTTCTTGTCTTTCTTCCTTTATTAATTCCCATCTTTATTAGTTGACCAATACCTTGCTGATCCAACACCTGAAAAGGATCATCTTTAAAAATATCCTTTTCTAAATAGATTTTAATAAATTTTCCAGCATCATCTCTGGAAAAACCAAAACCCATTTGAGTTAAATCATTAGTGCCAAAAGAAAAGAATTCGGCATGCTCAGCAATTTGATCAGCTGTTAAAGCAGCTCGGGGAACTTCAATCATTGTTCCCACAATATACTTCACCCTAATTTTGTATTTTTTCATGGTCTGCTCAGCTGTTTTTCTAGCTAATTTTTCTTGGTCAATAAATTCATTTAAATGACCAACCAGAGGAATCATAATTTCCGGGACAACTTTAATTTTTTGCTTGGCTAATTCACAAGCAGCAGAGATAATTGCTTTAACTTGCATTTCTGTAATTTCTGGATAAGTAATACCTAAACGAGAACCTCGATGTCCAAGCATTGGATTAACTTCTGCCAATTCTTCTGCTTTTTCCCAAATCTTTTTTTCTGAGACTTTAATCTTTTTACTCAATATTTGAGCTTCTTTTTTAGTCTTTGGTAAAAACTCATGCAAAGGAGGATCTAATGTTCTAATCGTTACTGGAAAACCTTTCATTGTTTTAAACAAACCTTTAAAATCTTTCTTTTGAAAAGGTAAAAGTTTGTTTAAAGCTTTTTTTCGTTGTTCTTCGTTGTCAGCTAAAATCATTTGCTGCATAAAAGGTAAACGTTCTTGGGCAAAAAACATATGTTCGGTTCGACACAAGCCAATGCCTTGAGCCCCAAATTCTCTGGCTATTTTTGCGTCTTTGGGATTATCAGCATTTGTTCGTACTTTGATTTTACGAATTTGGTCAACCCATTTCATAAAATGGTCAAAATCACCACTTAATTTAGGTTCAATTGTCTTTATTTTACCTAAAATTACCTGGCCCTTTGTTCCATTTAAGGTCAACCAATCCCCTTTTTTGATAACAAGTTTATCAATAAAAATCTTTTTATTTTTTTCATCTACTTTAATTGATTCACAACCAGCCACACAACATTTACCCATCCCCCTGGCCACAACAGCGGCATGACTAGTCATCCCTCCTCTGGCCGTTAAAACACCCTGAGCTACGTCCATACCATGAATATCATCAGGACAAGTTTCTATTCTAACTAAAATTACCGGACCCTTTTTACTTTGTTTAACTGCTTCATCAGCACTAAAAACAACCTTGCCAACCCCAGCTCCTGGTGAAGCTGGTAAGCCCTTAGCTATAACCTTGAGTTTAGTTTTAGGGTTAATAATTGGGTGTAATAATTGATCTATTTGAGCTGGTTCAAATCTTAAAACAGCTTGTTTTTTAGTAATCAACCTTTGTTCAACCATATCCACGCTTATTTTAAGTGCGGCTTGAGCAGTTCTCTTGCCAGTTCTAGTTTGAAGAATGTATAATTTGTTCCTTTCAACTGTGAATTCAAAATCTTGAATATCTTTATAGTGTCTTTCTAGTTTTTTTGTCAAAAAATAAAGCCTTTTATAAATTAAAGGCATTTCTTTTTTCAATTCTTGAATTTGTTTAGGAGTTCTGATTCCAGCAACCACATCTTCTCCTTGAGCATTAATTAAATATTCTCCATAAAATTTATCTTCGCCTGTGGCTGGATTGCGAGTAAAGCCAACGCCAGTAGCACTATGACTACCTAAATTCCCAAAAACCATGGCTTGAATATTTACAGCTGTTCCTAAATCATCAGAAATTTTATTTAACTTTCGATAAGTTTTAGCCCGAGGAACATTCCAACTTTTAAAAACAGCATCCCTGGCCATGCTTAATTGTTGCCAAGGATCTTGAGGGAAATCTTTTTTTGTTTTTTGTTGAATTAATTTTTTGTATTTAATAACAAGATTTTTTAAATCTTGTCCTGTTAATTCAATGTCAAATTCAATTTTTAATCTTTTTTTGGTTTGAGTTAAGATTTGCTCAAATAATTTTTTATCTACTCCAAGAACAACATCGCCAAACATATGAAGTAAACGACGATAAGCATCAAAAGCAGAGCGATAATTATTTGATTGTTTGGCTAAACCAATTACGGTTTTATCGTTTAATCCTAAATTTAAAACCGTATCCATCATTCCAGGCATGGAAAATTTTGATCCGCTGCGCACAGAAACCAATAAAGGATTATTAACATCCCCAAATTTTTTACCAACACTTTTCTCTATTTTCTGAACAGATTTTTTGATTTCTGAATCAAGATTCAATGGTAATTTGCCACGATGTTGTAAAAAATATTGACAAACCTTAGTGGTAATAGTGAATCCAGGAGGCACTGGTAGGCCTAAATTAACCATTTCTGCTAAATTAGCCCCCTTTCCCCCTAAAAGGTCTTTCATTTCAGCTCGGCCATCAGCCTTTTTGCCACCAAAGTGATAAACTGTTTTCATTCTTTTTTATTTAAATTGGTTTTTCAGTTTCTTTCTTTGATTTTTTGATAGCCTTTTTACACCTTTTTGTTTCATAACCTTAGCTATCTTTCTTGCTTTTTTTCTATGCATAATATTTTAATTTAAAAAATCACCTCCTAAATACATTAAATTAGACTTTAATAATTTACTCAGTAAAAGAAACCAATTCAACCTCAAAAACCAGAACAGCATTTGGCGGGATAATACTTCCAGACCCTTGTTCCCCATAAGCTAAATCTGAAGGAATGGTTAATTTTCTTTTTTCACCAACTTTCATTTCTAAAAGTCCTTGTTCCCAGCCTTGAATTACCTGATTAAGTCCAATAGTGAAAGTAAATGGTTGACCCCGATCAAGACTAGAATCAAACTTAGTACCATCAACTAATGTCCCGGTATAATGGACACTAATTTGATCTCCTGATTTTACTTCCCTGTCGCCTGTTCCTTCTGCTAAGACTTCTATTTGTAATTCGGTTACTTCTTGTTCTTCCATTGTTGTTTTATTACATCCTGTTAAAAATAAAGGAATAAGTAAAAGAGTAACAATTAATATTGTTTTTTTCATAGCTATATTTTTTATTTTATTTAAGAGAGTAGTTTGTTCAGCCAACCAAATAAACTAAATCCTTTTTTCTCATTCTTAACTTCTAATTCTAAATCGGCTCCTACTTGTTCCATTTTTAGAATTTCTTGTTCTAGAATAGCAACATCTTCAAGATTTTCAACTTGGCCTTTCAAATTTTTCAATTCTTTTAATTGTTCCACATTAACACCTAAACTTTCTTCAACTTGTTTTAAGCGTCCGTAATTTGGTCCAATAAAGAACTTGGCAAATTTGCTTCGCTTCTGAGCTGCTTGTATAGCTTCTTCAGCTTGTTCTTGGACTTGATTCTGGGCTTGAGCAATAGTTCTAATTTGCTCACCAATTCCCCCACTTCTTTCAGCCACCATTAACATTTCTTGAACAGCATTGGCAACTTGACTACGGCGTTCTGCTGATCTTTCACTTCCTCTTGGAGCTGACTTTTCTTTATCCTTTCCTTTATCTCCTTTATCGCCCTTATCTTCTTTGTCACCATTTTCTTCCTCTCCATTATCATCCATTTCTTCATCAGCATCAATTAAAGCAGGTTCTGGTTCTTGTTCTTGCCCTTCTTGTTGATTTTGTTGCCCCTGACCCTGACCTCGTTCTTCTCCTTGTCCTTGTTGAGCAAGAACACTTACAGGAATCACCAGGGTAAGTAAGACCAGAATAGCAAGAATTTTCATTGTTTTCATTTGTTTTTTTTATTAAATTATTTAATTATTTTTTTTAATTAACCAAGAAGATGACTGAATTTTTCCTCCGCCAACGCCAAAAACCATTTTAATTCCTAGTTTCTCACAAACTGGTACTTCAGGAATATTACCTAATGTCCGGTCCCCTCCTTTGGCAAAGATATCAGGCTTAACCAATTCTAAACTTTTACAAACAGTTAGATCTTTATCAACAGATAAAACAACTTCATCAACCGGCTTTAAGGCTTTAACAATTTCCATTCTTTCTTTTTCAGGCATAAAAGCAGCACTACCTTTTACGTTTACTTGCTCATCACTATTAACAATAACAATTAATTTTGTCCCTAATTTTTTAGCATCTTGTATACAACGAAGATGGCCAATATGTAAGGGATTAAAATATCCAGAAGTGGCAACGACAATCTCCTTTTTCTTTCTTTTAAACATTAATAAGATTTTAACAAAATTATTAATTTTAGACAAGAGGATAATAGCCTAAAAACCGCCTATTTTACTAAATAAAACTTTCTCTTTTTTTCAGGAAATCTTTCAATAGCATATCTTAACATTGTCCGAGGCATTTTCCTAACATGTTTTTTTAAAAATTCTTCTTCAATTTTCTGATCTCTTTTTCCTAATTCCCTTAACATCCAGCCGACAGCTTTGTGAATTAAATCATGATCATCATTTAATAAAAGTTTAGAAATTTTTAAAGTATCATTAAATTTATTGTTTTTAATAAAAGTAAAAGTGGAAATAATAGCAATTCTTTTTTGCCAAAGATTTTTTGACTTGGCTAATTTATATAAAATATCTTTATTCTTGTTTAATAAATAATCACCAACAATAGTAGGAGCGGAAAGATCAACTAAATCCCAATTATTTATTCCTTGATAGTTTTTTATATAAAAATTAAAAATCTTTTTTTTCTCTTGTTCCCCTACTCCCTTGTATTTACTAACTAATATAAGGACACCAACTAAACGATGTTCATGAATTTTACTTTTTAATAAGTCTTTAATATTGGCAAAACTAAGATGAGTATATTTATTGGCCACCTCTCTTTGAGCTGGGACTTTAATGCCTAAGAAAATATCACCTTCTCCATATTGACCTAGCCCGGTTTTAAAAAACCTTTGTAAAATCTTGGCTTGTTTTGGATTGGCCAAAGATTTCAATTCTTTTTTTAATTGCAACAATGTTAATTTAGTCATCTACGTTTTTAATAATCTTTTTAATTTTTTGCAAACCATTTTTAAACCTTTCTTTTCTAACTTCTAAGAATTTTTCCAATTGTTTTGTTAAATCATTCTGATTTAGATTATTAAAAGAAAAGAAAAATCCTTTAAAAAGACTAGCCAAGTGTTTTTGTTTTAAAATAAGAGTGACTCTTTGCTTAAAAACAACATAATTAACTCTTAATTTAACTAGCCTATTTTTGTTAAATTTAATTAAAAATTCTCGCATTTTATAGGCTAAACTAAAGGAATTAACCAAATCAACCAGAAAAACCCCGTAAAACAGGCCTAAAAAGAACAATAAGCCCATGTGAAGGTTAAAAAATAGCATAAAATTGTTTAAAACAGGATAAATAAAGAAATAGAACAAAACAGACAGAATTACCCAACAAAACGAACAAATCAGGCAAATATGCCCCTGATAATTAAGAATTTTATCAGAATAATCCCATAATCTAAGATTGTAGTAGTAAAAAAAGAAAAAACCAACAATTAACTCTAAAACCGTGGTTGAAACAACAAATAATATTAATTTAAAAGCAAAATTTATATTAAACCCCGAAACAAAATATAATAAAATAGCCCCAGTACCATAAATTGGTAAATAAGGGCCGTTTAAAAATCCAGGATTAACCAACTTTTTTTGTTTAATTAAACCAATAAAAATCAATTCAATTAACCAACCAGTCAAAGAACCAAGAGTAAATATAATAGCAATGTCTGTAATGGCCATATAAATTATTTCAAATACTTTCTATTTTTTAATTTATCAGGCAAGTATTCTTGTTTTTCTTTGTAATCATGATCAGGACTATATTTATACCCCTTACCATATTCTAAATCTTTCATTAACTGAGTTGGCGCATTGCGAATATGCAAAGGTACTGGTAAATTTCCATATGTTTCTACATCTTGTTTGGCTTGTTCATAAGCTACATACAAAGCATTGGATTTTTTACACTTAGCCATATAAACCACTGTTTGAGCCAAAATAACATTACATTCAGGCATACCAATAAAATGACAAGCCTGATAAGCCGCCACAGCCTGCTCTAATGCTCTTGAATTAACCAAGCCAATATCTTCTGAGGCAAAACGAACCAGTCTTCTAGCCACATATAAAGGATTTTCTCCACCCTCAAGCATTCTAGCTAACCAATAAATAGCCGCATCAGCATTAGACCCCCTCATTGATTTATGTAAAGCAGAAATGATATTAAAATGTTCTTCCCCATCTTTGTCATAAAAAAGATGAGATTTTTGAAAAGCTTGCTTAATCATATCAGAAGTAATTTCCAAAACCCCTTTGTCCTTTTTATTCTTAGTTTTTATTCCTTTGTCCGGGCTGGAAAAAACAGCATATTCTAAAGTATTTAATGAAGTTCGGGCATCACCATTACTCATTTGAGCAATCATTTCCAATACTTTCTTGCTAACTTTAATATTTAATTGACCCAATCCTTTTTTCTTATCTTTTAAAGCAGTTTTGATAATCCTAATTAATTGATCTTTGTTTAATGATTTTAAAACAAAAACCCGGCAACGAGAGAGCAAAGCACTAAC
>Ga0114923_10002724_pt1 | contig 11942 bp, 8 predicted proteins | sample SumtaG_FD_89578 | JGI IMG/M metagenome (GOLD analysis project Ga0114923, IMG submission 89578) | Deep subsurface microbial communities from Indian Ocean to uncover new lineages of life (NeLLi) - Sumatra_00157 metaG | ecosystem: Environmental > Aquatic > Marine > Oceanic > Sediment | place: near... | reverse complement strand
TATGGGATTTACTTTCTAAAATCGAAGATAGCATTCATGTAAGAATAAATTTCCATGGAGAAATTTTTGCAGACAAATGGGCTAAGGAGTGTGGGTTTTACATTAATAAAATATCCAATGTTAAAGTTTTTGAAATCATTACAAATAATTCAATTAATCCAAAAAAATATATGGATAAGTTAGATTTGGTTAAATCTTCCTTTAACTGTTCATATCATCCTGAGTTTATTACACTTGAGAATTTTATCAATAATTGTAATATATTAAAAAAAGCAGGATGTGAAGTATTTGCTAATATGGTATGTACCCCCCAAATAATAAGTAAGATTCCCAAGATTTATAATAGATTTGAAAAATCTGATATTGAACTCAAATTGCAAGCCTTTCAAACTCATGGATTTAAATATTTAGAAAAGCAATATCCTAAAGATTATACTATAAAAGAGCGAAAGATTTTAAAAAAATATTTTGACTGTAAAGAAGGCTATGAATATTCAGTAGAGCGAAAAAGAACAAAAGGTCTAGATTGCTATGCAGGAGTTAATATGATCAATATATTTCTTAATGGAGCTGTTAGGAGATGCTTTACAGGGGCATTAGGATCTTATTCAAAAAAAAAATCGAAATTAAAAAGCATGATTCCAGAAAAAGTAAGAGATAAAATTAATTTGTTCTTAGGGGGTAAGATAGAAAAGAATTTTTTAAGACAAGTCAGAGGATATATTCCAATGGATCATCATTTACAGGATTTGATATCGGGAAAAATAAGGCTTGAAATGAACCCTTATCCTTGCCATGAGAATTATTGCCATCCCTATGCTCATTTCATGCATTTAAAAGAATTTGTAGGAAAATATCCTCCTTCTGAAAGATTTATTGATAATTATGAGTTAACAAAATAATGAATATTAGCATTTAATTAGAGAAAGTTTATAATATAATGAAATTAACTAAAAATGGTATCCTTAGAATATACCAGAGATCTTTTACTGATAATGCTTATAGGGTTAAGTGTAATTTCAATTGTTCCTATTGTATATCTAACAATATGAAAGTAAAACAAATATCGTTTAATAAATATCATTTTCAGCAAACAAAACTTATTTGGGATAATCTTTCCAAATTAGATGATCAAATACTTGCCCAAGTCAATTTCCATGGAGAATTTTTAGTTGATAAATGGGGCAGAAAATGTGCATTTTATATCAATAAAATTCCTAATGTAAAAGTTTTTGAAATTCTTACTAATAATTCTGTTTCTCCAAAGACTTATTTAAATGAAATGGATATAAAAAAATCAGTTTTTCTTTGTTCTTTTCATCCTGATTCTATAACACTTGAAAAATATATTAATCATTGTATTCAAATAAAAGAGGCAGGAGGTACTGTCTTTTCTGGGTTAGTTTTCAGACCTCAAATAATTAAAAATATAAGAAAAATTCATTTGTTACTAAAAAAAAATCATATTCCCTTGATACTTCAACCCTTCCATACTTTTGGTTTTAAATATTATGGAAAACAGTATCCTCAAGACTACACAGAAAAAGAACGTCAATTATTGAAGAAATACATTAATTATGAAGAATATCATCACTATGCAGTTGATTTACAAAAAACTATCGGTCTAGACTGTTATGCCGGTGTTGATTCTATTCAGCTTTTTCTTGATGGGACCGTCAGAAGATGCTTTACGGGAAATATTGGGAGTCCAAGTAAAAAAAAAGTTGGAATTAAAAATTTAATTAATACAAAATTTGGACTTAAAATTAATGATTTTCTTCGGAATAATATAATAAGAAATTTAATTGCAAAAATCGAAATGAGATATCACAATGATACAAGTATTTTCGATTTACTTTCAGGGCGAGTAAGACTCGCAGAAAAACCTTATCCCTGCCACACATATAGTTGTTTTTCTAATACTCTTTTCATGCACTTGAATGAATTTAGAAAAAAATATCCCTTTCCTGAATATCTAATTGATAATTATGAATTACTTACAATCAAAGATTTTTAATAAAGTTAAATGAAAATTTTATTAATATATCCTCCTGGATTTAATCAATCACACTATGTCAACACTCCATTCATTGATGTTTACCCCCCAATAGGTTTATTCTATTTAAATTCTTTTTTGCTGCAAAATGGTTATGATTGTAAAGTATATGATTTTTTTTTTGATACTTGGAGCTACATTGAAGTAGTTTTAAGAGAAGAAAATGCGGATATTATTGGAATATCATGTCTTTCAGAAACAAGACAAAACTCTCTAAAATTGATATCTCTTATTCGAAAAATTGATAAAAAAACGAAAATAATTTTCGGAGGCCACCACTCAACTCATATGTATGAACAACTGTTAAATTACTATGAAATAGATTATGTAGTATTAGGAGAAGGAGAAATAAAATTACTGAATTTGTTGAAAGTTATTGAAGGAAAACTTCCTTTAGAATCAGTAAAAGGTATTGCATATAAAATAAATGGAAGAGTAATTAAAAATGGTTCTCACTTGGATGATCTCATAATAGATTTAGATTCCCTACCATTTCCTTACTCAGAAGCTCAATTAGCTTTATTTAAGAAGTATCTTCCTATACTATACAGATATCCAATTGAAGTAGAACATTTATCCCAATTTTCAGAAATATACGAAAAAGGCAAATGTGCTATGATTGCAACTTCAAGAGGATGCCCATTTAATTGTAAATTTTGTGCCGCACCTGTTTTCTGGGGAAATAAATACCGTTTGAGATCACCTGAAAATATTGTTGACGAGATTGAATTTTATCACAAAACTTTAGGTATATTGTTTTTTAAAATCTTAGATTCAACATTTACATTAATACCTGAGAGATCAATACAAGTATGTAAGGAACTTGTAAACCGTAACCTAAAAATATTCTTTGAATGCTTCTCAAGGCCTGAGTCAATTACTGAAGATTTAGTTTTGTGGTTAAAAAAAGCAGGCTGTATCTGTATATCTTTAGGAGTTGAATCAGGTTCAAAAAAAATACTTAACACAATCAATAAATCTTCAACACTAGGGACGATAATTAAATCTTTCTCTATAATAAATAAATATAATCTCCTCGCAGAACCTTTTCTAATGGTTGGGAATCCTGGAGAAACAGATGCAACCATAAAAAAAACGATTTCATTATTGAGGTTAATAAAACCACAAAGGATTAGAATTTCCAAAACTTCTCTCTTGCCTGGAACTGATTTATATAGAATAGCGAAAGAACAAGGATTTATAGATGATAATTTTTGGCTTACTCAAAAACCACGTAAATATTACACTTATGAAAATTCCCTTAAAACGCTAAAAAAATGGGAAATTTCACTAATTTACTATGAAAAGAGAAAATTCCAATTAAATATTTTAAAGTTGCTGTTTAGAGTAAAATCATTCGTAAACAGTCTTTTTGTAAGGGGATTCCATTCAAAATTATACTCGCGCTTAAAGTTTTTTCAAACTTATATTTAAATCGATTTTATTTAATGATAAATGTAAAAATTAAAAAAAGATTTAATCTCTAATTTCAAACAAAAGCATTACTAGAAAAATTCAATCATGGTTAAACTAACTGAAAACGGTATTTTAAGGGTTAATTTTCGGCATTCTTCCTTTAATGATTTTAGACTGTTGTGTAATTTCGAATGTTCTTATTGCATTCCACGATGTCATAGAGTTAAACCTTATTTTTTTACTAAATTTCATTTACTTCAAACAAAATTTATATGGGATAAACTATCTAAAGTGAATGATGATATTTTAGTCAGGGTAAATTTTGACGGGGAATTATTATTCGATAACTGGGCTAAAAAATGCGCAATTTATATTAATAAAATACCAAACGTAAAAATTCTTGAGCTTGTTACAAACAATTCTTTTGATCCTGATAAATATTTAAACAAATTTATTACGAGTAAAATGTCTTTTCATTGTTCTTTTCATCCAGAATTTATACTCTTAAGTAAATTTAAAGAAAATGTTCTCAAACTAAAAAAAGCAGGATGCAATGTTTTCGTTAGTTTAGTTTGTTTTCCACCTATTATTAAAAAAATCCCTAAAATTTATGATTTTTTTAAAAAATATGATATCAATCTTAGATTACAATCGTTTTTTACGCCCAATTTCAGATATTTAGGGAAAAAATATCCTAGAGGATATTCTAAAGAAGAACGGGAAATTTTGAGAAGATATTATTATTCCCAGGAAGAATATAAATATTTTGTTGAATTCAATCAAACTAAAGGTTTAGATTGTTATGCCGGGGTTGATCGAATAGATTTATCTTTAAATGGTTCTGTATTAAGATGTTGTTCTGGTGAAATTGGTAAACCCGATAATAAAATAACAATAAGAAAAAAATTGAATAATTTAGATATAACTAAATGGGTATATAATCACTTTCTTAATAAAATATATAATCTTTTAGTAAAACATAATTTTTCTATTTTAAAAGTTTCAAAAATAGATGATTTAACTTCTGGGAAAGTAAAGCTAAAAAGAAATCCTTACCCTTGTCATGAGAAATATTGTGCTAGTGATGCTGATATTATATATCTAAAAGAAATTAGAGACAAATATCCTCTTTCAGATAAATATATAGATATGTATAAAATGAATAATTAAATACAATTTTAATGAACAATATTAATTCTCCTTCCAATGAGATAAATCAATGCCAAGAAATTTTTCCAATTTCTTGATCTCTTCTTTATAAATTAGTCTTAAGTAATTTTTGGTATTTGTATTCATAGACAAATTATTATTATTTTTTACAATATCAGTTTTAATGAGCCTTTTTACATTAAAAACCAAAAATTTTTGTAAAAACTCATCTAATCTTATTTTTTTTATAAATTTTTTTACAAAACGATCTTCCTTTAAATGGATGATCATCTTATAAGAAATCGAGTTAATATATGGTATCTTATTTTGACCAACAATTTCTCCATAAATATTTATTTTTCTGTTTATAGAAGGGGGAATAAAATCAATATTTTTTGCTCCAATAAAAGTGTAAATTTTCTTCATAAATTCTATTGGATTCTTTTCAATATCATCAAAAAATAATATTAAAATATTTTCATTTGGAAAGAGATCATAATATTTTGAGATTTGTTTATAATAATAACCCATTTTTGTAAGCATAGGATCTTTTTTAATTGCTTCTTCAAGCGTTTTATAAATACTTAATCTTAGTTTTCTGATTTTCTGAAATCTATACTCTGAATATATTTTTTCTATAGGATTCCTCAGAACAATAATAATTTTTACATCAGGGAAATGCTTTCTGATTAAATACGGTGTTTTCTGATGATATATATAATCCGGTGTTATTTCTCCTTTAATTGAATTTTTTGGACAATTTTTAAAAAAGGAATAATAATAATTAAGTCCTTTTCGGTAATAATATTCAGTATTAAAAAACCGAGTGTCTTTCACTGAGCTACCACAAATCTCAGGATGCTCTTTCAAACATTGAAATATCCAAGTCGTAGCCGCCTTAGTCGTTCCAATTCCGATAAAATTAGGCTTTTTTCCCATTTCCTAAATAAAATAATCAAATCTCATACTTGAAATTTTAGCTTCAAATCATCTCTTTAACAAGGTTTTCAACTTCTGTAATATTTACGCGAAAATTGTAATTATCAAAATTCTCGTATCCTATAACATATTTATATTCAAACCCAAGGACTTTACATAGCATAAAAAATACTGATGTAATTCGTTTAGGTGTGTGTAATTCAATAACTTTAACGTTATCTGAAAAAATCATGTTGGTAAATCCAGCCCCAGACGGTCCAATGATAAATGAAGCAGAATTAAACAAATTTACTTGTTCTTTAAATGATAAATCTTCAGCATATATTTTCATGAAATTATACTTTTTTAGAATTTCTATTAGTTTATTTTCATTCAAAAGCTTACGAGATTGAGCTTTATTCCGACTTATATAAATCCTTTTTTTTCGATTTAAATCTTTATTTAAAATCAAAGCATTACATATTTTTTCTTTTACATATACTATTAATTTCTTAGGGATATATCCAAGGCATCGTAAATCGTTTGAACCAAATGAGGGAAAGTAATATCTTTCGATTTCCCAAATTTCATCAGGTTTTATATAGTGAAGTTTAAATCTTTCATCTAAAAAAAGTTTAATAATGGCGAGATATTCATATTATGATATTTAGGCACTATTAAATTTATTTTTGGTTCATCTATTTCTAATATTGCATTAAGCCTGGGAAGATTATCAATAAGAAAATGATAATGGTTATTTGTATAATCCCAATGCATTATCGAAGTAAAAATTTCTTTCGATTTAATAGGTTTTGGTTTATTACTGTATATCATTTTTTCCCTGATTAATTTATAATAATAATCAATAGACTCAACTAGCGGTAATCCTTCATGGAATATAATTCCCGAGATTCCAATAAACCTTATATTAGTAAGTGTGCAAGAAAAAACTTCTCTTTGATATTTGAAGTATACATTTTTATCTTGAAATTTTTTGATTTGAATTCCATTTTTTTTTCCAAATCTAAAAGCAAAAGAATATGCTGTATTTATTAATTTGAAAAATTTTAACTCAGCTTCATTAAAGTATATTCTAAATTTAGGGATTAATGTTTGATATTTTATTTTCTTCAAGTTTTTAGAATGAAAACTTTTTATGCTTAAGATATATTTTTTCTTTCTTATCATTCTCGCATGTGAGTAAGGAATATGTTCAATTAAAAAACTGTTAATTACAAGCTTATTAAATAGTAAACTTGGAATTTTCATAATTTTTGAGAAAGATCTTAATTTTTTACTTGAATCTTTATATATATCTATATCTTTATTAATAGTGTAGATTTTAAATAGAACGCTTAAAACTGATGAGACAATTTTAGATACAGTCTTATACATCTTTTATATCAAAAATAATGATTATCCTATTAATTTTATTAAATTTAGATCTCTTTTAAATATCATTAAACAGTATATGGATAAATTTCTGCCATGTTTAGAGATTCGAATCTTATTATTTAAAACTATTAGAGTTTTACCAAATCTAAATTAGTATTATATTTCATTTTACTACTTGAATATACCCATTATTACAATGTAGAAATTCAAAGATTCGTAAAGTGTTAATTTCATTTTTTATTCTAAAATATAATTATATTGAAAATATTGATTTTAGACCATTTAAATAGAAAAAAAGGTTAAATTATTAGTTTACGCATTTCATGAATTCTACTAAAATCCTTGTTTTAATGATTGGTAATATTATTGGTTATCTATTTGATTTACTTTATTTTATGCTCTCTCGTATTTATTTTGACATTGAAGTGATAGGAGCATTTGGAATAATTTTTTCATATTTTTCTATTTTTAGCTTTATATTAACATTTGGATTTTCCGTAACATATTTGAAATTACATGGTGAAACTATAAATATAGAGGAAAAAGCGATTACTAATGGCACATTCTTATTTTTTCGAGCTATCCAATTTTTGGCATATGCTTTAATAGGTTTCATCCTCATCCCATTTTTTAATATTAAACATATAGATTTTACTGAGTTTCTTTTATTTTTTATTGGATTTTTATTCGCAAATTTCAGTTATCAAATTTTTAGCCAATTATTAATTACTCAAAAAAGGATATTCACAAAATCGTTAATCCTAACAACTTCATTAATACTGAAAAACATTTTGTTAATATCTCTTATTAGATTCTTTAAACCTAATTTAAAGCTTCTAGTTTCCATATATTTGATCATAAATTTTCTATATTTTTTCATATACCTTATCTCTTTGTCTCAAATTAAAATAAAAATGCCTAACAAAGAAACCATTAACAAATTCATAAAAAATTCTTATTTGATGATAATAACATCTAGTTTATTAGCCATCTTGGGAAATATAGATGTGATTTTAATAAGTAACACATTTACAATCAAAGATGTAGCAAATTATTTTACTGCAAAACAAATTTTTAATTATTTTATAGCATTAATTACAGGCATTCATTTTTTATTAATTCCAGTTTTCTCTAAAAATATTAAATTAGATAATGGGAATGAAAATTTAGAGACGATTAAAAAAATCCATAAATATTTTAACATTATTATCGTCTTTCTTGCCTGTTTAATTATACTGTATTCAATTGATGTGATCATTCTCTTTTTTGGTGAAAAATATAAAACCACAGCGGTTATACTATCAATTCTTTCAATAGGTTTTATAATGATTTCGATAAATTTTGGTAAAAATATACATTTAAGGGCTTTAGGGGAAAATTCTTTTTACAGTATACTTCTTATCTTCGAATATTTTATATCTTTAATTATATTGATAATATTTATATCACCGCTTTTCCTGAATCTGGGGCCAATTGGTGCGGCATTTTCATTGGTTTTTGCTCATATTATAACTCAATTAATTACTCGTCCAATAATTTATAAAAAATATGGTATTGGATTTTATTGGGGCGTTTTTAGAAATGTTTTAATCATGATCAGCATTATTCTCTTACATATTTATGTATTAAATATTTATTTCAATTCCATTATATTCATTCCTGTCTTCATAATCTTTGATGCTGTTCTTTACTTTGTCATAAATTATCTAACTCGAGGTTATAATAAAGAAGATATTAAATTTTTCTTCAACATAATTCGTTTTAAAACCATAAAAAAATCCATTTTATCAGAATTAGGAAGTATTAAAAAAAAATAAAGTTGCTCTATCAGAATTAGGTATTATAGTAAAATTCCTCATTTTTTGGAATAGAGTGATTAATACTTTTATTCCCCTCTAAAAACATTACAATTTTTCTTTCTAATATAATATTCAGTTCAAACTAAATTTCAATTAAATCTATTAATGCATTTTCAATTTTATGTAAATCTATTCGAAAGTCAAAATTATCATTAGGATCATACCCAATTATATAGCTATAATGAAAGTTTAGAGTTTTACATAACATAAAATAATTATGTGCAACATAGGTTGGAGAAAACATTTCAATAACTTTCAGATTCTCAGAAAAAATAATGTTTGTTAAACCAGCTCCATGAGGAGCAATTATAATTTCTGCTGAATTAAATAACTCAACCTGTTTTTTAAATGGTAAATCTTCGCAATATACTTTCTTGAAATTGTATTTTTTTAAAATCCTAAACAATTGGTCTTCATTAAGTAATCTTCTAACCTTAGCTTTTTTTCGACTAATATAAATTCTTTTGTTTTGAGACCTTTTTTTAATATTTAAGCTTTCAAATATTTTATTCTTCATAAAATCTAAATATAACTTAGGAATATAATACCTACAATGATTATTAACATTAGAACAAAATGATGGAAAGTAAAATCTTTCTATCTCCCATACTTCATTCAGGCTAATATATACAATCTTAAATCTTTTATCTAAAAATAGCTTAATAATGTCCAAATAAAATTTTCTGTAATTTTTAGGAACAATTAGGCTAATTTCAGATTCTTTAATTTTCGAAATTGCATAAAGTCTGGGGAGGTTATCAATAAGAAAGTGATAGTAATTATTGTAATCCCAATACATGATTGAAGTGTAAACCCCTTTTATTTTTCTTTTTACATGTAAACCTTGAAAATGCATTGATCGTAGACAATATCGAAAAATATTGTAAGAAGATTCTAACACTAATTTGCTATTAAAAACTAAAAAACCTGTATCACCATAAAATTTTATATTTTTGAACATACAAAAAAAAATTTCTCTCTGAAAATTGAATTTCCTACTGATTTTTGGATTAATGTATCTCTTTAATAAGATAGAGTTTCTTTCAGTATAAAATCTTGAAGAATCTTCATTGACACTTTTTAAAAAAATCATTTCTTCTTTTGAAAATTTTATAAAAAACTTTGGTGTTATAGATAAATACTTAATTTCGTCTAAAATATTAGAAAATTTCTTTTTTATATTTGATATATTTCTGCCTTCTGATAGTATTCTTGTATTTGAAAATGGCATAAATTTATATAATACTGAATTAAAAAATATTATGTGCGATAAATAAAAAGGAAATCTCGGTATTTTTAATAAAACGCGACCTACCATACTAAATTGAAATTTGGATATTTCTTGTTTAATTAATTTAAAGAACTTAAAATGATTCCAATGGGAATAAAAAAGGGATTTAGGTGTCATAACATTTCTACTTTTCTATTTTAAAAATTCATCAAATAGCTAGTTGGTCAGTAGGATTATTCAGACAAAAAATTTTTAATTCTATTCATTTTCTTAATAAATAAATTAAATTATTTGTTTTTATTTAACATAACAAAAGTTTGAGTACTAAGATCTAAAAGGAAATATGTTAAAGAAATTAACGAAAAAAAACAAATTAAAAATAAATTATAGATTTAATCCAGACTTTCGATCAAAACTAAGATGTAATTATAACTGTTCTTATTGTTTTCTAAATATAAATAAAAACAAAAGAATGACATCTACTAAACTACATTTTGAATTGGCAAAATTTATTTGGGACAAGCTAGCTTTACTAAACGACGAAATTTCTGTTAAAATACAATTTGATGGGGAAATTTTCATCGATAAATGGACAACAAAAATCGCTTATTATATCAATAATATTCAAAATGTAAAATTGTTACAAATTGTTACCAATAATTCTATTAACCCAAAACAATATCTACATAATTTAGATACTTTAAAATGTGTTTTTAATTGTTCTTATCATCCCGAGATGGTAAAAATTAAGAAATTTATAGAACATATGCATTTATTAAGTGATTATGGATTTAGAGCTTGGGCAAGCTTGGTTTGTACACCTGAGATTATTAGGCATCTCCCTAAGATATATAATATATTTAAAAAGAATGGAATTGAACTTAAATTAAGTGGCTTTACTACGCGTGGCTCAAAATATTTTGGTAAAAGATATCCAAGAGATTTTTCTGTTTCAGAACGAAAAATATTGAAGAAGTTTTATGACATTAAAGAAATTTATGAATTTGTAATTGAGAAGAAAAAAACTGCTGGTTTAATGTGTAATGCCGGAGTAGACTCGTTAGTCCTTTATCTCAATGGAATCGTTAGAAGATGCAATTCAGAATCAATAGGAAATAATCTTAAAAACAAGCAAAATGCTTTAAATACAATTTTTAAAAATTTTAAAAAACCTTTTATTGATCCTTATCTTTCAATTAATCCTCGATTGAGAAGATTAAATCCATTAACATTTAATTTTCATAAAAAATCAGAATCCACAATTTTCGACTTATTAAATGGAAGCATAGAAATGAATCGTAAACCTTATCCCTGTCATAATTTAACTTGTCTCTGTCCACCTGATCTCACCCAACTAGAACATTTAAGAAATAAATATGATTTTATGGAAAACTCATTAGATATAATAGATTTAAATTTTGTTAATAAAAAATATATATCAATCTAAATTTGTTATTTAATGAAGGATTGCTGTTTGGACAATATACCATCTTTAAAACCTTTGATTGTTCATTTTTACTTAATATATTGAAAGTATAAATATTAGAATTTAAGAAGAAAAATGCTGAAGAGCTTAACAAAAAAAAACAAACTCAAAATAAAATACAGATTTAATGCGGACTTTCGATCAATACAAAGATGTAATTATAACTGTTCCTATTGTTGTTTTCGAAATATTAATAATAACAAGAGAATAACATTTACAAAACTTCATTTTGAAATGGCAAAATCTGTATGGGACAATTTAGCTTTACTTAACGATGATATTTATGTTAAAATAATATTTGATGGAGAAATTTTCATCGATAAATGGGCAACAAAAATAGCTTATTATCTTAATAATATTCAAAATGTAAAATTGTTACAATTTGTTACAAATAATTCTATTAACCCAAAACATTATATTTATAATTTAGAT
>Ga0114923_10002723_pt1 | contig 11944 bp, 12 predicted proteins | sample SumtaG_FD_89578 | JGI IMG/M metagenome (GOLD analysis project Ga0114923, IMG submission 89578) | Deep subsurface microbial communities from Indian Ocean to uncover new lineages of life (NeLLi) - Sumatra_00157 metaG | ecosystem: Environmental > Aquatic > Marine > Oceanic > Sediment | place: near... | reverse complement strand
TGGCCAAGGCCCTTGAAAAGCTCTCCATACATACAAAGCTGATTGAAAAGGATCCGGATCGTTGCCAGAAATTGGCAGAAGATCTTGATAAAGTTGTGGTCCTGCAGGGAGACGGCTCTGATCAGGGGCTCCTTCAGGAAGAAAATGTCCAGGATATGGATGTGGTAGCGACTCTTACAGGAGACGAGGAAACCAACATCCTCACATCCCTTCTTGCCAGACGCATGGGTGCACATAAAACCGTAACCCGCATTAGCAAATTCAGCTATTTTCCGCTGGTTTCCGCCATCGGCCTTGAACACATCATTAGCCCCCGGCTTGCTGCAATCAATACCATCCTGCAACACGTTCGCCGTGGTAAGGTCTTGTCGGCCATGGCGCTCAAAGGGGAAGAGGCGGAAGCCCTTGAGGCTGTTGCACTGGAAACCTCTGATATTGTCGGAAAACCTCTCCGAGAGATCTCTTTCCCCAAGGGTGCCTTAGTCGTGTCTATCATACGTGAAGACGAGGTTATTATCCCGACGGGCGATAGCGTCATCTTGCCACAGGATCGGATCATCATCCTTTCTACCCGCCAAGGAATTCCCCGGGTCGAGAAGGCGCTAATGGTTAAGCTGGAGTACTTCTAAATGCGCCTGCGTTACACACTCCATGTTGTGGGGATTTTGGTCTTCTTTCTCGGCCTGACCATGGTCTTTCCGCTCCTTTTTGGTCTTTACTACCAGGACGAAAGTGTTATGCACCTATTGAAATCGATGGCGGTTACTTTAGGGAGCGGCCTTGCACTTTATCTTGCCTTCAGAAGCGCCAGGGGCGAGGTCATGAGTCACAGGGAGGGGATGGGGGTGGTAGCCATCGGGTGGACAGCCGCCGGTTTTTTTGGGGCGCTTCCATATTATTGGGGTGGCGTGTTCAGCACCTTTGCCGATGCTTTTTTTGAATCGATTTCGGGTTTTACTACCACAGGGGCTTCGGTGCTGATGAACATAGAGATGGTGCCGCGAGGATTTCTCTTCTGGAGGAGCCTTACCCACTGGCTGGGCGGCATGGGGATTATTGTGCTTTCCCTGGCCATACTGCCGTTGTTAGGCGTTGGCGGTATGCAGCTTTACAAGGCAGAAGTCCCCGGGCCCGTGCCCGATAAACTAAAGCCCCGGATAAGAGACACGGCCATGGTCCTGTGGAAGGTCTATGTGCTTTTTTCTGCAGCCGAGACCGCATTGCTCATGTTGGGCGGTATGGACCTGTTTCAAGCCCTTTGCCACACCTTTGGTACGATGGCCACCGGAGGATTCTCCACACAAAACGCGTCCATCGGGTCGTATCACAGCCCTTACATCGATACGGTGGTCATCCTCTTTATGCTGGTTGCCGGAATCAATTTTTCCCTTCATTATCAATGCCTGAGAGGAGATCTACGGGCATTCTGGCGCAACCCGGAATTTCGTTTTTTCATAGGGGCAGTTGTCATTTTTGTTCTTGCTGTCAGTTTCAACGTTTATCATACAGCGTACGAAAGTTGTTCCAACGCCATACGTTTTGGGGCCTTCCAGGTAGTCTCCATCATTACAACCACCGGATACACCACAGCCGATTATGAAATGTGGCCCCCTCTTTCCCAGAGCATCTTGCTCTTTTGCATGTTTCTGGGGGCCTCGGCCGGTTCCACGGGCGGAGGGATGAAATGCCTGCGTATCATGCTCCTGTTCAAGCATTCATATAAACAGCTCTTTTCCCTGATCCATCCCCACGCAGTAACGCAAGTCAAACTCGGAGGCCGCCCCGTGTCGAATGAAATACTTCACAGCATATGGGGGTATTTTATGCTTTACTTGGGCCTCTTTATCCTGTGCTCTTTTCTCCTTGCCGCGATGGGTGTTAATGTCATGACATCCTTTGCAGCCGTGGCGGCCACTGTTGGTAACATCGGACCAGGGCTGGGGCTGGTAGGACCAACGGACAATTATGCTCACATACCCGTACTGGGGAAATGGCTGCTCATTCTGTGCATGCTATTGGGTCGACTGGAAATCTACACGATTCTTATCTTGTTTGTCCCGGAGTTTTGGCGTAAGTAGCCAACGCTATTGACGATTGACGATTCTTTCAGAGGCTATCTGCAAACCTGCCTGTTTGGGCAACAGCCCGTCAATAGTCAATCAAGAATATTCTTGACACTGGTAAAGGTGAACGGTATAAACAAAAATTTTTATAAGCATCCTTGCTCTGGGGAGAACCAGGGCTACTAACATCCATAAGGAGGCAATATGAGAAGGTATGAAACCGTGTTTATTGCAAATCCAGAACTTTCCGAGGAACAGCGCCAACCTTTGTTCGACAAGCTGAATGGCCTCATATCCGGAGACGGTTGTATGCTTGTCAAATTTGATGAGTGGGGCCCTAAAAAACTCGCCTATGAGATCAAAAGGCACGCCCGAGGATATTACGTGCTCATGGACTTTTGTGGGGACGGATCTTTGGTCAGGGAGATTGAACGTAACATGCGACTGGATGATCGAGTCCTTAAGTACATGACGGTTCTTCAAGACACGGCCGTTGATATAGAAGCGGTCAAGGATGAGATAGAGGCAGCCAAAGAACAGGAATCAAAATCCGAACCTGCTGAGCAAGCGATAGGTGGAAGTACAGAGAAAGAGGAATCTGGATCAACCGGGACTGTAGGTGCCCCTGCGAGCGAAACCAAAGTGCCGGAGAACACGCCGGAGACCAGGGAACAGGAGGAACAAGAACATGGCACAATTTAAACGCAAGCGGCGATTGTTTCGGAGGAGAAAGATTTGCCGGTTCTGTGCAGACTCGAGCCTTGCCATTGATTATAAGGACCCACGAACACTTAGGTTTTTTACCACAGAACGCGGTAAAATCATACCAAGGCGGGTATCCGGCAACTGTGCCAAGCACCAGCGACAGTTGACTACTGCCATCAAGCGTGCGCGGACCATCGCCCTGATGCCTTATGCGGCAACCATGAGCCATTATTAGGATTGATGATTGGAGAACAATAGGTTTGATCCATATCGCCCGAAGCCAAATCAATAAAGATATCATTGTGGCTATAACCATTACGACTCTTGTTTCCATGGCAGCCTTATGCCTCGGGGCGGTGGGGCCGCTTGTCGGTCTGTTTATTCCATTGCCGGTCCTTTTTTACCGGTCGAAACTGGGGCGCTCATCAGGGCTGTTGATTCTGACGGCAGTTACCCTGATCGTGACCTTCGTAGTCGGCTGGAAGTCCATAGGCACAGCAGTATTCGTCTTTGAATTGGGTCTGGTGGGTCTGATTCTCCCAGAGGTATTCGAGATGAACCTGTCTGTCGAAAAGACGGTCGGGATTACCGTTGGTGCGGTTCTGACGACAGGTGCCGTGATGCTGGCACTTTACAGTTTGGTTTCAACAACCAGCCCGTGGGCCGCGGCATCCGATTACTTGGAAAAAAGTGCGAAGCTCGCTCTTGCTATGTACAGGGAGATGGAAGTATCTGAGGAAAAGATTGGGATGCTTGCTCAGTCCTTGGAGGGGATCCTGTACCTTATGCTTCGTATAATACCTGCCATTGTGATTGTCATGACTCTCTTTGTAGTTTGGAGCAACCTCCTTTTGGCCCGCTTTCTGTTTGGAAGCAAACAGCTTTTCTACCCCGATTTTGGCAGATTAAACCAGTGGAAAGCACCGGAACCTCTGATTTGGCCTGCCATTGTATCAGGGGCCTTGCTCCTATTTGGTCATCCAGGGCTCAAGATGCTCGGCATCAACGGCTTGATAGTAATGATGATGATATACTTTTTCCAGGGGATTGCCATTGTTTCTTTCTATTTTGAGAAAAAGGAATTTCCCAAACTGCTGCGAGCTATTCTCTATGGCCTGATCGCTATACAGCAGCTCTTGCTTATTGTAGTGATTGCAATGGGCTTCTTTGATACTTGGATTGATTTCAGACGCACAAGAAAGACGGCTTCGTAAAAAGTCCATCTGCGGCGTTGCGCTTCATCTTTCGTCATTGCGATCCGCCTGAGGCGGACCTCATTCCTCAAGACTCGCGCGCCTTGCATCTGAAGCTTTTTACTGTGCCGTCCATTTGACGACTTTTTGTGATTTCATTAAGAAAGGTGGAGCGCTGATATGAAAGTAATATTAACGGAAACGATTGAAACGCTCGGAACCATTGGCGATGAGGTGAATGTAGCCAAAGGTTATGCCAGAAACTACCTGATTCCCCGCAAAAAGGCCTTCATGGCCACGGCCAAAAATCGTAAGATCTTAGATCTCCAGCGGGTACAACTCGAACAACAGCTGGCCAAAGAGCAAACTATGGCCGAGGCGATGGCCGAGAAGATGCGCGGTGCTGTCTGTACTATTTCAGGGAAGGTGTCTGAGGAGGATAGGCTTTATGGTTCGGTTTCAGCACGAGATATCGTCGAACAATTGAGAGCGCAGGGGCTTGATGTGGACAAAAAAATGGTCATGCTGTCCGAACCTATCAAGACCCTGGGGTCTTATATCGTGCCTATTCGTCTGTATTCCAATATCACACCGGAGATCACGGTCAGAGTAATCCCCGAACAGGAAGCCCCATGAGCGACAAAGATCCATGGCTGCAAAAAGTTCCGCCTCAGAACATCGAGGCCGAACAATCAATCCTTAGCGCCATACTTATCGAGAACAATACACTGCCCGAAGTTATAGAAATCATCTCCGAAAAAGACTTCTATCGTGAGGTCCACAGGAAAATCTTTACGGCCATGGTGGATCTCTTCGAGCGAAATGAGCCCGCAGATCTTATTACACTAACAAATGTCCTCAAAGAACAAGGCCAGCTTGAATCGGTTGGAGGCGCATCCTATCTGTCCGAACTGGTCGACACGGTTCCCATGGCGACCAATGCGGTCCATTATGCCAAGATTATCCGTGAAAAAGCGACCTTGAGGAGCTTGATTGAGCGGGCAGCCTCAATTACCAGCCGGTGTTTTGAGGACCGTGGGGACGTGGAGGATATACTCGATTTTGCCGAACAGTCCATCTTTGATATCGCCGAAGACAAGATAAGGCCGGCCTTTCATTCGCTGGCCGATATTATCAATGATACATACAAAGCCGTAGAGGATGCCGTTGGAAACAAGCTCCTTGTAACCGGTGTCCCCACCGGCTATCTTGGGCTTGACGAAAAAACCTCTGGATTCCAGCCGGGAGACCTTGTCGTGATCGCAGGCCGGCCCAGCATGGGGAAAACCGCTCTTGCCCTGAATATCGCACAAAATGCATCCGCTCAAACCGGAACGCCTTCAGCCGTCTTTTCCCTGGAGATGTCCAAAGAGCAGCTCTCGTTGCGCATGCTTTCAGCAGAGGCCCGAATCGACTCATCTCGAATGAGAAGGGGGTTCCTGAAAGAGGGTGACCTGGCTCGTATCAACCGCGCAGCAGGGGCACTCTATGACCTTCCCATCTACATCGATGACTCGCCTGCGATATCGGCCTTAGAGATACGTGCCAAGGCTCGCCGTATGAAGATGGAAAAAGGTCTGGGTCTGGTCATCGTAGACTATCTGCAGCTTATGAGGGGACGGGCCTCGGCCGAACGGCGTGAAGTAGAGATATCCGAGATCTCGAGATCGCTCAAGGCCCTAGCCAAGGAGTTGAGCATTCCGGTGGTGGCTCTTTCTCAGCTCAACCGCAAGGTAGAGGAGCGGTCCAACAGGCGACCGGTGCTGTCTGATCTGCGTGAATCCGGTGCGATCGAACAAGACGCCGATGTCATTATCTTCATCTATCGCGACGAGATATACAATAAGGAGGAAGACAATCCCAACAAGGGGATCGCAGAGATTGATGTGGCCAAACAGCGTAACGGCCCTACCGGCACGGTGAGGCTTGCTTTTCTTGATTACTGCACCCGGTTTGGGAACCTGGCACCAGAAGCGGAAACCCCGACGTTTTAATCAGACATGATGCTGTCCTTATGCACCGCTGGCTCGCAGTATTTTTCATCGGAAGAGATCGGGTAATATTTACACTCTTTTTTGCTATGATTGTTGCTGCCGGACCCTGGAAGGAGTATCAATAAAAACCTGCCGATGTACAAAAAGTGAGGCCTGAGTTTTGCACTTCCTGATGCCTTTGCAATTTGGACTTCCGGCCCTTCGCTCAATTTGACAAACATTCAAAATGCTGCTATAAATATATTAAATACACGTATTCTTACCCTTGGTAAACGTCCTCACATAAAATACATGATCGAATTTATGAGTTAGAGCTTAGTAACGGGTTGGTTCCCATGAAGAAGATAGGAATCGTCATTAAAGCCCAGGAAGAGGCGATTAACAAGGCCGGGGAACTGGAAGCTTGGCTGAAAACAAAGGGAATTGATGTGCTCACCAGGCAGAATGTTCCTTCACCTATTACCTCGAAAGAGGGCCTGGTTGAAAATATTCCAAAAGCGCCCTCTGACCTTTCCTGCATTGTCGTATTGGGCGGCGACGGGACCTTCTTGAGCGCCATTCGGTGGGTACAGGATACGGGCGTTCCGGTTCTGGGAGTGAACATGGGGGACTTTGGCTTTCTCACGGAGACCTCGGCCGACCGGCTTTTCGTCATCATGGAAGATATCATCAACGATGAGTTTACCATTGAGGAAAGAATCTTATTGTCAGCACAGGTTTTGCGAGATGGTAAAAAGACCGCCTGCCAGAACGTTCTCAACGATGTTGTGGTCAACAAGGAGGCCTTGGCGCGTATAGTCCACATACATACCTATATTGATAATGATTACCTTGCCACCTTCCAGGCGGATGGTCTGATTGTGGCAACGCCTACGGGCTCGACCGCGTATTCACTTTCAGCAGGCGGGCCGATCATATACCCCTCGCTCAAGACGATCATGCTTACCCCAATCTGTTCCTTTACCCTGACCAATCGTCCACTGATCCTGCCTGACACCGCGACTATCAATATTAAGATAGATGAGCCGGACTCGAACGTCTTTTTGACATTCGACGGCCAGGTAGGGTTAGACATTACATATCAAGATTCCATTATTGTCCAAAAGGCCAACCACACGGTTCGTATGATCAGACCGCCAGGCCTGAGCTACTATGACGTGCTGAAGGCCAAACTGGGATGGGGCCGGCGATAGTGCTCAAAAAGAGATCGCGCTTCTTGTTTTACCAAGGAATTAAAAAGGTTATATGTGGCGCAGAAACATTTCGGGGCGACCCTTAACATGTTGATATGTTTATAATTTTTGATAAGTGTTTAATATTGATTGACATTCGTTCAAAGATCCTATATAATCCTGGATTAACTGATATTTATTTCAGGAGGACTTTATGACCAAAACGCAACTTATAGAGGCACTGAGCAGGGAGACAGGGCTCTCAAGAACCAAGGCCAAGGGGGTCGTTGAGCTGTTCTTTGATGAAATGTCTAATGCCCTTGCTGTGGGCGACCGGCTCGAGATCAGGGGCCTTTGCAGCGCCTATGTGAAGAGTTATAAAGGCTATACCGGCCGAAATCCCAAGACCGGAAAACCGATTCAGGTGAAACCAAAGAAACTACCTTTCTTTAAATGTGGTAAAGATTTGAAAGAAAGGGTCGATTATAAAGAAACATAAACCCAAAAGAAGGAGGGCAGTCATGAAGACTTTGAAAAGTGGTTTGCAGGCGGCGGCCAAGGAGCTCAGGGCTCTGACAAGAAAGGCCGAGCAAATGGCGAAGAGGGTCGCCAGGCTTGAGAAGGCTCAAGCTGCTGCCAAACGTAAGGCCAAGGCCAAGCCTGCCAAGAAAAAGAAGACTACTGCAAGAAAAAAAGCCAGGCCCAAGGCAAAGAGAAAGACTGCAAAGAGAAAGACTGCAAAGAAAAAGACTGCAAGGAAAAAGACTGCAAAGAAAAAGACTGCAAAGAAAAAGACTGCAAAGAAAAAGAAGTAGTAGCGCTTACAGCTACTGACTCCACGCTCAATCTTGCGAAGCTCCCCGCTCACGTGGCGGGGAGCTTCGCTGTCCTACACGCCCAGCCAAAAAAAGCCGAGACCTTTGCAAAAACCCCCTTTTGCCCAATCTCTGTGTCAGGCCCAGATTTTACGCGGAGTGCCTCTGCTCAGCCATCAGCTTCCCTTGACCCCGCCTACAAGACAAAGGTTTGTTTTTACCCCTCCTATCTTATTTACAAGGGTTAACTCCTTATTTCCCTGGTGCCCCCGGCAAGAATCGAACTTGCGGCGCAAGGATTAGGAATCCTTTGCTCTATCCACTGAGCTACGGGGGCAAAAACGCATTAATCGGGCAGGTTAAACATCAGCAGGTAACACTGCAAGAAGGGTTATTGTATTCTAGATGTTTCCGTGGCGTAGTGGATAAAATCATCGATTATTTCAAGCTCTTCATACTGGTGCTGCACAATAGCGCAGCGAATGTTTAATTGGCACCAATGCCGGCAAATGGTGTCGTGTGAATCGTAATGCCCAAAGCAGTCGAACCTGCCTTCTAAGAGTTCTGAATCAAGGATCTTTTTTTTCATGATAGTGCCAATAACGCTGTCATCTCCTGATGTATAGAACCATTTGTCGCTAATATTTCTTTTTTGTCAATGCTGTAAGATCCATTTGAGAAGTCAGAAATTGTTGCACCGGCTTCCCGGGCTATAACCATCCCTGCTGCCGTATCCCATGGGGCCAGATTTTGTTCCCAGAAACCATCAAACCTGCCGCAGGCTATATAACATAAATCGAGGGCGGCTGATCCGAGCCTGCGAATCCCCTGGGCAGCCATTAAACATCGCTCAAACCGGTCAATCAAGGGGCGGATCACGGACCGGAGGTTATAAGGAAAACCTGTTACCAGCAAGCTCTCACCAATAGTCTTTGTGCTGGAGACATGAATGGGCCGGCCGTTGAGTGTAGCACCTTCACCTCTGGTACCACAGAAGAGTTCTCGTGTAACCGGATTCAGGACTAAACCAAATAATATCTTCCCTTCAAGAGCAAAAGCAATCGACAGACTGAACTCTGGTAGGTGATGGGTGTAATTCGTCGTACCGTCTAAGGGGTCTATGATCCACTCATATTGGGATGTGCCGGGAGTTACGCCGCTTTCCTCTGCCAGGATGATGTGGTCCGGAAACGTAGTCCTGATAAGCTGGATAATGGCATTTTCAGAGGCCAAGTCGGCCTCGGTCACCAAATCGATGGCGCCCTTTTTTTCTACTTTATGGGTTTTTCCCCAGTAATTGTGCAGGATTTCGCCTGCCCGAGCCGCGGCAGCCACGCCGATGTCCTTGATTCTTCCCAGATCCACAAGTAAATTTGTATAGAATTCTAAATACTATGTCAATTAAAATAAGAGCTGTTTGTTCTTTGAGTACAAGGAGAAAAGGTTTTGCTAAAGACCGAGCAAAGGCCGGGGAAAAGGATCTTAAATTCGATTGACATATTAGAAAGTGTTCGATAACCTATTCAAAATACGTCTAATTGCTAACCATGCTCTATACGGAAAACCTCTATGTCTGAAGCCTTGGAAGGCCACCTGGAACGGATTGTGTACTTTAACGAGCACAACCACTACACGGTAGCCAAGTTAAAGGTAAAGGGAAACCCGGACCTGGTCACCATAGTAGGCCGGCTGGCCGGAATAATGCCCGGGCAGGTGCTGGAGGTTTCCGGATCCTGGGAGACCCATCCCAAGTACGGCCGGCAGTTCAAGGCCGCCTCTTACAGCATCAGCCTTCCGGCCCACGTGCACGGGATTGAAAAATACCTGGGCTCAGGCCTGATCAAGGGGATCGGCCCGGCAATGGCCAAGCGATTGGTAGGCCGATTCAAGGAAAAGACCCTTGAGGTCATTGAGCATTCTCCAGACAATCTCCTTGAGGTGGAAGGCATTGGAGAAAAAAAACTTCAGGTTATCCGTGAGGCATGGGAGGGCCAAAAAGATGTCAGGGATGTTATGATCTTTCTTCAGGGCCACGGGGTGAGCACCGGCTACAGCGCAAAGATATTCAACCAGTACGGCAAGGATGCCATCCGGGTAGTCAGGGAAAATCCTTACAGCCTGGCATCCGACATATTCGGCATCGGGTTTCTAATAGCTGATCGCATTGCGGAAAAAATCGGTATTGCCAAAAATGCTGTTATAAGGGCCGAGGCCGGCATCTTGCATGTACTGGAAAGAATGTCTGACGAGGGACACGTATTTGCCCTGTATGATCAGCTACTCGATCGGGCCGGGAGACTCCTTGAGATAGACCGCAATGTTCTTGAAACGGCTGTTAAGCATCTGGCCGGGTCCGGACACATTGTCCTGGAAGACTTTCAGGGTGAGAATGATCTGTCCAAGACTGTGACTGCGGTCTATTTGAAGGCTTTTTACACTGCCGAGGTAGGTCTGGCCGACCGCCTTAAGGCCCTGCTTTCCGTGCCGATAAAAGGTCTTGGCATGGATGCCGGGCATATAGAGAAAGTGGTCTTACGCAGATTGGCCGTTAAGCTTTCAAAAGAACAATGGGTCGGCCTGCAAACAGCGCATTCCAGTAAAGTATCTATTATTACGGGTGGGCCCGGTACAGGCAAGACCACCTTGGTCAAGGCCATCCTGGCGGTCTTTGAGGCGGCCGGAAAGCAGGTCCTGCTTTGCGCGCCGACGGGCCGGGCGGCCAAGAGGCTCTCGGAAGTTACAGGCCATGAGGCAAAAACTATCCATCGTCTTCTTGCCTATAACTTCAAAAGCGACGGGTTTCAGAAAAACGAAAAAGACCCGCTCGATACTGATGTGGTAATTGTGGATGAGACATCGATGGTAGATGTTTTTTTGATGTATCACCTTATAAAAGCGGTTCCCATGACCGCCGTACTAGTACTGGTTGGGGATGTCTATCAGCTTCCATCCGTGGGTCCCGGAAATGTATTGCGGGATATGATCGACTCCCAACAGGTGCCCGTCGTATTCTTGAAAGAGATCTTCAGGCAGGCAAGGGAGAGCCTGATCATTGTAAATGCCCATAGAATCAACCAGGGGTTTGCTCCCACCATTCCAGACTCGAACCGGGGCACAATGGAGGATTTCTACTTTATTCAGCAAGAGGATCCTGAAAAAGTCCTTTCAACGATCCTGGAACTTTGCAGTGAGCGGATTCCTGATCGCTTCAAACTTGACCCGTTGTCGGACATTCAGGTGCTGAGCCCGATGCACAAAGGGATTATCGGTACAACAAACCTTAATCACGTGCTCCAGAAGGCCTTAAACCCCTCCGATGATATTGTTGAGCACACGGGACGCACCTTCAAGTGCGGGGACAAGGTGATGCAGATCAGAAACAATTATACAAAAGATGTTTTCAACGGAGATATCGGAACCATCAGGCGGATCGATCGGGATATGCAAAAGGTCATTGTACATTACGACAGCCGTTCCGTTGACTATGAGTTTGTTCAACTCGACGAGCTTGTACTGGCTTATGCCGTGTCCGTGCACAAATCCCAGGGTTCGGAATATGGAGCCGTGATCCTGCCGGTAATGACTCAGCACTTTATTTTACTTCAGAGAAACCTTATATATACCGGTGTGACCCGTGCAAAGAAGTTGGTCGTGCTCATCGGAAGCAAACAGGCCCTGGCTATTGCACTGCGCAACGACAGGCCGCAAAAACGCATGACACGTCTTTGCGATCGGATGCAGTAGGTTGACAAAACGAATTCAGGCTTCAGGCCTCGTAATCTCCGATAGAAAATCGTCTTTTTTTGTTATTGATAAGAGTGAGCTAAAGTGCCTAAAGTTTAAGAATTGGAATAAAGTATTAATTGTCAATCATCAACGGGCTGTTGCCCAAACAGGGCAGGTTCGCAGATAGCCTCTGAAAGAGACGTCAAGGGGCATCTTTTTTTGAGTCGGGTCAAATCTCATCCTGCTTGTAAGGGGCAAAAAGCTCGGGTCTCACAG
>Ga0114923_10002722_pt1 | contig 11945 bp, 9 predicted proteins | sample SumtaG_FD_89578 | JGI IMG/M metagenome (GOLD analysis project Ga0114923, IMG submission 89578) | Deep subsurface microbial communities from Indian Ocean to uncover new lineages of life (NeLLi) - Sumatra_00157 metaG | ecosystem: Environmental > Aquatic > Marine > Oceanic > Sediment | place: near... | reverse complement strand
GCAGGTCTGTTTCAGGCGGAACAGGCAATATACAAACTGAAGAAGCTGCTAGAGAACGATGACTTCGCTGTGGGTGCCAGAATCATAGAAGTTTCTGTCAATACAAATCCCGTGTGCAGAATATCAAATGCCGACAAACTGTTAGACAAGAGTCATTCAATTGACTATCGGATACCCAAATGGTGGACTCGAAGTGTTCGGAGCTACTGGCTCCTCATAGGAGTTGTTCCTTTCTTTGCAATGCTGATTGTGTACATAATAATAGCCAATCTAGGATTCATAGGGCCTGAACGCATCTTTGCGTATTTGGTAATCACTCCTCCAGCCATTGCCTTAGCCTATTACATCCGCACAATTCCGTCCCGGCGACTATGGCGTGGCATCGCCATTGGCATGGGGTCATGCTTCATAGGGCTTTGGTTCATAGCACTCCCGCTAGCATTACTATTTGGCTCACTCTTTAGGGACATGCCTTTCATGCTTGGTATGCCGGTTCTTCTTATTGTATCGATGGTACTTGGGGGCTTCATTGGAGACTGGATTGGTAAACGAAATGACTACATGCCATATATGTAGCATCATGGTTGAGAAGAGCTCTTCAAAGCAATAATGAGGTGACTGAAATGGATCGAATAGACACAGAATCGGAAGTTCATTCATCATCAATTCACGAAGATACCGAAACAAGAACACTCTATGAGATGGTCACAGCTTGGGCTGAACAACCGTGGGATGGAGTCCTATACAAGCGCATTGCAGAATATCTTTGGAACTCCATTAATGAGTTGAATTTCATGGAAGGACCATATGGCATGTCCGTAACATTGCTTGAGTCATGTATTGTCGACTCCGTTGAAGGATTAGATGCCGTAGACAACCTGAAGAATCTTCTAGAGAATGACGACTTCGTTAAGGGCGCTAAAATTATAGAAGTCTACACCAAGGCAAATCCAGTTTGTAGAATATCAAACACAGGCCATCTGTTAAACCTGAGCCGATCAATTGACTATCGGAAACCTGAATGGTGGACTCGAAGTGTTCGGAGCTATTGGCTTTCCATGGGTGGCGTTTCCGTTGTTTCAATGATTATTATTTACGGTTTGATGATAAACCTAGGACTAATGCAGCTCAACTTCCTTATTCTATCAATACTAGTAGGTATTCCAATGTACGCTGTTAGTTATTATTTGCGCACAATTCCTTCTCGGCGACTTTGGCGTGGCATCGCCATTGGCATGGGGGCATGCTTCATAGGACTTTGGTTCATATTCCTCCCGCTAGTATTCCTGTTGTCCTCACTCTTTGTGACGTTGCCGTGGTGGCTTGGTATGTGGATTTTTCCGCTATCGATGGTGCTTGGAGGCTTAATTGGGGATTGGATTGGGAAACGAAATGATTACATGCCCTACATGTGAATCGTGGTTGTAGCGGTCTATCGTATGTGTACCCAGCCACAAAAGAATCATCATATCCTACCGATGCTATAGCAGAAGTACAGTCTGGAATATTGGGAGATAGGTTCATGACGATGCGCGGTAGGAATATTATCATTGCGGCTTCAGTATTACTTTCACTGGTATTCTTACAAATCAGTCCATCCATGGTGTCAGGGCAAAATCCAGAGGATCCAATAAAATCAGGTCCATATGTTGACAAGGTTATGTTCAAAGTGATTACACAAGACGACCAACAAGTTCTCGCTCTTTACGATGATGAAATCGATCTTATCGGAGATCCTATTGCCCCCTCATTTCTGGATACGCTTTGTGAAAGTGTAGATGTGGATGTTGCAAACTCACTGAGGAATGGATATGGTTACCTTACAATCAATTGTGCAAAATATCCATTCAATATCACAGCATTTCGAAGAGCTCTGGCGTTTGCTTTAGATAAAGAAGCCATTTCTGATGACATCTGGGATGGGTTATCTCAACCACAGGACTCCGTTGTACCAGCCATCAATCCGTTCACAATTGAAGGTCAACTATCTTACGATTATTATTCGGCAGATATTGAAATGGGAAACTATCTTCTTGACAAAGCAGGTTTTGATATCAACGAAACTTCTGGGTATAGAATGGCTCCTGATGGTTCTGTGCTTGATGTTATGATAGAATCAGGACAAAGTTCAAACATTGCCCTTGAGGTTTGCCAAGAAGTGGTTGAAGCACTAGACGAACTTCATATTGAAGCAAGTTCATCTCAGCCGTGCTATTGCTGCAACGGTTACAGATTATATTTCCATGGTAACTATGATATTTACTTTCTTGGTTCGACCTTCAATAGTTTCGATGTGGACTGGTTGGCCTACGATTATTGGTCGGAATATGCAGATGAGCCATTCTGGAACTTTCCCAATTTCCGAAATGTTGAATATGATTCGTGGCGGGATCAATTACTTCATCCAACATCATACGATGAAGTGTATGAAGCTGCAATAGAGATGCAAAAAGTGCTTGTCTACGAATGTCCAGAAATCGTTTGCTACGAAAACATCATTCTTTCCGCTTATAGAACAGACAAGTTCGAAGGTTGGGTAACTGAAAGCATTGGGGGAACGAACGGCTGGTGGACTAGATACAAAGTCCATTTGCAGAATCAACAAGGTAATCCAGTTGGGGGAACTCTTCGGATAAGCAATTCACTTGATGTGGATACATTCAATTTTTTGGTTTCTTCATCAAGATACGCAATGAATGTTCTCAGCATGCTCTATGACAGTCTTCTAAAATTGGGCCCGGAGGGAAATGATGTATCGTGGCTCGCTGAGAATTATGTAATCGAAACAAATAGCGATAATCCAAAGGTTCCGGAGGGCCATACACGATTCACGTTTGATATCCTTCAAAATGCCACATGGAGCGATGGGGTGCCACTGGATGCTGAAGATATCGCTTTCTCACTCAACTACTATAGAAATATTGAGAACAGCACGTATAGTCGCGGACTAGAGGATATGGTTGCAGTTTATGCGATGACTCCACAAAGCGTGGTAGTCGAATTTGACACCGAGTCTTATTGGCATCTTCACACTGTAGGATACTTGCCAATCATTCCAAAGCATGTGTTCGAAGAAATCGGGATTGAAGGATGGAACCTATGGAATCCAGATCCTCTTAATGAAGCAATTGTTACGTCAGGACCATTCAATGTTTCAGACTATGTCGCAGGGGAATATACTGAGCTGACAAGAAATCCGGAGTACTTCTTTGCTGTCAACACATCAGGTTTTGAAACTACAGAAGAAATCACGAATCCTTCATTGAGCCCATTCGAAAATATAATGGGATCAATTGGGAGGGTTTCAATCATCAGTTGGGGAATTACTGCACCATCAGTAGCGATCATTGCAATAGTGCTGGTAAAATGGCGAATAGAAACAAACTGACTCAAACCTATGTGTATCTACTCACAAAAGAACGGTCTTATCCCGCGAGGATTATAAGGTTTCTATAGAATACTGAAATGGAGACGTCGTAGGTTGAGGCAGTATCATAGGAGAGCTGTATGTACATTATCATTGTTGGTGTCGCTGTTGATGATGTCGGTGGTATCTGTGCCAATCCAAGCACAGAGCATAAGTTCAGATTTGAAATCTGGGCCATACGTGGACAAATTGCTTTACAAGACCATCATCAATGGAGAAGATCAAGTACAAGCTTTAATTGATGGTGAGCTTGATGTTTTGGGAGATCTCGATATAAGTGCTGCAAATACGTTAGCAGAAGCGAGTAACATCGAAATATCTAGTACATTGAGAAATGGCTATGGTTACATCAGTATCAACTGTGACAAATACCCTTTCAATTTTACAGCATTCCGAAGAGCTCTAGCATTTGCGCTAGATAAAGAAGCGATCTCCGAGGAGGATTTGGATGGATATGCTCAACCGCTGGATTCATGCGTACCAAGCATTAATCCATTCTCGGTGGAAGGACAACTTCCGTACTCGTATTATGAAGAAAATATTGTTCTAGGAAACTACCTTCTCGATCAAGCAGGGTTTGTTATTGATAATGAAACAGGTTTTAGATTAGCACCCAATGGTGATGCGTTTGATGTTCTTGTAGAGTCCGCACAATCTAGTAGTAATTCAGTTAGGATTGGTCAAAGAGTTGCGGACGCACTTAACGCATTGTACATTGATGGGAGATCAGTCCCGACCGACTTCTACGAGTACCTGAACAGAATTTATTTCCATGGAAGCTATGATATCGTGTTCCTAGGCGATTCATTCAATAATTTCGATGTTGATTGGCTTGCGTATCACTTCGCATCAGATTATTCAGACTCACCATATTGGAATTTTGCCAATTTCCAGAATGACACATATGATTCTTGGAGAGACCAACTTCTTCATGCAACAGAATACGAAGAAGTTTATGAAGCAGCATTCAAAATGCAAGAAGTCTTTGTTTACCAGTCCCCGCAGATTATCTGTTATGAAAATCTTCTTCCTTCTGCATATAGAACCAATAAATTCGAGGGTTTTGTCAATGACGTAAATGATGGTATTTCAGGATGGTGGACAAATTACAAAGTTCGCTTAAAATCTGAACATGGCGGTCCGTTTGGTGGAACCCTACAAATTGGAACCTGGACCATTCCTGATTGTTTTAACTTCATGATAACGCATTCATCTATTACATCAGGTCCTATTGCAATAGAAGGAATGTATGAATCACTTCTCAGAATCGGTCCAGACGGAAACGATATTCCTTGGCTAGCAGAATCATATACAGCAGAAACACATTCGGATAATCCAAGTGTACCCGATGGTTATACTCGATTCAACTTTGACATTATACAAAATGCTACATGGTCCGATGGGACTCCTCTCACCGCAGATGACGTAGCGTATTCGTTGAACTACTACCGGGATGCTCCAGGAAATCCATTGGGCGTTTCTCTAAGCGATATGACTGCAGCATATGCAGTTACTACTTATTCAATGAGGATCGAATTTAGTTCCGAATCGTATTGGCATCTGCACTCGATAAGTTACAAACCCATAATGCCAAAACATGTCTTTATAGAAATCGGAGTAGATTATTGGAATCTATGGAATCCCCAACCACCAGAAGAACCTATAGTTACTTCGGGAGCATTCAACATTTCACGCTATGTACTGGGAGAATATATTGAACTCACGAAGAATCCGGATTATTTCTTTGATGCAGTTCCACTCCCTGAAGTACCAGCAGATCCCACGGACACGAATACTGGAACCCCTCTTGAAATTATCATGGAGGTAATTGGGAATGCATCACCACTTAGTCTGATGATAACAATTCCTAGTCTTGTGGTCATTGCTATTGTGATTGTAAAATGGAGATTGGAAACTACCTGAAGATGGAGTGCTGATGATGAAGTTAAGTAGAAAGAACTTTGTCGCTGTGTTTGTATTGATATACATAATTGCTGGACCGCTCTTGATTCCCAATGCCGTACCAGCTCTGATCAGTGAATCATCTCTAAAATCAGGTCCATATGTTGACAAAATCAGATATGACATAATAACACAAGATGACCATCAAGTTCTAGCCCTACAAGGTAATGAGATAGATCTCATTGGGGGTTGGGTCGACCCCACATTCCTTGACACCTTGCAAGAAGCCAATAACATTGAAGTAACGAATACGTTGCGCAATGGCTACGGCTACATAAACATAAACTGTGAAATGTATCCATACAACATCACTGCATTCCGAAGAGCATTAGCTTTCGCGTTGGACAAGGAGTACATCTCTGAAGATATTTGGGATGGTCTTTCAGAACCTCTCGATTCATGCGTCCCCAAAATCAACCCTTGGACTATTGAAGGGCAACTTTCGTATTCATACTATGATGCTAATATTACAACGGGAGAACATCTTCTTGATGAAGCGGGTTTTCTTGACATCGATTCAGACAGCTATAGAGAATCTCCCAATGGCGACGAGTTGTACGTTGAAGTTGCAGTAGGTTATTCCTCAAATATCGCTATGGAAATCGGAGAAAATGTTGCTGCAGCATTGGATTCTCTGAATGTAAATGCAACATGGTTTCCGTATGATTTCTTTCATTACATCCATCCAAAATCACTGACAAGTTGGTTCCCTATCGTATTCTACGGTAAATCATATAGGGGCTTTGACGTTGACTGGTTAGCAACTGAATTCTGGTCGGAATATGCAGATAACGACGAAAGTGTTTGGAACCTTCCTAGGTTTAAGAATTCTGCATACGACTCATGGAGAGAGCAGTTGTTACATTCTGCATCTTATGATGAAGTATACGAGGCAGCAATTGAGATGCAGAAAATCTGGGTCTATGAGTGTCCACAGATAATCTGCTACGAGAACACAATGCTTACTGCCCATAGGACGGATAGATTTGAAGGGTTCGTAAATGATGCTAAGGATGGCATTCCTAGCTGGTGGAGTAATTATAGAACCCATTTGAAAGATAAGAGTGAAAGTCCTTTTGGAGGAACATTACGATGGAGCACACCGCTAGATGTGGACACTTTCAATTTTATGACAACATCAACGTATACTATGGACATTCTACAGATGCTCTACGATAGCCTACTTAGGGTAGGACCAGACGGCAATGATATTCCTTGGTTAGCAGAATCATATACAATCGAAATGCATGAGGATAATCCTAGCATAACAGAGGGTCACACCAGAATCACATTCGAAATATTGCAAAACGCTACGTGGAGTGATGGTGAACCACTAACAGCTGAGGACATCGCCTTCACATTGGACTATTACAGATATTCTGGCAATTCTCAAGGTTCGGACCTATCTGATATGGTTGCTGCATATTCACTCACTCCGCATACCCTTAGAGTTGAATTCGATACGGAATCCTATTGGCACCTGCATTCTGTTGGCTACAAATATATACTACCTCAACATATCTACAGTGAAATTGGTAAAGAGAATTGGAACCTAACTGATCCACAACCCCCAATTGAAACTTTGGTGACATCTGGACCATTCAATATTTCAAACTACGTTCCAGAGGAATATATTGAACTTACTAGAAATCCGAACTATTTCTTTGATGCAATACCTCCTTGGGAAATCAATGGAAGCACATTACAACCCCAGAATATTCCAGTCGAAATATTGGTGATTCTAGTAGGAGCTTCAACGGCTGCAGTTGTTATTGGAATAGTAATTTGGAAATCGAAAATTGTGGTCATTGATTAAGAAATGAGCAAGGCCGAAGAAACCCTGCTCATAGCTTGTATTCTGTATTAGATGAGATCCTTTGCAGATTCAATCCACTTTGTAACTATCTCAAGTGTGAACTCGTAATCCTCAGGAACACGAACTCGTCCATCGGCTACCCCAGCTTTTACTTTCTGAAGAAGGTCCGCAGGATCTGCATTTCCTAATGATTTCAAATCAGTGATGCCTGTTGCAAATACTATTGCTTCAGCATCTTCTTCCGAAACATTGTCAAGCCATGCAAACCGGCTCATTGCTATCCATCGTTCAGCTTGCTCAAGTGGTACGTCACAGATATCTGCTACATTCTGGGGGTCAGAACCAAGTAAATCCAGAACTGTGCCGATTCCAGCTGTTCGTAATTCATTTCCGTACACACTTCCAATGCCTTCGATTGTTTCGATTGGTAGTTCGGAAAGATCAGTAGATGTTACTTCGACTTCAGGGATATGCATTTCAGAATGATCATCTACTGGAACATCATTTACAGGTTCAGGTCGTGGGGATGGTGCAGGAGATGCTCCAGATTCACGACTCTTAATTATGCAATAAATGATAATCAAAACTACAATTGCTATAAGAAAGTAAATTGAAATCATATAGTCAATTGGCCATTGCAGAATAGCAACAACCAACAAAGCGATACAAATCGCTAAAACTACCAGAAAGATTTTGTCTTTAAATAAACTTGAATTCAATGCGATATACCTCCCATGGTGAGATATGTCTAAAGAATCTTCAAATGAATTAACCTATGATATACGAAACATAATCATTACCATCATAGAAAGAAACATAGCGAAATAAATCCTATAGAGAAATAGTTCGGAGGAATATCAAGTGAGTAAAGTAACGTTCATGTATGTTGGCAGCGGAGGAAAATCGAAATCAATTAAGGTGAGTGCAAACGTAACCAGGATTGATTTCTCAAATAAGGGAATTGTATCAATTGATCTTTCACCAATATCTCAATGTACCAGATTGAAAGCTTTGATGCTTTATTCAAATAAAATGGCAACGATAGATCTTGGACCTGTGGATTCATGTCGTAATCTTCAGATTCTAGGACTTCATAAAAACAAATTAAGGGAACTTGATTTGTCCCCTCTAACAAACCTACATCAATTAGTAAGACTAGATCTTGAAGACAATCAATTGTTTTCACTAGACCTTTCTCCACTTGCTCATCACATGGCTTTACAAAAAGTCGAACTTGGTAAGAATCCATTAACTGAGCTAGATATCTCAGCATTATTCACTTGCTCTACACTCAAAGAATTCAAAGTCAAGAATCGTACAGTATTGACAGCAAACAGACGTGTTGCATCCTTTAAAGTACGACCACTGAACGGATTGAAGAAGAAGATCAGATGGTTAGAACAAGACCAAGTTGCAGCTCAGGCGTCTGTTACAGGTAGGACTGAACCGATACCTGAAGCAGACGACGATACGAAGAATACAGTTCTAGGAGTTTTGAAATCAGTTCCAAGAATTTCGATGCAAGACCTAACACAATATTCCGAGCTTCCAGTAAATGAAACAAGAGAATTGGTATTCGAGCTGGTTGGAGAAGATAAAGTAACAGGCAGATTCAATCCAGCCACAGACGAGTTTGTTTCAGCAGTAGCTGCACAGATTGCCAAGAAGATGGCATCGGATGGTCCTAGATATTCTAAATGTGTATACTGCGGGAAACCGATGGATAAAGCTCTAGCAATTGGTGAGGAAGTATCCTGCCCGAGCTGTGGAATAGTCAACATTGGATAAGAACAACGTCTAACTAATTCAAGAAACTTGTAGGATATGTTGTCCTACTTTTTGAAATAAACTGTTTTAGAAAATAGACCAGCATTTGACCTAGTCCGAGCCTCACTAAGTGTCATACTTGCTAATTCAACTCCAAGTCGAAATGATGCCTTATCGATCCAATCTTCGCGTGCATCTCGAGCCATGATACTTGCTGCTGCGACTGAGGGGTTATCCTCAGCTCTCGGGCGTTGAATAAGTTCCACTGAGTCCAAATCAACAACTTTGCTCAAACGTTCTTCCAATTTCTTTGCAGAAAACTCGTCAACGACTACAAGTACACGTGCATCACCTAATGCACCTAGGATTTCAAAGACTTCAGAGATTGCTTTTGCATGAGCCCAAGCAAGAAGGTCGTTTAGATTCTTACCTTCTTCGTGGAATTCATTGAATTTCTGATCGAATTTTTCAGGAGAGATGACTACAATATAGTAAGCAAGGCTGTGTGCCTCAATCTCAAATGCAAGCTCGCCAATCTTAGCAACTGTAAGTTCCTTACTATCCATTACACCGGAACTTCGTAACTGATTTGCCTGTTCAGGAGATAGAGCTACAGCTGCTACAGTAAGAGGTCCTAGCCATTCACCCTTTCCTGCTTCATCAGAGCCAACAATAATCTCGAAATCAGATTTGTACACCATTCCTTTGACAACACTCTGAAGAAGATTAGCAGATTCCAAATTGTTAGCAACTATTTTTCCACTGGTATAACCAACAATAACTCCGCCTGAAAATTCAATTCGGAAATCTTCATACTGATTCGTGGATTTCCTAGGATATGTAAATTCATGATCTAGCAGTGTGATTCGAACTTCTTCAAGCTGATCTGGATCTACTTTCACAACAAATGGGTCCAAGATTCATGTCTCCTCTGTTCTTAGGTGCCGGACTTCGCCTGAATCAATCAATAATTGCTCACCAGAATCTGTGATCACTATGAGAGACCCATCCTTACTAATTCCAATCGCTTCCCCTGTAATTGGGGGTTTTGATTCATCGATTGGAAACACCTGTACAGTCCGACCAATTGTTCCGCATAGCTCGTTCCATTCAGACATGATTGAATCAAATGATTCTTCGTTTTTGAAAATATCAAATCGCGAGTCAAATGCATTAAGGATCCCTGAAATTAATCGCTCTATAGATGTATGGTGACCTACTTCATTCAATATCGAAGTACTTTGAACTCTAAATTCTGAGGGGAACTTATCGATTGAAACATTCTGGTTAATTCCGATTCCAATTACCACACCAAGCACTTCATTATCTTCAATGATTAATTCTGACAGGATTCCACCCAGTTTCAATTCATTCACCATGATGTCGTTTGGCCACTTCACATTCACTGAAATGCTGAAGAGATCACGAATTACCGCAGCACATGCGCATCCGGCTAAGATTCCCACAAGGGGATAATTGCCACTAAGAAGATTATTCCTAATTGCGATGGACATGAATAATCCGCCTGCAGGAGAGAACCAGACTCGTTCATGTCTACCAATGCCACTAGTCTGCGTTTTAGAAACGACTACCACAACCTCCGACAATCCAGTTCGTAAGTAATTCTTTGCAACCATATTTGTGGATTCTGTCGTTTCGAGGACAATTATCTCAGGAGAGAATTTGTTTGTATCCAATTGCATCGTTATTAGGTGAGGATCAATCATAGGAAGAGCACCATAGATAGTTAGAGAGCAGTTTTTTTCGAATTGTATTTACCGCATGAACGTATATTAAACGGAATGCTGTCTATTTGAGTTGAGTGGATACTATGCCTAGCTTTTCAGGTGCGGTCATATTACCAGAGTTGCATAAAACCCTGCTTTTCAAGAACAGGGATTTGGTTGCTGAAGCCCATAGTGACTTGATTTTCTATGATGTGGATTGCTTTGGAATCCGCGGTATCGATGCAGTCACAGAAGAGATTGTAGGCCTTGCAATTGGAGTCAACCGCTATGGTTTGGTTGCCGCAAATACCCACGTTCGAAACACTATTGATCCCTCCTATCATATTCTTACAGAACAGGTTTTGATGTTTGCAAAAGATGCGGAAGATGCCCTTTCAATGATTATAGACCAGCTCAAGAAAGGGAGAACGTACCAATGGGGTAATCTGATACTTGCAGACCATGATAGTATGCTAGTGATTGAATTAGAAGGCAGTGAACACTCAATCGAATGGTCGGAACGCAAGGTCCTTCGTACAAGCCATCACATATTACTTGATACTGAAGATACCGTAAGAGCTGATATAGAAACTGGAACAATGTTCGAAACTTCGGTAGAACGAGTTGAAAGAGGATATGACCTACTAAAGCAAGTGAAATCTGTATCAGATGTTTTTTCATTACTCAAAGATCATGGGGATTCCGAGAATCAGGCAAGTCTTTGTAGACATCCAAATTCAACTGGTGAATTGTCAACAGCAATGAGCTATGTTGTAGAGATTGATCACGCTACTGAAACTACAAGACCGAAAATTGTATTTCATGTGGCTCAAGGAAATCCGTGCACCTCTGAATACCGAGCAATACCACTGGTATTTCCAGCTGATGCGGAGATTGTGAAGAGGGCTACTGCAATCTATTTCAAGTGATATCGAACCGAAAGTTAGTGATCCAATGAATCGTTTCTGGTTTTCGTTCATAATAGCTCTGCTTGCTTCTAGTTCCGTATTTTCACCATTAGTTACCAATACAGTCACATCCCAAGATTCAGCATTAGATATCACGATTGCTTACACACATGACATGCATAGTCATCTTTACAGTGAGTGGACTGGAACCGAATGCAGTGGTGGAATGCCCCTCCTATCTACCAAAGTTCAGGAACTACGGTCTCTCAGGCCGACACTTCTGTTGGACTGCGGGGACGTCATGAGTGGCGGTGGCGTCAACGACCTCAACAATGGTC
>Ga0114923_10002721_pt1 | contig 11946 bp, 22 predicted proteins | sample SumtaG_FD_89578 | JGI IMG/M metagenome (GOLD analysis project Ga0114923, IMG submission 89578) | Deep subsurface microbial communities from Indian Ocean to uncover new lineages of life (NeLLi) - Sumatra_00157 metaG | ecosystem: Environmental > Aquatic > Marine > Oceanic > Sediment | place: near... | reverse complement strand
TTGAACGCGTTCAAATGTTTGCGGATGATGAAAATCTTTTGCACGAGCAGGACCCGGATAACAAGCAAACATCGTTTGCGGATAACGTATCGAGTATCAACGAGCATAAAAAGGAGGTGAAAGACGCATAATGAGTGGTGAATTAACCGAAAATGAAGTCGAATCAATCTTGAAAGCCGGCGAGGAGCGCGGAAAGTTTCAGGAAGTCATGGAAAACGGGGATACAAAAATATTTCTCGTTAAAAAAGGATATGAAGTTGAACATTTCAGTACTGGTTATGACCGTCCGAAAAGAAAAAAAGGTGTGAGATCGTTCAACGATCTCAAAAGTTTTTCATCGTATGTGAATAAACACAAGATCGAAGATGAAACGATTATCATTGCAGATGAACACAAGGCCGATGTCAAAGCAGTTTTTAACGACAACGGAAAGGAGCCTGCTTGGGGTGATTTTGGCGCGGTATTCAAGATCGGATTTTCGAAGCAGTGGCAAACTTGGTTTTGCAATTCCCATTCTCAACGCAACCATTTATTCGATCAATCCGAGTTCTCAGATTTCCTTGAAGACAACCGGTCTGATCTGATGTGCGGGAACTTCGAAGACAGGGATGGAAACAGTGTTGAAAACATTTCGTATTTGGAAATGACCAACATTATTCAAAATCTGAATGTTACCAAAGAGGAAAAGTTTGCATCCAAAGTTGATCCGGTTTCCGGTACTGTTAGCATGATGTATGAAAATGAGGAATCTGGGAAAGGCAGTATTAAAATTCCTCGTGAATTCTGGCTTGTCGTGCCTGTCTTTTTATCCGGTGATTTATGGCGTATTAAAATCAGATTACGCCACAGGATAAACGGTGGTTCAGCCAAATTCTATTACATCATTGATCAAGTTGAAGACGTGAAGGAAAAAGCCTTTTCGTCCATTTGCGATATGATTGAAAACGGAAACGCTGGATCAGAAGAAGATAAAAAGAAGCTTTTTTCTGGAACCGGAATTGAAGTTTACAAGGGAACATTCTAATCAAAAAACCCGGTCAGAAATGGCCGGTAAAACTGTGAGGTAAAAATGCAAGAGAACAGAGATGGTTCATTCGGGCCTATTGAGGATTCTGAAAGTTTATTTGAGAAATTTCAGAAAATGCATGAAGAAGAGTTATCAAAAGTAAGATCAGTGCATTTTGGCACAGTATCAGAACTTGAAGAAATAAGACTGAAGAAAAGTCTGGAATCAAGAGTTGATGAGCTTGAAAAGCAACTAAATGAGTCACGCCAAGAAAAATCAAAATTTATTACAGAGCCGACACATGATCAAGTGAAGCAATTCGGCTACCCGATGAAAAAGGAAACATTAAAATCATTTATCGCTATATTATGAGAACAATGAAAGCCGATCTGCATTATAACGGGTTGCCAGAACCAATCGATTCAATTGAATTCGACTCCACGAGCATGAGTGAGAAAGAAGCACTTGAAGAAATCGAGAGACAATTCCTATCCAAAATAACAATAAAATACGATGAAAAGAACGTTTTTAAGAAGAGGGTAAAATGAAACCAGAGGATAAAGTAGCAACTCAAGTGCAGAGTCAAAAACTTATTGAGCTTGGTTTTAAAATTGAAACGGAAAAGTATTGGCAACCTACCAGAGTTGGATACTTTTTAGGGGCAAGTGACATAATAGCGCTTGGTGTTAAATCTATACCCGCACCGGACGTTGCCGAACTTGGAGAGATATTACCGGATGAGATTTGGAATAGTGACAAATCGAAATGTCTTTGGACTTTTGAAAGTTTGGGAAAATTAGAAACTAATTACGGGCATTGGTTGTTACATGGAAAATATTATAAAACAGAAGCTCAAGCCCGTTGCGCCGCGTTAATTTGGCTAATCGAAAACAAACACATTGAGATAAAATGATACCAGAAGAAATAACGGACTTCGTGAACAGCAAGGAAGGCGAAAAAGTATTTGAAGAACTATGCGAGGCGAAAAATCCGCAAATGTTAAGAGATCGAAAGAAAAGTTTCTTTAACCCTCCCTGTAATGTAAAGCGCTGGTACAGAATGTTCAAGACATTAAGTTACATGACAATGATTAAAAACAAGAAATAAATCTTGACACAATTGATCAAATAAAATACTCTGAGTATAACAAGTCATCACTAAGATAAGACTTGAAAATCAAGACTCGGAGAAAGTCATGAAAATTTATTCAATTGTTGATATGATGGGAATCGTGATTTATGCAACTGAATCGCTGGAAGATGCGAAAGATTTCATTGATTTTAAAACACGCGACAATAAAAGCCGTGGGATATATGACGAGCTTGAAATCGAAACTGTTTGATACAGTATTCAAAAAGATAGTAGTAAAAATGATTGAATCAGGAATCATTGATATAAAATGGTTCCTTGATCATTTTGAAACTAATGACGTGCTCGACAAGATTCCGATTGAGAAAGTCATAATTTATGCGTCGGACAATAACCCTTTTGACTAGGTGTTATCATGTTAGAACAAATCCTAATATTCATATTGCTAATGTCAGCAATAATTCTGCAAATATTATTAGTCGAAAGGAATAAAAAGAAAAAAGACTAATATTTGCACATTCGGAAACTTTTTTATGGGGATAAAAAATGAAACTAAAATCACTACACCTAGGATATTGGAAAGGTGCGATTGACGAGAAGATAAACTTTCAAGACAAAACAAATATTTATCTTGAAAACGAAGGCGGGAAAACAAGGATTCCGGAGGCTATTCTTTGGATATTCTACGGCAAACATCCCAAAGGAAAAACTGACATCGATATTAAAACACGATGTACCAGCCGCACAAAAAGCCATTTCCCAGACAATAAAATTGGTGATGTAATCCACAACTTGAGTCATTCAGCAACCCTTGTAATCGAACATGAAGGCCGAGAAATCGAACTGAAAAAAACGTTTAAGGAAACCTGGGGAACCACAGCAGTAATCTTAGATCGTCACCTTAAAACTCACACCACAAAATATGAACTCGATGGCCACAAATGCGCAAAGAAAAAATACGAGGAAGAGCTTTCAAAAATAATTGATGAGAAAACATTCCGAATGTTGACCGACCCGCTTTATTTCAGCTCAGATGAAAACTCTGGTGGAATCCATTGGTCAGAACGTCGAAACATTCTATTATCGATGGGTGACGAAGTCGATAATTCGAAAATCAAAGGCTATGAAGAAATAAAAGATTTGATTGCATCTTGGTCGCCGGAAGAGAAAAAGATTGATCTAAAATCGGAAATCAAAAAGATTGGAGAAAAAAAGGAAGAAATACCTATAGCAGTTAAAGAAAATCAGCGCCATTTCATCGATATTGATGATAATGGAACCTTACTATCAATTGACGAATTGAACGCAAATAAGGCCGAATATCAAGAGAAAATCAATTCAATCAAAACCGATTCAGGTCAACAAGAGATAAAAAACAAGATTTCCACAATTGATAATGAAATTTTGCAAAAAACAACAGAATTCAACACGGATAAGCAGAAAAAAATTGATACGTTGGTTCAACAAGAATCGACAACGAAAGAGGCAATCACATCTGTTAATCATCAAATTGAATTGCTCAAGAATGAGAATGAGGAAAAACAAAGAGTTGTCGACATTAATGAGTCAACTATGGAAACCGAGCGGGGTAATTACAAAAAAATTGTCACAAATAAAGAGGCATTGATTAAAGAGGTTCGTATTTTCGATGATAAATGCTACAACCCTGTTTGCAAAAAACCTCTTGATCCAGATGTTATCGAAAAAAGTAAAGAGGAATACAATCTTCAAAAGGCCGATATACTTGAGGAGTTTACTACTGCACTGAATAAAATAAGTGTCGATGGCAAATTGATGAAAACTGCAACGGATAGTATGGAACTTCACATTATCGGAAACACCGGCAAGATCGAACACAAAAACAAAGAGATTGTCAATTACAAATTAAGCCGGGATTCGAAACGCATCAAAATTGATGAGTTAAAAGAAACAGCTCCGGACTTATCAGAACTTGAAAGTAAAAAATCGGAACTTGAAAAGAAGATCGGTCAAAATGATGCTCCGGACACTTCACATTATGACAATCTGATTGTCGAAGCTGACAACCAAATAAATCAGATCAACCAGAGAGCTTTGGATATCACGAAAAACAAGGATTACACGGCACGTATTGAAGAACTTGAAAAGCTTGAAAAGAAACTGTCACAAAACCAAGCTGATTTAATAGGACAGCTTAAAAAACTTGAACTATTCATTGTCGCGTGTGTTGAGAGTCAAGCCGAGGCAATAAACAGCATGTTTAAAATTGCGTCATTTAAAATGTTTGAAATCCAAGTCAATGGCGGCATTAATAACGAGTTTTGCGAGACCATGAAAGACGGCGTTCACTTTAAATCTGTTAATTCTGCTGGGCGGGTGCAAGTTGGGGTAGATATAATCAAAGGGTTACAGAAGTTTTATGGCCTTGAGATGCCGATATTCGTAGACAATCGCGAAGGGTGCACTAATATTCCAGAAATCGGATCTCAGGTGATTTCCTTATATGTTTCCCCTAAAGATGTTGAAATGCGGGTGGAATATTTACCTTGACATATATACATTAATGTAATACCTATAGCACATGAAAACATTAAAAAAATTAACGTGCTTACGATGTGAAAAGACATGGTGGCCACGCACAGAAGAAAAACCAAGAACTTGCCCTAAATGTAGGTCTGTCAATTGGGACAGGCCCAGAAGAAAGGAAAAAGATGGACAAAGAGAAGCATAAAAAAGCCGATGAATTGCAATGTGAAATAGAAAACGCCAGATTAAGGATAGAAAAATTTATTTCGATTTCAAATACACCACCGGGGCAAATCGAAAGCAGGATTGTTACTATTCAATCTTTCGGAACTTCTATCACTGTAACTGGAGCATGTTTTAAAAATGTTTCAGGGATAATAACTGAATCACTAAAACAAGAACTTTCAGAACTCGAAAAACAATATGAGGAATTATGATATCAAAAGAAGATTATCTAAATCAAATAATACCATTAATAATGAAAGTTAATCTAGACAGCCGTGATATTTTAAAATTATTTGAAGATTGGAAAGAAAATGACGGATTTAAAAAAGGACTTGAATTGATTTTGTTGCATCAATCAAAAATTAAAGGGGAATTATGAGCGAAGAAAAAGCACTGGTAACAAGTCACAAGAGTTTGCAAAATGTCAACGAATTTACTGCAAATGACATCAAAAAATATATCTGTCCAACGGCGACAGAAAAAGAGTTTTTCGAATTCTGTCAGATCGTGAAAGCAAGAAACCTTAATCCGTTTCTTAAAGAGGTTCATTTTGTAAAATACGGCAACAATCCCGGTGAAGTTGTCGTTGGAAAAGACGCAATCATTAAACGAGCAAAAAAAGTTGAAGGATACAAGGGTTTTAAGTCTGGGTGGTTTAATGAAACGGGCGAAAAACTTGAATTCCCAATTGGCAAAATTCACGGCGCTTGGTGTGAGGTTTACGCGGAAAACAAAGAAACGTTGTTTGTCCCGGTTCTAATGACAGAATATACTAGCGGAAAAGCCACTTGGAAAACAAAACCAGCGACAATGATCAGGAAAGTTGCAGTCGTACAAGCTCATAGGGAATTTGCACCGGAGGAGACCGGCGGACTTTATGAGGAAGAAGAATTGAGCCAAGGCGGGTATGACAACGAAGAAATTGCAATTGTAAAACTTGTTTCATGTGATAATTTGATCGAACTGGAAAGGCTCTGTGTTCAATACAAAGATGACCATGGGAGCGGTACAACCGGTTGGGCTTCTGAAACCTGGAAAAATGTCACAACGGTAATGAAAAACGTTAAGGCAGATCTTGACAAGCAATTTGCTAATAATTTTGAGCAACCGGAAGAGAAATCAACAGAGCAGAAATCGGAAGAACAGCCGCAGCAAACTGAGCCGACAAAAGAAGAACAAGTAAAAAAAGAACCACCAATGCAAGACGGGCCGGGGTTTTGATATGAAATATAAAAAAGAACAAATCAAAGAGGTTTTAAATCATGACTGTTTTAATAAAGCCCAATATTTTGGGGGCATGTTTTGGGAGTTTTTAGCTGGATGTCTAAAAGAATTATGGAAGGAAGGTGAGTGTTTTTCCGGTAAACGTCCAATTTGCGATTCGGGATGGGAATATATAGCAGGAGAAGCACTGGCAATATTAGAGCCAAAGATAGGTTATTATGATAAAGAGGATGGGTGTTTTATTGTTGATGACAATGAACTTTATTTAAAAACTTTTGATTGGCTCATAAATTATATTTTTAAGCAGGTCGTGAAACAATGAAAATTCAGACTTTCGCCAGCGGGTCAAAAGGTAATTTACATCTGGTAGAGATAGCAGATAAAAAAATCCTAATCGAAGCCGGTTTACCAATCAGTAAAATAATGGAACATCTTGAATACGATATAAACATTGATGCTTGTTTGATTTCACATTATCACAAGGACCACGCAAAAAGTGCCGGAAAGCTGATGCAGGCCGCTATTGACGTGTATTGCTCAGATGGCACAGCCGATAAAATAGACCACTCATGCTATCGGCTTAAACGCGTCAAAGAGCGATTCAAGATCGGTGATATTGATGTATTCACATTCCGAACGGACCACGACACAGAAGGCTCAATTGGATTTTTAATTTCTCATGGATCAGAGCGACTAATGTTCGCAACAGACACGGGCAACATGCCTTACAAGTTTCCGGGAATGACTCACGTCATGATCGAGTGCAATTATAGTGAAGAAAGAATAAAAGACTTGGAGCCAAAAGAGATTGGTCGAGTCCGAAAGACGCACATGGGATTAGAAGACTGCAAACGATTTTTAAACTCTAATGACCTGTCAAAATTAAAAGAGTTGCATCTAGTGCATTTGTCAGACCGCAATAGTGATCCTGAATTGTTTAAAAAAGAATGCCAAAAAATATGTGGGGTTCCCGTGTTTATTTCTTGACAAATTAGATAAGAGTAGGTAATAGTATGGCTATGATTAAACAAAATTACAGCATAAGTAAAGAACAAGACGAAGAGCTACGAGCGTACTGCAAGGATACAGGTTTAAAAATGTCAACAGTCGTCCAAATTAGCCTAAATATGTACTTTGCCGCCGCTAAATTCAAAAAAAAGAAAAATGAAACTGATAAAAAAAACAGGACTAAAAAAAATAATTAATTCGTATTCTTATTGTGGGATGTTTGTATGTACTTTTTGTAGTTCCGAAGTGGAAAAAACTATCAGTAATGGCAAAAAATCAAAATCGTGTGGATGTAGAAAAGGAAGTATTACACATGGATTATCCAAAACTAGAATTTATAGTGTTTGGCGTGATATTAAACGTAGATGTTATGACCCTAGTGTAAAAGCTTATAAAAATTACGGCGAAAGGGGGATACAAGTTTGTGATGAATGGATGAATTTTATCGTTTTTTATATATGGTGCTTGTCTAATGGATATGACGGGAAATTAGAAATAGATAGAATTGATAATAATAAAAATTATAATCCTGAAAATTGCAGATTTGTAACTAAAACAATTAATCTGAGAAATTCAAGGGCGACAAAATTAAACTGGGAAAAAGTAAATGAAATAAGGTCAATATATATTAATAAAAAATTAACTCAAGTTGAAATAGGTAAAATATTTAATGTTAGTCAGGTCCAGATAGGCAGGATAGTAAATAATCAATCATGGGAATCTTGACCATGGGTCTTAATTCAAACGCATAAAATCAGGGGATATTATGTCAAATTTCATCGATTTCAAAGAAGCAGTTCAACGGCAATTAACCAGGATGATTAAAACGGGACTACTTGTTACTGACGTTGATAAAGATATTATGTGGAAAACGTATTTGGAAAGTTTCCCTGAAGGAACGAACAAGATTTTCGGAAAACGGCGTGAATACGACTGCCAATGCTGTAAACATTTTGTCAGAACATTTGGGAATATAGTGACGATTACAGACGCAAAAGTTGTGTCGATTTGGGATTGTCAACCTGGTGGTTATTTTCAATATGTATCTAAGGCAATGTCAAATCTTGTAAAAACAGCCACAATAAAAGATGGGTTTTTTAATCATGGGAAAGATCTTGGGACTGATTTCAATCATCAACATGTTTCATATCCGGGAGCGGGACAGGGTGTTATAAAATTTGATCATTTTTATTTCAAGTTTCCTGAACCGGAAATAGTTTGGGAAAGATATCAATTGCATCCTAATTTCTTAAAATAGCGGGGTGGTGCAACGGTAGACACGCTCATGAACTGAGTTGAAAAGATGGGTGCTAAAAGTTAGAGGTTAACCAACCCTAATCAACTTTTCGTCCGGTCTCGATTCCCGGTCTCGCTACTAACATCCAGGCAACCCGGTTGAATATTGATTCGCTCCGAGCCGCGTAAGCGGGAATTGATATTTTTGATAGAGCTGGGCTGCCTGGTTCCAACAGTGCGGTGAATTCATAATTTAAGATAACAGTTCATTTGAGCTAATCTTATTGGGGTTATCAGTTCACCGCATTTAATTTATGGGGACATTATGACAGGCGAATCAAAATTTTACGAATCTTTAGGAAAGTTGTCAGAAATAGCAAGACAACAAGGGTTAACCAATGAATTTGAAGAATTCAAGGAAACTATTCAAAAACTGATCAGTTTGCTTGACGAAGGATACGGAACAATTACTTTAGGAATGCAAGACTGGAAACATCGTATTGGGTGGGATGAATAACAATTGGCAAAGGAATGAAATCAACTAATGTTTTCTTTACACAACCTGCAAAGTTTTCATTACTGGTTAGCTTGTTTTGTTGAATTGTTTAGTGTAAAGCTTTCTTTGCAGGTATACCCTGAAAGCCAACAAAATAGTCAAAAACCTTTCTTAATACTGGGTAAAGTTTTCTTTGCTGTTTATATATAGCCATACAATACTATTTTTTTCTCATGAACCCAATCTTACGAACAGATTTTTCTCTAGGTTTGATTTCAAAATCGTTTTTGCCGTACAGTTTCCACATTTCACTTAATTCGAATTTACTATAATCACCTTGGAGGCCACCACCTAAATGAGTTTGAATAATAAACCCATGTTCAATCAAATCTGTTAACGCTTTTGAGAAAACAGGTTTTGAAATACCCAATCTTTTATTTGCTTCTTTATAAGTGAAAGAAATGTGTTTATCAGGGTTTGGAATCCATCTCTCATTATTAAGTGACTTTACTTTTACATACTCGGTTTTCAGGTGAAAATGAATCAAAACTTTAATACCTGTCTTATTCAATTCATTGAAAGCTTTTGAGTAAAACAATTCGCGAAAGAACCACAACTTACCGTTTGAATTATTGCCCATCTAACCTCTAATACTTGACTTATACGTCAAACATATGTATCTGTAGAGGTACAGACAAGGCCTGCGAAGTTTCGTCTATCCTCTATAAACTAGCCCCTTAATCGGGGCTTTTCACCTTTTATTTTCCCGCTAATTCATCCAAGCTGCATTCAAGAACTTCACTCATTTTAATGAGAAGATCTACATTCGGCTTAGACACTCCTCTCTCATATTTACTCACCTGCCCTATTTTAATTCCAATTAATTTACCAAACTCAGGTTGAGTTAATCCTTTACGTTTCCTTAGTAATAGCAAATTTTCTTTAAATATCCCTTTCATAATTACCTTTATAAATAATGTTGTTTATGTTATTGACAGTAACAGTTTGATTATTATAAAGTCAAGTTAAACTGAAATTACATAAGGGTAAAACTGAAATTACATAAGGGTAAAAATGATAAACAAAATAAAACAACACATAAAAGATTTCGACAAGTTGAATATAATATTTCTAACCAAATTTGGTTCCCATTTATACGGGACCGATTCGGAATCATCCGATATTGATATTAAAGGCGTATTTCTCCCGACGACTGAACAGTGCTTTCTAAACGAAATTCCAAAATCACTTTCTTATTCATCTGGAAAAGATGACTCGAAAAATTCCAGTGATGATATTGATATCGAACTGTACTCACTGCATTATTATCTCAAGTTGCTGCAAAAAGGGGATACCGGCGCAATCGATATGTTGCACGCTCCAATGGCTGTTATTATACAAACAAGCGAGTTATGGGAGCAATTACATGATGATAGGAGAGAATTCTATACTACAAATCTCAGCGCATTCGTTGGCTATTGCAGGACACAGGCGAGCAAGTACGGAATAAAAGGGAGTCGTCTGAGTGATGCTAAAAAAGTACTTGACTATTTAGAACCTTTTAAAGATGAAGAAAATTCTCGAAAATTATTTGAAATATGGGATAGTTTACCAACTGGGGAACATATACATAAAATCCCATCTAATCCTGAATTGAGAATTGATCACCCCATGTATCAAGTCTGTGGTAGAAAACTGCAATCAACCGTGCCAATTTGGAGGGCTTATGGGTGCATTAATCATTTTTATCAAGAATACGGCAAACGAGCCAAACTAGCAGCGGAGAACAAGGGGATTAACTGGAAAGCCGTTAGTCATGCAATTCGTTGTGCATTCGAAATGCACTCGATTTATTCACAGGGAGGTCTCACATTTCCATTACGCCAAGCAGATTATATCAAAATGGTGAAAAACGGCGAACGTGATTATAAAGCCGTTGCTGAGAATCTTGAAACATTAATGGATCAGGTTGAAAACCTGGCAGCAAATTCGAAATATCCTAAAAAAGTGGATATGAAAAAATGGAATGATTGGTTAATCGATATTTACAGAAATCATGAATAAAAATCATCAATTCCCAATCCAAGGTATTATAAGCCTAGAGAGCGGTGATTATCTCTTCCGTGGTGATGTCTATGCAGACCAAAAATATTTTGCATGGATGATCGAGCATGACAATCTGACAGACCGCGTAAAATGTCACAAATGGACGAAGCTACCAAGACCGAAAAAGAAGCTATTAAAAGGCGATGTTATTTTATTCAATGTTGATGATCCACCGCGAACGATTCCTTGGTTACCTATTTTGGATTAGAAAGGAGAATTAAAAATGTGTATTTCAAATGTTGAGGCAACAGTTATCAGTTTGTTAATATTTCTATCACTTGTGTTTTTTCTGTGTGCTTTTTGGAAAATCTTTCAAAAAGTGATAAATGTAAAAACTTTCAGATGATGTTTTAATCTTGACATATTAAGAACATTATAAATATACTATAAACATGAAAACAAAAACCATAATGGTCATGGTGACCGAGGATTTTAAAGAAAGGGTTCGAAAAGCTGCCAATCATGACAATAAAAGCTTGAGTGCTTATGTTATCGATTGCTTGCTTGTTGATCTCAAAAAACGAAAGGTTGAAAATATTAAATCTTTCAGTAAGTGAAAACCGGCCAGGCAAGACGAGACATGGCGGGTCAAGGTGCGACTTGGTCAGACTGAACCGGACAGGACAACGCACGATTCGACGAGTCAATTCAAGGCAAGATTTTTTAAACAATCAGGAGAAAAAACATGGATCAATCATTATTTGAATTAAACGTTGATACACAAATCCTTTTTGATCGGCTTTCGACAATGAAAAAAGGTGATTTCATAGCTTACGAAACTTTGACTGATCTGATCAAAAAGAACGTTCAGATAGAAGGATATCGATATCTTTATACAGCCAGAAATATGATGCGCAAAATGCACGGCATTGTAATCGATGTAATCGAAAACGAAGGCTTAAGAGCTTTAACCGATGAAGAAAACATTGCATTGACCGGCAAAAGAGCTTTGAAAGGAATCCGTAACAAAGCGAAACTAGCAGCCTCGAAAATCACAAAGATTGATGATTTCAGCAAATTGAGCGATGAATCAAAAATCAAACACAATGCC
>Ga0114923_10002720_pt1 | contig 11947 bp, 7 predicted proteins | sample SumtaG_FD_89578 | JGI IMG/M metagenome (GOLD analysis project Ga0114923, IMG submission 89578) | Deep subsurface microbial communities from Indian Ocean to uncover new lineages of life (NeLLi) - Sumatra_00157 metaG | ecosystem: Environmental > Aquatic > Marine > Oceanic > Sediment | place: near... | reverse complement strand
CAGAGCGGTATCCACCATTTAGAAAAGGACCTCCAGGCCAAAGTATAACAGTCAATAACGCTAAGCTTCATATTTAATCTGACCCCCTATTATACTCCAGGGTAGCGGAACAGCCGTTGACGTAGATATTTCGGCGAAATCAGCGCCAAAATATAACTCTTAATTCATAGTTCGCAGTTTTTAACTCATTTACTTAATCAAATCCGCTTAATCCGCGTCTAAAATAATTCGTGGCCAATCCGAAAATCCACTTTTAGCCCCAAAACAGTGTTCGGCTATTCCCCTCGGTTACCCTGTTTTTGCCTGTTTTACAGGTGCATTGTTTATCATTTTTTTCAGCCTGAAAACAAGAGCAGCCTTTTTTCCTTGACCCGGAAGATACGCCTCGGTTATTATGCCTTACTATACGAAAGAGGGGGCATCATGCCCCAAATGAAAAGGGCCGGTTGACACAACAACTCGCCCTTTTCGTGTTTCTGCGTTTTGATTCGCTTCATTACCTCAAAATCCCGTTTCCCCCTTGATTGTCACCAAACGCCACTGTACAATGTCCCTGCTTTTAGTCGTATCTCTGGGAAAAGTTAGGACCGGGAGAAAAAATCAGGGAATTGATTATTCGTATTTTTGCTGTATTTGCAGCCGTATATTGTGCATAGAAACTAACGATTTTTGAAAGGAGAGAGATGTTAGACTCAAAGGTAGAAGAGCTGATAGCAATAGGTGCGTCCATCTCAGCCAATTGTCACCCATGTATTAAATATCATGTTGGCAAGGCTCGTGATATGAAGATTGACGAAACAGAAATCAAACAGGCAATCGATGTGGGGCAGACGGTAAGAAAGGGAGCCGCCAACCAGATGGATAAATTAATATCTGAGTTATAATAGTTACACCTATAGGTGTACTCCTCACCCTCGCCACGCTGATGTTAAGAAAAATAATGGGGTGAAGACGAAAATGCTGGGTCAGATTGTTCGCAGTTGAGCGTCGAGTTTTTTGGTAACGCCCGCTACGATAGCCTTTTCAAAGGCGTCGACGGTTTCGTGAGTCAGGGTGCCGTCTTCATCTCTAAACCGCAGAGAGAGTGTAACGCTTTTGCTGCCTTGAGGTACACCTTTTCCGCGATATATCCCGACAAACCTGAGGTCCTCCATTTGTTCCGGCGCCTTTTTGATTACAGCCTGTTGGATTCGCCTCCATTTAATATTCTCATCAACAACAATCGAAAGGTCGCGTACTATGGCGGGGAATCTCGGAATCGGCTTGACCTTTATGGCACCGGTCTGCAGTTCTGCAAGCTGCTGGTAATCGAGCTCTGCAGCACAGGGAGTGATGTCCTTAAAATCAAACTTTTGTTTTACAGCTTCCGAAACAACGCCTGCGGTACCAATTACTTTGTCACCAACGACAATATTTGCAGCAACCCGGGCCCAGGCCAGGTCCGCCGGCTCAAAAACGACAACGGCATCGGTATTCAGGCTTTTCATCAACCCTACAACCACCCCTTGCAGGTTTCTGAAGTCACTATCACAGACCAGCGACAGTTTAGTTTTTTCGACAGGCAAGGTTTTTGCCTTGCGGGAGGGTACAAAGGTATCGGCGAGTTCGAATATTCTGCAGGGCGTATTGCCGGCATTGAGGTTGGTTTTCAGCACAACCAACAGGGAACTAATAAGTGTCTGACGGAGCAGATTAGCGTGTTTTCCGGATGCATCAGTTCCGCTCAGGTGGACGTTTTTTCCACCGGGGGCAAAAAGGTCGGCAAGAGAATCGTCAACAAAAGTCACATTAATGGTTTCGTAAAAGCCACAGCCATTAAGATATGCCGCCATTGACTCGGTTAATTTTTTACGGTCGTCGACGGGAACGACCTCAATTTGAATTTTGCGTTCTGTGGGTATTTTATTGTAGCCGTGTACCCTTGCAATTTCTTCAATCAGGTCGGCTTCCCGAGAAACATCGGCCCGCCTCCATGAAGGGACGGAACAGGTTACAGAGTCATCTTTGGCAACAGGATTAAAGCCTAAACTTGTAAGAATCTTAACCGCCTTGTCAGACGGCACTTCAATGCCAAGCAGTTTCCTGAGCCTGGCAAGCCTTAGTGTAAGTTGTATTTGGTCAGGTTTTTTCGGATAAACATCAACAATGCCTTTTGCGACTTTTCCACCAGCAACCTGTGTTATTAACTGAGCGGTGCGTTTCGAAGCCCAATCAACCATTTCGATATCAACCATACGTTCAAATCGAAAGGCGGCTTCCGAAGGCAGTGCAAGTTTTCGGGAAGTCGTGCGGACAGTTACGGGGTCAAAATGTGCATCCTCCAAAAGTATGTCCGTTGTGGTGTCGCTGACCTCTGAAAGCAATCCACCCATAACTCCGGCAATAGCAACGGGGCCTTTGGGGTCGGCGATAACCAACATATCAGTATCCAAATCACACTGAGTTTCATCGATGCTGACAAGACGTTCGCCGGGAATTGCTTTTCTTACAATTATTTTCCCCTGGTCAATTTTGTTATAATCGAAGGCGTGCGGTGGCTGACCGGTTTCGACCATAGCGTAATTAGCAGCATCAACAACATTATTTACACTGCGTATTCCAATAGCGTGGAGTCTGTTTTTGAGCCAATCCGGTGCCGGACCGACTTTTAGGCCCTGAATAATGCGAGCGGCATAGCGGCCACACAAATCGGGGTCTTTAATTTCCACGGAGGCAAATTCAGCAACGTCCCTGTCGGACTCGTCCAACTCAACAACGGGTATCTTCATCTCGGCGCCCGTGACGGCCGCCAGTTCGCGTGCAATACCGATATATCCAAGGCAGTCGCCGCGATTGCTGGTTATCTCAACGTCAATTACGGTATCGTTATCAAGGGACTCGATGCCTTCAGCAGGGAAGCCCAAATCGCTCAAAACTTGCGTGATTTTCTGAGGCTCAAGGCCGGTTTTGATATAATCGGTCAACCAGTTAAGCGAAATTTTCATATTGAAAGCACCATCAAAAACAAGAGTCCAAATTCGACAATACCTTACCTTCGAACAGGTTTGATGTCAATGCTTTTGAAGAGCCCTTTTCAACAAAGACAAGCTAAAAATAAAAAGAGTTGCCAAAAGACAAGAAAGAGTGGTTAAATATACAAAACCGAGGTTTCGGCAGAACAATGATGAACTTGAATGAAAAAATACAAAAGTTTGCAGTTAACACGGGTGGTGTTCTGGGCGTGTTTGGGGGTTTTCTTGTGTTCCTTGCAAGCTACAACGGGCTGCGTGACTCGAGCCATCGACTTTTTCTGAGTTTGTTGGCGGGTTTGTCGTGCTTTTGTATGGTCTTTGGGGCTATCATAGGTATTCATAAGCTTATCAGATGGGTGATAGTGGGTTTTTACCGTGACGAAGAAGAAGCCTCCGTACAGAGGATGAATCTGAAGCGTGGCAGCAGAAGATTTTCGTTTCTTTTGGCAGGTCTGGCAGGCCTATGCGTGGGCTTTTTTGGTGGCTCGATACCATACGGTCAATACCGCATTGCAGTTGACGGCCTTAGAACCTTCGAAAATCAGCAAGAAGAATATGAAGGTACAGCTTATTATGATTACATGCAGCGTGAAAGATTAAAGGACAATTACTGGTTAAAACTGCCCAAAGGTCAATTAGCTGGACTTTGCATAATAGGCGGCCTCTGGGGCGCAGCTTTGGGAATCTGCTTAGTTTTGGTCGGGTATAAGTTTATCGAGCAAATGTTCACAGGGCCATGTGATGTCGGAGGGCGGGACAGAAAGAACGATATGAAGCTATATAGAAAAGGGAGTAAATCAAGATGGAAGCACTAAAGCTGGGTTTTATAGGTGCTGGGTTTATCGCGAAATTTCAGGCGATGGCACTGCAAATGGTACGCGGAATAGAACTAGAGGGTGTATATTCGCTTAAAGGAGCTGAAGAACTGGCTGAAGATGCACAACAAAAAGGAGTGGGTGACTGCAGGGTGTATCCTAACGTGGCGGAATTGTGCAAGAGATGCGATGTTGTAGCGGTTTTCGCTCCGAATTTTGCACGGATTGAAATCGTTGAGCAAATCGCCGAAGCCGTGAAATCGGGAGCAGAGCTCAAAGGAATTATCTGCGAAAAGCCTCTTGGCCGTACGGTGGCTGAGGCGAAGAAACTTGTGGCCCTTGCCAATGAGACGAAGCTTCCCACGGCGTATTTTGAGAACCAAATTCACATGAAGGCGGTCAAGGACGCTCTTTTGCAGCTTAAGCCGCAACAAGAGGCGATGGGGCCGATTACCCTCGCCCGGAGTGCGGAGGAACATGCAGGGCCTTATGAAGGTTGGTTCTGGGACCCAACTCAACAGGGCGGCGGGGTCCTTTGCGACATGGGCTGTCACAGTATCGCGGTTTCATGGTTTGTGCTTACGCCGGTCGGCAAAAAGGTGACATTCCTCAAGCCGGTATCGATTAGTGCAGAGACATGTTTGTTGAAGTGGGGCCAGCCAAGATATCGGCAAGAATTGCTTGAGAAGATGGGAGTTGACTACGGCAAGAAACCTGCAGAAGACTTCTGTACAGGGGTGGTAAAATTTGAAAATCCCGAAACCGGTCAGTTGGTGACGGCGCAATTCAGCAATTCATGGATGTACGACAAGCAGGGACTTCGTCTTGTTATGGAAGGACTTGGTCCGGGCTATGCGTTTGAGGTAAACTCGCTTAAATCGCCGCTTGAGGTTTTTATTGGCGATGCCGCTGCCGAGGCAGTAGCCGATGCGGAAAGTGCGCTGGAAAAAGCCACTGCTTCTCGTGGCCTGCTGGTCGTTCAGCCGAACGAGGTGGACCTTTACGGTTATGTCGATGAATTAGAGGATGCGCATAAGGCGTTTTTGGGGGGCAAAGACGCACTTTTGAACTGGGAATACGGTCTTGAGATTACGAAACTTTGTCAGGCCGGCTATATGTCGGCGGAGCAGGGACGTACTATAGACCTTAGAGATGCCAAAATCCAGAAAGAACTCGATTCATACACATCGGCCATCGCTCAAGGCAAAGGGGCGGAAGTTTTTGGCAAATAGATTAGTTAAAGATTAGGGCTTTAACCTTTTTGGTTTTAGCTTATAATATGGCGGTGAAGACGGGCTTTATAATCCGAGGAGAGTTCTTATGAGAAAATATGATTTATTCGCTTTGGCCGGCGCTGGTTTATTTGTTTGCATAGTGCTTAGCGGATGTGTCGAACGCCAGCTTACAATCAATACGGAGCCACAGGGGGCAGTAGTAGTGTTAAATGACGAAGAGATAGGGACTTCGCCGGTCACGGTCTCGTTTAACTGGTATGGAGATTATAACGTTGTAATCAGTAAAGAGGGATATGAAACGTTAAAGACCCACCGCAAGTTAAAAGGGCCGTGGTATGATAAATTCCCATTCGATTTTTTCGCCCAGCTTCTTACTCCGAGAAGGATAGTGGATAGATACGAATGGACATTCGAGCTTGCTCGGCGGCAGGAGATAGAACGGGAGGAACTAATAAATAAAGCTGAGGCGTTAAAGAATCAGTTAGACTAAAAACAGGTTCGGCTGTCAAAAAATATGTTTATAAGAGATTTTCGCGATACCAGTTTAAGGCTTTTTTGAGGCCTTCTGGAAACTGTATGGCGGGTCGATAACCAATAAGTTTCTTCGCGAGAGTAATATCAGCCAGAGAATGCTTTATGTCGCCGGGCCGTGGCTTGTCATATATCGGCTTTATATCCTTTCCCGCTAATTCGTTAATCACATCAATAGTCTGATTAACAGTTACCGCCTGTCCGCATGCGATGTTTATAACTTCGCCGGCGGTGCTTTTGGCCCTTGCAGCGAGCAAATTAGCCTCGACAACATTGTCTATATATGTAAAGTCCCTGCTCTGGCGGCCGTCACCGAAAACAGTAGGAGATTCGTCTTTTAATATAGCGGTAACGAAAGCGGGTATTGCGGCAGCATATTGGCTGGTCGGGTCCTGATATGGGCCGAAAACATTGAAATATCGAAGCGAAATAGTTTCAAGGCCAAAGACCTTGTAAAAAACGGAGCAGTAATATTCACCCACAAGTTTTGCAGCAGCATACGGTGAAAGCGGATTGACCGGCATTGTCTCAACTTTAGGCAATGCAGGTGCATCACCATAGGCGGAAGAACTGGCGGCGTATACGAACCGCTTTATTCCAGCATCGCGGGCGGCCAAAAGAAGTGTGAAGGTGGCATCGACACAGTGCCGGTGCGTGGCAGCGGGGTCATCAAGACTTTTTGGCACCGAAGGCAAAGCTCCCTGGTGCAGGACGACATCAATATCGGTCATAGCTTTGCGAGCGACCTTTTCATCACCCATGTCGGCTTCTATAAATTCGATTTTGTCTATGATGTCGTTGAGATTGGTTTTTTTGCCCGTGAGGAGATTGTCAAGAACTCTTACGAAATGACCTTCTGAAACAAGCTTTCGGCAGATATTCGAACCGATAAAACCGGCTCCGCCGGTTACTAAAAACTTTTCCACCATTTCACCTTTTAGAACATGTGTCCAAGGGTTATTTTGCGATTGCAACTAAACAGAATGGACAAGCTGCGTTTCCTGATACTCACGATATGATTTGAACTGTTCTTCGAAATAGCCGCCCTTCATGGCCTTTACACCGAAGAGTACACATCCGGTAATTTTGGCATTTACCTCGCGCAACTCACGGATAGTTCTCTGAGCGGCACCTCTTCTGGTTGCCTCGGCATTAAAGACGACAATATTTCCATCCACAAATGTAGCCAGTGCCTTGACGTCACTGACCAGCAATACGGGAGGGCCATCTACTATGACGTAATCATAGTTTTCCCTCTGATGTTTGAGCAACTGTTTCATGCGTGTTCCACTAATGAGCTCGGTCGGGTTAGGCGGCAATAGTCCGGAATCAATTATGTCAAATCCCTCTATACCACTTGGTCTTATGACTTCCTGATAGCCACAACGCCCCAAAAGTACGGTACTGAGCCCAAACTCAGATGGCCGGCCCTCTTGGCTTTCATTTTCAGCATTTTCGTTGCTGTTTGGAAATACCCTGTGGAGGCTGGCCCGCCAGAAATTGGCATCTATAAGCAGTATCTTTTTATCCTCTGCCACAAAAGTCACCGCCAGATTAATAGCAACAGAGGTTTTGCCGTCTCCAGCCACTCCGCTGGTGACCAATAAAGTCTTTAAAGACTCTGCAGGGCCGGACAATTTAAGATTGGTCCGGAATCGCCTGTAAGATTCACTTATAAGAGAATAAGGCGCATCGCGAACAACATGGCAAAGGTCGATGTTCTCAACCTGTTCGTCTTCAGCGGCATCGGGGATAATACCCAAAAGCGGGACGTGCAAATACTTACTTACATCGCGTGGGGTTCGCACTAAATCGTTTAGCAGTTCAATAAGAAAAACAAGACCAATACCCGCAAGCAAACCTAACATAGTTCCACCGGGGAAATAAACTTTCCATCTGGGGGAGCTTACTCTAAGCGGTGGTGGCGCCAAGCCCACTCGCTGCACCTTCGGGGTTTCGGGGTCTTCGAGTATAATTTTCTGCTTCTCTATCTGCTGCTTCAGTTCATCGAGCCTTTCTTTTCTCTCATCTCTTATACTCTGTCTGCGCTCATATTCTATACGGGCCAAATCGAGATTTTTCTTTTTGGCTTCTGCTTCCTGCCGCTGTCTTCCCAACTCAGCATACCTTTCCTGTATTACAATCAAAGCGTCCTGGGCGTTTTTGAGATTTGCCTGCCGGGTCTGCTCTGCGATTTCAGCCTTTCTGATTTTCCTTCTTAGCCTGATTTCCTTTATGAAGTCCTTAATTTGCTTGATAGTCCTGTGATTTTCGCCAAATTTTGTAAGCCTGCCGGCCAGTTCGCTTTCCTGAAAGGCAAGCTGCTGGGCAAGCGAAAGCATAACAGGGTCTCTCTCAATTAGGTTTTCAATTTGTTCATTAACAGCCCCTACAGCCAACTCTTCAAGATTCCCTATGGCGGCCTGCAACTGGTTGATTTCCAGCACAAGTTCATTTTGTTTCAGAACCAAATCGTCCAGAGTTAATTCAATTGTGTGTCGGAAATAGCGACCGGGCGAACGCTCAATATCAGTCAGGTCATATGATCTTCGAGTCTCATCCAAAGCCCTTTCAGACGACGCCAAACTTCCCTCAATCCGGTCCAACTGGTCATTAAGCCTGGTCAACTTCTCAGAAATCTCTTTCCTTTTTGTTGTTCCCTGTGAAGCAACAAACAAAGCCACCATTTCGTTAACAATCAGCGCTGATTCTTCTCTATCACCACAGGTCATGGACACTATAATATAATCGCCATCTCTTTGCGCAGTAGCCCCAAATCTTTTGTCCAGATCGTCAATTGCTTTTACAATGCTTCTATCTCTGACTTCGCCAAAACTTCTAAACCATTTCGTTTGCTTAACCTTATCTCTCTCAAGCAGACTCTGTAAGGTACTTTGCTGCTTTAAAAGGGAAACCATCGATACTCGGTAGCCGTATTGGATGTCTTTATTTACTATTTGGCCAGTAATAGTCATAGGGTCCTTTATAATGGGAGGCAGAACCTTGATGTAGGTCCGTGCGGTATATTTCGGCGCAAAACGGCGTAAAAGAAACCAAGCGGTCGCTCCCACGAAGAAACCCAATACAGTTAAAGAAATTATCAACAACATATTCCGGCGCAATATCCCCATAATTTCTTTGGGAGTAAGCGCCGCAGCGGACTGTGCCAACCGAGGGGCACCTGCCATTGCAACTCTACTTGCAGGTATTTGTCTTTGTTCTACCATCTTATTAACTTCTACTTATTGTCCAGTGCTCTGCTAAGGCCGGGCATATTGGACTTTGTTCTTCATAAACCTTTTTTTATCTGGCGTCAGTTAAGTCGCTCGATAGCCGCTGATATTCGCTCTTTAGCTACATCAGAAGCAAGTTCGCCGGCACTTATGATTTCCAATGCTTGTTTGTAAGCGTCGAGCGCCCGAGCCCTTTCACCAGTTTCTTCCTTTATCATACCCAAGTGTTCATAAACATCTGCAGGCACGTCTGTATTCCATGCTTCATACTGCTGCAGCGCAGCCTGCAAAAACTCCTCGGCCTCCGACAACCTGCCGTTTTTGTATAGCACATAAGAGTACGTATCCAGGAACCCCGGATTATTCGGTCTTGCCTTGTACACCTTCTGTGCATATTCAAGTGCTTCGGTCAGTCTGTCATTACTCTCGGCCAGCAAATACGCCAGGTTATTCAGGACACCCATATTATTCGGCATTTTATCAAGTAAACTTTCGTAGGTTACGATAGCCGTTTTAAGGTAACTATTATCGGAAGTTTTCTCATAGGCCAGCGTTAAGACCTCAGCTTTACTGACCACATACTCAGTCATAAGCGAATCATCCGAACCGACCTTTGCAAGGCATTTGTCAATATAATCTACAGCTTTGTTATACTCAGCATTCATCCTCATCAAATAAAACATAATAAAGTTAGATGTAAGGGAATCAGGGTCTTTCCGGAGTTTTTCCTCACAATACCTGAGGGCGTCTTCCGGATCCAGCAGTGAATGCATTCTTTCTAAGACTTCTGAAATAAGAGTTTGATCTGTCCCTGCTTTATCAAGGGCCTTTCGGAAATATTCCTCTGCAGTCGCTTTATCCTGCAACTTCAACTTTGCCTGGGCCATTGCAAGAAAGGCAACAGTCGCTAAATCACTATTAATATGCTTCTGTGCCTGCTCGAAAACTTTGTCCAATTTTTCGGCTTGAATCAATGTCCGCAAATAACCATCAACCGTAGCCAAGTCAACATTAGCCTCCTGACTCTGCAGAACCTGCTCATACAATTGTTCGGCCCTGTCGTAATCACCTTCCTGCAAAGCAACCTCTGCCGCCCGGTTATGCCAAAGCACGCTGTTGGGGAATCGATTTAGAGTTTCATTGTAGAAATCCCTGAGGTCACCTTTTCTGTTAAGTTGCACATAAATTCGCTCAAGCATCAGCCTTGCTTCGGCGGGAGCCTGCGGATTATCAATTGTATTCTTAAGCTCGGTGATGGCCTCCAATTCCCGCCCGGCCCTTAGATAAGCCTTGGCCAAAGAGAACTGAGTTGCGGGGTCGGATACGAGAGACTTACTTCGGCGCAGGTCAACAATCGCCTGACTGTAATTTGCCATCAAATGATTTGCTTCACCTCTCAGTCGCCATGCAATAGCATCGTCCTGGTCAATCTCAAGATTGCGATTCGTCAGTTCCAGTGCTTTTTCCAACTGTCCCTGTTTGAGCGCCAACCAAGCCTGGAGCAAGAGGCTTCTTGGCTCGTCAGGATATTTTTCCTTGAGGCTTTCCAATTTGTATTCAGCTTCTTTAACAAGGCCAACCTTCAGAAAAACCTGAATTTGGTAAAGGTGGTTGTCTACCTTATCTTCAATAGATAAAAGCTCTTCAGAGTATTTCTTAACAGCATCCTGGTCGGCTGTTGTTTCAGCAATAAGAATCAAACCTTTAATTATCTCAGCATCGGCCGGCTCATCCTGATATAATTTTTCCAAAACCTCTTTGGCATCGACGAATTTGCCAGCCCTATAATAATGGGCCCACATAAGCCTCTGGTTTTCAGATTGTGCCAGCAACTGCTCTGCCTTTTCCTCCTGCCCTGTTAACCGATAATACTCTGCAAAGTTGGTAAGCAGGGTTTTGTCCTGTGGGTCTATAGCCCTGGCCTGCTCGAACGATGAGGCTGCAATTGCAAGTAATGCCTCTCTTCGTTCAGCATTGTATTCGCGAAAAGCCATCTTCGTTGCCATTCTTCCAAGCAGGATAGCGTTTTGCAGGCTCGGGTTAGCTCTTTGCAGATTTTGTCTGATAGCTAAGGCTCTGATGGGTTCTGCCGGCGCGATATACTCAGCATAAAAGCTAAGCAGTTCCAAATCACCTGAATTCAAAGCAACCGCCCTATCCAACGCGGCCCGGGTCTCAAGTTCCTGGTCAGATGACACATTGTCGCCAAGCTTCTGGCCTCTCCGATACAATGCAAAAGCCAGTCCCTTTACAATAGAGCCATCGAGAGGATTTAAAGACGCCGCTTTCCTTACATCTTCAATAGATTCGTGTTCATTTCCAAGGGCATTATTAATTTGGCTTCTAAACATGTAGGCACTGGAAAATACAGGTCTTTGCTTCAAGCATTCGTCAATCCTTGTCAATGCTTTGGCATAGTCCTGTTTAACCATTTCCAAACGGGCAGCGAACAAATTTCCCTCACACTCATCAAGATTTTCCTGCCTGCCTAAATCGGCGATTTCCTGGGCGAGTTCCAGATTTTTTGTTACCATTGCCATATTGGAAAGAAAATCGGCAACAATTTTTCTGTCAGCGGCTCGTTCCGAACCTTGTGTGATTTCCAGCACTTTTTTAAACTCTTCGACCGCTTTGTCTAACTCATCGTTCCTCTGGTAAAACGACCCCATTCCAATAGCACGTTGAACGGGGTCTTCTACATTTGATAAAACCTGTTTTTCTATTTCAATTCGCCTTTGTTGCGAAACATTACGAGGTTCAGGTTCAGAAAGCAACTGCTTGAAAAACAGGGCTGTTGCACTGTCCGGCACATACCTTAAACATTGGTCAACTAAATCCTCAGCCTTGGCTATTTGGTCCTGATTTATATAATTATCACAAATTGCAACTATATAGACACTCTCAACAGACTCCGGGCTTATTCTCAGCGATTTAGTTACTTCTTCAGCCAAAGCATCATTATAGCTCGCCAATTCGGCTGCCATTAGTTCATCAACATCTTCGCTCTGTTCTGTGTCCGTGCTCAGTAATTCACCCGAGCTTTTTTTGGCCCTTTTTTGCCTTATGGCCTGTTGAATCTGCCCTCTTCTGGCCCATGCCAGTGCCAGTTTCAGGCTGACAGT
>Ga0114923_10002719_pt1 | contig 11948 bp, 9 predicted proteins | sample SumtaG_FD_89578 | JGI IMG/M metagenome (GOLD analysis project Ga0114923, IMG submission 89578) | Deep subsurface microbial communities from Indian Ocean to uncover new lineages of life (NeLLi) - Sumatra_00157 metaG | ecosystem: Environmental > Aquatic > Marine > Oceanic > Sediment | place: near... | reverse complement strand
TGAAAGATTAGCAGGCTACTTTTTCGGCGACACTTCTTACTGAACATTGACTTATCGGCGCTTTTAGTGTATCGTTGGCAAGCTTTTTGCGTTTTTTGGTTTGACCATGGCGATATTGGAAGTCAGTTTGGTTTTTGGAGGATAGACTGGTGCCGGAACTTATCGTTAATAGTGGGTATAAGTCAAACTTATCTCTGCGAGAGACTGAGGCAGCCGTCAAATTCATCAAGGACTTTTTTCAGGACAATCTGGCTGCGGAACTGAATCTGCAACGAGTCTCGGCACCGCTGTTTCTGAAAAAAGGCTCCGGTGTGAATGACGACCTCAACGGTATCGAGCACAAGGCGACTTTCAAGATTAAAGACGCTGGAGATTGCGAAGCAGAATGCCTGTTTTCGCTGGCCAAGTGGAAGCGCATGGTGCTGGCTGACTATGGGTTCGGTGTCGGCGAAGGTCTCTATACCGATATGAATGCGATTCGGCCGGACGAAGAATGCCTCGACAATCTTCATTCGATTTACGTTGACCAGTGGGACTGGGAAAGAATCATCAGCGAAGACCAAAGGAATCCGGATTTTCTCAAAGAAATCGTTGAGAAGATATACGCCGTGCTCAAAAGGACCGAGCAGATAGTTTGCGAAAAGTACACGCACGTCGAGCCGATGCTGCCGGAAAAAATCTGCTTCGTTCACAGTGAACAACTGCTTGAGATGTACCCTGATATCGATGCCAGGGAGAGAGAAAACAGGATAACCAAAGAACGAGGAGCAGTTTTTGTTATAGGCATAGGAGGCGAACTCGCCGACGGGACGGTTCACGACGGCAGGGCGCCGGATTATGACGACTGGATGACAGAAACCGGCAACGGCAGAAAGGGGCTCAACGGAGACATTCTGCTGTGGTATCCTCTTTTGGACAGGGCCTTTGAACTCAGCTCCATGGGAATAAGAGTGGATAAAAAGATGCTTGCCAAGCAGTTGGAACTCAGAGGCTTGACCGAACGATTGCAGTCTCAATGGCATCAGCGGCTATTGAACGACGGTCTGCCATTGAGTGTCGGCGGCGGCATCGGGCAATCAAGACTGTGCATGTATTTCCTGAGAAAGCTGCATATCGGCGAAGTCCATTCAAGCGTCTGGCCCGACGATATAATCGAAAAATGCAAAAAGGCCGGCATCCAATTGCTGTAGGTCGCGACCGCCTTTAATCCGATACTGAAGTGAAATATGCAGTTTAAGTTACAATTCTTAGGTGCAGTACAAAACGTTACGGGCTCACGTCATCTCCTCGAGGCCAACGGCACAAGGATTCTTATAGATTGCGGGATGTATCAGGAACGCCAGTTTCGGAACAGAAACTGGGAGCCGTTTCCGATAGCACCTGAGAGTATTGACGCCGTCCTTTTGACACACGCACATCTGGACCATTGCGGGCTTTTGCCGAAGCTGGTCCGCGAGGGATTCAAGGGCAGGATTTACTGCACGAGCGCAACGGCCGAGATTGCGCAAATCATACTTTTGGATTCAGCCCATATTCAGGAAGAAGATACCAAGTATAAACGGCAGCGCCACGAAAAACAAGGCCGAAAGAAGTCATTTCCTGTAGTTCCGCTTTATACGATAGCCGATGCCGAGGCGTGTTTTCCACACTTTGCGCCAATAGAATACAGAGAAGCGGTCCAGTTGGGCGACGGTGTAGAAGCGACCTTTTACGATGCAGGACACGTTTTGGGTTCTGCGATAATAAGGGCCAAGGTTCGCCAAGCCGGCGAGGAAAGAATTATTATCTTCTCCGGCGATATCGGAAGGCCCCACAGGCCTATAGTATGCGACCCGACTGTATTCGACACGGCTGATTATGTGCTAATAGAATCGACCTACGGGGACAGGGTTCATCATGGGCCGGAAGATACGAAGAAGCTGATTGGCGAAGTGATAAACTCAACGGCAAAAGCAGGCGGCAATATCATTGTTCCCAGCTTCGCCCTGGAACGCTCACAGGATGTGCTTTACTATATAAACGAACTTCTGCTCAAAAAAGAGATTCCGAAGTTGCGGATTTTTCTCGACAGTCCAATGGCTTCAAGAATTACCAAAGTCTTCAAAAACCACGCGGAACTGTTTGACGAGGAGATGACCGAACTGGTCAACAATCACCACTCTCCTTTTGAACTGGGCAATCTTGAGATGGCAGGTACTTCCGACGAATCAAAGGCAATCAATAAAATCAGAGAGCCGATTATGATAATCGCAGGTTCGGGCATGTGCACCGGCGGCAGGGTAAAGCACCATCTTGTTAATAATATCACCCGGCCGAAATGCACGATAATGTTCGTCGGCTACCAGGCAGTGGGCACATTGGGTCGGTCGATAGTCAATGGGGCTGAAAAGGTCAGGATATTGGGCACCAGGTATCCGGTCAAAGCAAGGGTCGTCAAGATTGGCGGCTTTTCAGCACACGCCGACAGGGATGAACTTCTCGGCTGGCTGAGCAAGCTGGATATCCCGCCAAGAGGCGTCTTCGTCGTGCACGGTGAGGCGGACTCGGCCAAAGCATTCGGTAATTACATACGGAAAACAACAGGCTGGAACGTCACAGTACCGGCCTACCTGGACCAGGCGACACTTAGTTAGAATCCGCTAAATCCTTGCCGCTGGAAACCTCCGTAACCAATTCTAATAAATCGCTTAGCTTACTAACATCTGTAACCGGCATCTTGCAGATAAAGTTCTCGCACACATAGGCGGTTGCCTTGCCGTTAATCGCTACTTGCGTTTTCAGAAAAGGGGCAAGTTTTTCGATATCAGCAGCAGCCTGACCCGTAGGGTGAAACAAAACAACGGCATTAGGCAGGAATCTATTGTGAATCAGTTTTAACATCTTCCGGGTATCGCTCTTTCCGGGCGTGCCGGCAATGACTATCTCCTGCGACGGGCCAAGCCGGAAATCGACGGCAGCGAGCATAGCACTAAGTGAGTTCGGAGATTCATTCAACTGAGCAGAGAATTCGTTTAGTATTTGTTCGGCTTTAGTAGAGAATTTGCGTTCCATGGTCATCCTGCCGAGCCTCAGCAGACCAACAGCCGCTACTGAATTGCCGCCGGGCACCACACCATCGTAGCCGGGCTTGCTGCGAACGAGCAATTCCTGAGCATCGGTGCCGGTAAGATAAAACGCACCGCCGTTCGGGTCACTGAAAAGCTGAGTCATCTGGTCAGCTAATTGCTTTGCCTCGACCAGCCAACGGACTTCGAACGTCGCCTCATATAAATCCAGCAGGGCCATTATCATAAATGCGTAATCATCCAGAAATCCAAGACCAACCGCCCTGTCGGCCCTCCAGTAGCGTGCTAATCGGCCCTTGTGTTGCAAATTGCTCAGGACAAACTCGGCGCTGCTTTCGGCTGCATCGATATATTTGCTTTCGCCAAGCGCCGCTCCGGCGCAGGCCAGGGACGAAATCATCAGGCCGTTCCAGGCAACAATAATCTTGTCGTCTCTGTAAGGTCTGGTTCTTTTCGCACGAAGTCGGAGCAGCTTTCGGCGAGATTGCGCCAGGTCGGTTTCAATTTCAGCAGGTTCTTTATGCAAGTGTTTAGCAAACTTACCAGTCGATTCAGTAACATTGAGAATAGTCATACCTTCTTCGAAATTTCCTTTCTCAGTGACGCCGTAGTAAGCATTAAAGACTTCAGCAGAATCTTTGCCTAAGACAGCCTCTATCTGTTGTGGTCGCCAGAGGTAGAACAAACCTTCTTTGCCTTCGCTGTCGGCGTCTTCAGCAGAATAGAATCCACCGGCCGGGTCGGTCATATCTCGCAAAATATAATCGAGGACTTCTCTCGCAACCTTGGAATATACCGGCGTGGCGGTTATCTGCCATGCTTCGATATAAGCCCTTGTCAGAAGGGCCTGGTCATATAGCATCTTTTCGAAGTGGGGTACGAGCCACTTTGCATCGGTAGAATAGCGATGAAAACCGCCACCGATGTGGTCATATATTCCGCCTTTTGCCATTGTATCAAGTGTTTTCTCAACCATCTGAAGTGCTCGTTCGTTGCCCGTGCGGCGCCAGTAGCGCAGCAAAAAGAGTAAGTTGGTCGGCTGTGGAAATTTCGGGGCGGCTCCAAAACCGAAATTAACAGAGTCGAAGCTGTTCTCAAACCGGGTAAAAGCTTTATCAAGGATACCGGTTGAAAGCGGCTGATTCGGGTCAGGCTCGTTTATCTTTGCTAATACCCGGCTTATTCTGCCGGCCGAATCCAGAAGTTCGGTGCGCCTGTTTTGCCAGGCGTCGGCAATAGTCAGAAGCACCCTGTCGAAGCCGGGCCTGCCGAACGAATCTGTCGGCGGGAAATACGTTCCGCCATAGAATGGTTTGCCGTCAGGTGTCAGAAAGACCGACAAAGGCCAACCGCCGATACCGGTCATCATTTGCACCGCCGTCATATAAATGTTGTCGACATCAGGTCGCTGTTCACGGTCAACCTTGATACTAATGAAATGGTCGTTCATTATCTTTGCGATATGCTTATCGGAGAAACTTTCCCGCTCCATAACATGACACCAATGACAGGTGGAGTAACCTATCGAAAGAAAAATGGGTCTATCCTGTTGTTTTGCCTTTTCGAAAGCCTCGTCCGACCATGAGAACCAGTCCACCGGATTATGGGCGTGCTGCAGAAGATAAGGACTGGTCTCATTAATGAGCCTGTTGGTATATGCGGTTTCCATGGCTTTTTCCTCCACGGCTTTTCTACCGGTCAATGCTTGTTTGGATATTATCCCTATAGCTATCAGCGCCAAAACAACAATAACGGTGATGAGAAAAGCGTTTTTTCTCATAGTCCGACCGGCTCCAAAGTAGTTCAATTTCATCCTTTTTTATTTATACGTGGAAAAACCCTTTATGCTCAGTGGAATGCCGGTTTTTTGCGGTCTGACGGCACGGAAAAAATGTGGGAAGAATTAGTCCGCCCGAAGCTTTCTAAGGATGTCCCAGCAGGCGCCTCTGACGCCGGCAACAAACCATTGTCATTTGCCGGCGGCCTTTGTCAAAACCTCTTTGACACGATCATCCATCGCCTTCTGGTCGGCGGCAAAGCTGCACATACCTGCCAGGTTCATCAGGCTGTCCAGGCCGATACATTTGGCAGCCAGGACATCTCGCCAGTTATCCAACTTCGGGATTTTGCCCTCGGCGGTACTGGTTTCAATCTGCTCGCGCTTCCAGCGTATCAGCATGTCGCCACAACCATGTCGCAGGAAGAAGTCAATAAGGTCGTTGGGAGTGAAGCTGTCGATGTTCTCGTTTTCAAGCGCATCAAAACAGGCTGTCAACTGGTCGGGAACTTCCCAGAGGGTATTTAATCCTGCCGCGTCGATGTCGACATCTTTGTTTACGCCGACGACGTAATCGGCGGCCGTTTTGTCGGTGATTTGATCAGGTGCAACTTCCAGAGACAGAAAATCGCCGGCGACTTTCGGCGGTATTGTCATAACATCGATTCCCGCAAGGTCTCTGACCTGGCCGCCCGCGCGGAAGCTCGCCCCAATTTGTCTGCTATGCGTCAGATTGTCTTGGCGGAGTTTTTTGACTGCCGCCTGTGACGCGAGCGTGGCCTTTTCGCCTACGTAGCTGCCGTCACCGAGGTTATTGCTTTTGACAAAGCTGTTTAGTCTGCCCAGGAAAACATTGACATATTTGGGTTTTGCCAGGCGAGCGATAATGTAATTCTGTCGTGCGGAGAAACCGAGTGTATGGTTAACCGGGATTCGTTCTGCTGAGAGCTTCCGTGTCACTAACAGGCCTGCCGGCGTGAACGGTATCTTTATAATGAATCGTTCGGGACAGATAGCATAGTAGCGCCTCGCGCATTCTACGGCAGCGTCAACGTCATGGGCAAGGTCAGTATGTTCTTCGACTGAAACATAGGCATCGAACTTTTCCACCAGTCGCAGACCGTGGTAAGCATTCAGGACAAAGGCAAATTCGAGCTTTCGCTGCTTTTCATCAAGGTGGTATTCGGCAAACAATTTGTCGATGTCACGGATGAGCGAATCGTAACAGCCGGTCTGAACTTCCCTGTTCAGCAGTGTATTATTAGTTGTAAGGGCTGAAAATTCCTGCGTCCAGTACTTCTCGGCATCAGTGATGCTGCCGGTATCGAGCCAAAGTTCGCTGCCGAGTTGTCGGAATTTCTGCCAGGACGGATTTGTCTCGAATTTTTCCCGCAGTTTCCCAAAAGCCGCCTTAAAGTCTTTTTTCAAGAATGCTTCTATTTTCTTACTCAAATCTGATTGCGAATTCGTCATTTTGACACCCCTTTATTTGATTGAACAAGGCAAGATTGCCTTTGTTTTTACGCCCCCTGTCAAGATTGGTTTAATAGCAGAGCCGGGACCGATTATAGTGTGTAAATCCAATGGTTTAAAGGCAATTTCATGCGATTTTTATCGCCACGGTGTACCATTGGTTCATGGTGGTGAGAAGTTGCTGTTTGTTTTTGGCGGCAAGGAGGCTCAACTGGGCATTTTTTCGCGCAGGGTGCAGTTTGCAGTAAGCAACGAGAAACTTGCGGAACAATCTGACAGCCTTTAGGACAGGGTGTTCATGGCAGATTAATTCGAAATGTTCGAGCATAATTTTGCGCTGCTGTGCGAGTGTGGGCGGGGCAGGCGCGGCTTTGCCGGCAAACAATGCTCGCAGATGTCGAAAAATCCAGGGATTTCCGATTGCGCCGCGTGCGAGAGCCACACCATCGAGGCCTGAGTTTTCCAGACGGCTGATAATTTTGCCGGGCTCAAAGAGGTCGCCGCTTCCTATGATGGTTTTGTGGGGGAATCTGCGTTTGACCCGAGCGAGAAAATCCCAGTCGGCTGAGCCGCTGAATCTGTCAAGCACTGTTCGGCCGTGGATTACCAAGGCATCCACACCATAATCTGATATTTCTTCGGCAATCTGCCAGAAATTGGCCCGGGACTTATCGCCGTTGCCATAACTTGTCCGAAGCTTGACTGTAACGGGACAATCTACCGAATCTCTGACTGTGCGGAAAATCTCAACCGCCCTTGCCGGTTCTTTCAGCAGGTAGCCGCCTCTTTTTCTCCTAAGCACCTTCGGTGCCGGACAGGCGAAATTAAGGTCGATTAAATCATAGCCTGCCCTTACAAGCTCGACCGCCGCTTTTGCCATAACCTTTGGTTCGTTTCCGATAATCTGCGCCCCAACGGGATGCTCATCTTCTCTCGGCCTGAAAGATGACCTCGTAAGTACGCGCGGGCAGGCTGCGCTTTTGGCCAGCATTACTCCGGCAAAGGTCAAAGGCGCACCGAAAGACCTGGCCAGGCTGCGCATCGGATAATCGGTGTAGCCGCTGATGGGTGACTGGAAGAAAGGTACGTCAAGCTTTATTGAGCCAATCCTTAGCATCACGCCTTCATCCGGGAGTTTTTGCCGCGATTGGCAAAAGAGCTGAGCACTATGCCAAGTTCGAACAACAGATAAAGCGGCAAGGCCAGAGCGATTTGACTGATGACATCGGGAGGAGTTGCCATTGCCGCCAGCACAAAAATCCCCAGTAAAACAAACTTCCTTGCACTGCGGAGCGACTTGATCGATACAAGATTGGTCCTGTTGAGAAAGAGAATCGCGACCGGCATCTGAAAGGCAATGCCGAAAACCAGCATCAGGATAGACATAAACGAGATATAGCTTTGGAAAGTCCAGTTGGGCTCGACGTTGATGAGATTACCAAACTTGATGAAAAAGGTCAGAGACAGCGGTGCCACTACAAAAACGAAAAACAAAGCCCCTCCAATGAACAGGCCCGCACAAAAAGGAACGGCAACGCGGACATATCGCTTTTCGCGTGGATAGAGACCAGCCGCCACAAACATCCATATCTGATAAAAGACCCACGGTGACGATAAAACCAACCCGGCAATCAGCGAAACCTTCATATAGCCGATAAAGGCGTCAGCCGGGGCAAGGGCGGAAAGAGGTCGGTCGGGCATCAGCTTGTTATACGGCAGCTCCATAAAAGCTATTATCTTCGGCCCAAAGAAAAGACAAAACACTGCGCCAAGTGCGAGGCCGCCAATAGCGTAAAGCAACCTGGTTCGCAATTCTTCCAGATGGTCGCCGAGGCCCATTGTGGATGCGAAGAGCCGGTCTTTATCGTTGGTCTGGGCCATTATTTTCTGCAGGCAGGAATCGGCTGGCGCCGTCTCGGCCAATTAGTCCCCGGTCCCCTTGTCAGTCTCATTGAGTCCCGCGGCGTCTTTGGCTTCGTTGACTATATCCTGCTTGATTTGGTTAACATCCTTTTCGATGTCTTCCTTGGTATCTTTGGCCTCCTGGATTCCTTTCTTGAACTCGGTCAGGCTTTTTCCGAGGCTGCGGGCGATTTCGGGCAGCCGCCTGCCGAATATCAACAAGGCCACAACCAGGATGATAATCCATTCCCACCCGCCGGGAATCCCAAATAACATCATATCCGGCATATAAGCCATTTCAGTCTCCTAAATTTGGTCAACCATAATATTATAACACCGCCCCAGGCATGCCGTCAATAATTGCCGGGCCCGTCTTCACACCCATTTTACGCCGGATAGTATCTTTTGTTTTTCGGCCAGATTGAAAACATGCCGTGCATTGTCGTACATAATCGGCCTGACAAGCTCCATTGCATCATCGAGGCCAAGCCAGCCCTGTTCAACCAATTCCGACAGAGCAAGGGCAATTCCCCTTCTGGTCATGATAGAGTGCCCCAGGACAGGCTCGACAGGCCGAAAATCTCCGCCGAACGTAAAAATCTTATTCGCCGGCGCACAAACCAGGAATTTCTTGAGAAAATCCTTAGCCGCCACCGGATTCATAATCCAGGACCAGCACATATCTATATAAGCATTGCTGTACTGCTTGGCCAGGGCAATCATAGGCTTATAATAAGGATAACAAATGTGGAAGAAGACAAATCTTGTTTCTTTGGCCCTGTCAAGATAGCACAAATTCGAGGCGGAGGCCGGATTTTTACTGACCTGGCCCAGCGGCATATTATTGACATCGGAACGGTAACCAGTATGGATTTTGACGGGCAAATTGTATTTGTTGGCCTTGTCAACGGTATACCAGAAAAGATGGTCCTGAAGGGCCTTCTCATCGGCATCACTTAGAGAGCGGCCGGCGAGTTTTTCTTCAAATGCGTGTTCAACCTTTTTGGCTGAGACCTTATCGAAATCTATGTCTCGCTGATAGGCATTTTTCGATTTTATGGCCACCGCATACCTGCCGTACTTGTCAAACCAGAAGTCAATCACTTTGTGCCAGTCAGATAAACGAGAAACCACAATGCCGGTTGGTTTACGAACCTGCTGCTGATTGCGAAGGTCTATCATTCCAGAGACGCCTATATCCTGCATCAAAAGCTGCGGCATATCGGATTCTCTGAAAGGCGCCATCCGGCTGTTTACCTGGCAGGATTCTATGTTGGCAAGGTCGCACAGGATATGCCTGTAGAAACCCGGCCGACGGACCTTTTCATAGCCGAGCTGGACCTTTTTTACGGTTTCGACACTAAGCCGGTCAACATCATAAAGCTCTTTCAGTGTGATTCTGATTGCCTGTCCATAGCCGGTATTTTTTATGGCGAGCCAATAAGGCTCAAGCAGCTTCCACTTATCCAGCGGGTCAACCTTCGGCGAGAAAAATCTGTCTTTAACGCTGCGCGGCATACCTGCCACTTCCATATCGGCGCTGGTTAAGTGACTGAAAACCACGCTCCAATCGTCGCTTTTCATCCGCGGATGGGGCGGGTCGCTGAGCCGCTGACTTTCATCAAACAGATGCGTGTGCGTGTCGATGAAAGGAGTCTCGAAGACTTTTTTGCGTATGGCCTGCCTGATATCGCCTGGACAGGGCTTTGCATTTTTGCGTTTGCCGCCCTTTGTTTCTGCGCCGGCGGGCTTTGAGCCAAACAGGGCCGATGCACCGGCCAGCCCCATCGCTTTAAGTGTGGATCTTCTTGAGATTCTTTCCTGTTCCATAACAGCAGCACAGGCACCGAAAAACGTGTGATTGACACGAGCAGCAACGAAAAACTATAATCAAAGTTTGCTGCAAAGTAAATCGTTAATTTGGGAGCGGTTATGAGTCCGGCCGAGCATCAAAGGAAACGGCTCGAATCTGCGATAAGCTTAGCGATATTGGTTGTCATCGTTCTGATAGCGGTATCGGTATTCATTCGGCAATTCAATTACGATATGGCCCAATACGGCATAGGAAAACCGGATGACCTAATACCCTCACCTCCGGCGGGCTTTATTGTCATGTCCGAGCCGGGTGTTTTCACAGCGGACAATCTTTTTGAAAAGATAGACGGCAAGGCCCCCTTCTATACCGAATCCGGATTCGAAAGGCTCCTCACACAGCAATTCGTCAGCCGGCAAGACGAAACGGAAGGTTTCGAGTTATACCTGTTCGATATGGGCAACGCCAGAGGCGCTTTCAGTGTCTACAGCAGACAGAAGAGACAGAACGCCCTGCCTTTGCCGGATGTGCGGTTCGGCTATAAAACAGCCAATGCACTGTATCTGGCACAAGGCAGGTATTACCTTGAACTGATAGGCTGGTCTGACTCACCACAGCTATCTGCTGCGATGACTGAAGTTGTCGAGCAATTCGTCGGCAAATTCGCAACTGAAAGGGTAAGCGAAATAACCGAATTGAGTTTATTCGGCGTTGAGAACCTTGTTGACGGTAGTTTCAAACTCTATTTGTCGGGTGCTTTCGGATTCAAGGGTCTTGGCGATACGTTCACCGCCCAGTACACGACAGATGGCCAAATGGTGACGGCATTTCTCAGCGAGCGGCAAAGCAACAAACAGGCCCGAAAAATTTCCGAGGATTATTTTGAATTCCTGCTGGATAATGGTGGGACCACCAAACCAACAGCCGACGAAGCACTCCGCTCGGCACAAGGCAAGGTCGTAGAGCTCTTTGGAGATATTGAAATTGTATTTTCAACAGGCAAATACCTCGGTGGTGTCCACGCCGCCCAAGACCAGGAGCATGCAGAAAAAATTGCAGTCAAGTTAATTCGGAAACTTTCCAGCGCATCAAACTAATGAATGAAAAGACAGACGGAAATCTGAACCGAAGGGAATTTGTAAAAAGGCTGGGTAAGGCCACTGCCTCGATTGCCGCTGCAGCGGCAGTTTCCTGCATCGCCTATGACAGTAAAGGGCCCGAAGCCGAACCGGAGAAAAAACTGGTTACATTGGCTGATTTTTCAGTGCCGCAAGAGCAGGGCAGGATAATCAGTATCGTCACCGGTTCCGACAGAGCCAGGACCGTCAACAAGGCCGTCAAACTGCTCGGCGGGATAGAGCGATTCGTGAAAAGTGGCGAGACGGTCGTGATAAAACCTAACATTGCCTTTGCATCACCTGCGGCCCTTGGTGCAACAGCCAATCCACAACTGGTAGCGGAATTGGTCAGTCTATGCTATAAGGCAAAGGCAAAGAAAGTCTATGTTACCGACAATCCAATAAATGATGCGGCGAGTTGCTTTGCGATAAGCGGTATCGGCAAGGCAGCAACCGCCGCCGGTGCAAATGTAATATTGCCCAAAGGGCAGCATTTCAGAAACACCACTTTGGCAAAAGGCAAACTAATAAGAAACTGGTCGATATTCTACGGACCGTTTGAAAAGGCTGATAAGGTAATCGGCGTCGCGCCTGTCAAAGACCATCGCCGCAGCGGAGCATCAATGAGTATGAAGAACTTCTACGGTCTGTTGGGGGGACGGCGAAACATTTTTCATCAGGACATCAACACGATAATTGCCGAGCTGGCCATGATGGTAAAACCGACGTTAGTGATACTGGACGGAACGGAAGTAATGACCAGCAACGGACCCACGGGAGGCTCACTGTCAGACTTAACG
>Ga0114923_10002718_pt1 | contig 11949 bp, 14 predicted proteins | sample SumtaG_FD_89578 | JGI IMG/M metagenome (GOLD analysis project Ga0114923, IMG submission 89578) | Deep subsurface microbial communities from Indian Ocean to uncover new lineages of life (NeLLi) - Sumatra_00157 metaG | ecosystem: Environmental > Aquatic > Marine > Oceanic > Sediment | place: near... | reverse complement strand
TGGGTCATTACTGAAACAGGAATAGCGTTATTTAGTCGGGTTTTTAATCAGGATCATGATCAACAGCTTTTTGCAGCAGTATTGAGTGCTTTAAACACGTTTTCTGAGCAAGTTTCTGAAGGAGGATTGTCAAATTTCCAAGTAAGTGAAATTCGTTTTAGCATGATAAAGAGAAAGGGGCTCATTTTTGTTGCAAGCTCAAACCCGAGGGCGAAAAAAAAGAAGGTGTTAGAGGAGTTAAATACAATTGCTGAAAAATTTTTAAATAAATATTCTAAAATTCTTGAAGATTGGAATTTGGATATCTCCCATTTTGCTGATTTTAGTCAAGTAATTGCAGACTCTTTGGAAATCGCCCTTCAGAAGTTAAAGCATGCGTTGTGGTAAACTAACTTTCAATTATTCATAAACTATCTGACTAATTATTGATAAATAATAATTCTAAAGATAATACTGCTTCAATTATCCGTCTAAGAGTCATACATCTTCTTGAAGGTTGCGATATCCAGGCCATTCCTAAAGCTCCTTCTCCTTTGGCCTTACGGACAACTTCCTTGAAAGGTACATGCAAGGGTGTGAGTTCAATACGAATTATTTTATGATTCATGTATAACCAACTTGATCTTCTGTTAATTATTCATTTACTATCTGATTAAATAAATATTTCTAAATTATTCAAAATTGCATAAAGATAATCTAAAAAATAAAAAGAAAAATGAAAAAAAATATTACCATTTTACGGATATTGCTTGTTCAGGGCAATCTTCAACACATTTCATACATCGCATACACACAGAGGGCCATACAGCTGTTATTCGCCATACTTGAGGATCATATGGATCTTCTTCCTTTGCTCCAATCACAGCATGCATTAAAAATACGCAAGGATCACAGACTTTAAGACATTTTACGCACTCTCTGGGATCGATTCCCCCTTTATCCCCACACTTTGTTACATCAATCCTTATTTTGGTCTTTTTCATTTTTGATCTCCCCTTAGCTTTGCTCATATCATCACCTAATAAGTTCCATCCCAACCTGGGAATTCTTCTCTCGGAATTAGTTTCAGCGCATCGTGTTTGCACGCATGACGACACACACCGCATCCGAAACATTTATCATAATCTACTATAACTCGGTTTTGCGAAGGAATATAGCGTAAAGCGCTAAATTGACACATTGAAACGCACTGTTTGCAACCTTGACAATTATCTTGTGATAATTGAATTATGTATTCTGCCTTATAAAATGCGTGCAAGTCAAAACTTGTCCTTAAACGAAGTCCACCACACTCGGGGCTCTCACAAGAACATATTGCATTAATATAGGGGATTGGTTGAAACCACACAGAAGCAATATATCCTTTTTTATTATGTTCTTCCAATCTCTCCATGGCAGTTTCTCGATCTATTCTAACTACACGGTCTTTTGGAATATATCTAGGGAGCTTCTCGATAACTTCTGATAACACCCCAAAATTTATGCAACAACTTTCTTTAGTACCACGCTGCATAAATCGACATAAACAATAGTTTTCAATTATGGGTTCTGCAGCAAGCTCAGACATTATTAATTGAGCATCTTCCAAGGGTATTGCTTGCCCAAAATGACCATCTGCTCTCGTAGCATTTCTATGCTCCTTTTCGCTGTGGATCATTCCTTCAGCTGCCTTTCGTAATATTCTTCCGATGATGGGCATTTTCATTTTATATCCCAATCCAACTGAAGAAAAACCCTTGATTTTACGAATGAATAAATTTTCCATATTCATAAATTGTTCTTCTAGATAGCTTCTCATGCTATCTTCTGTACTTATCTGGTCAGCGTGATAATTCTTTGAGTTCATGTACCACTTCTTGCCTGCACCATGCTTAGTACACCATCTACACACAGTCTACCAACCTCTTTTCACCATTATCGCTTTATATTTTTATTAATTTATCTTTATCTTTCACAAAATTAGAGATAAATTAAGAATTTTAAATTTTATAATATGATCTTATATACAATCTAATTATTTTTATAGTTTAATGTTTTGTTTTGACACTAAAGCGTGCTTTACAATTTTGTAATGTTTTTTATAAAAGAATTTATGACAATAATAAAGACTCTTTAATCTGATTTAATGGTCCTTAGGTGCTCCATCATACCAGATCCTTTTTCTCCAGTATCTAAATTCTCCATAACGACCATTTGCTCGAATAATTCAGTATAACCCCCTGGAAATTGTCGAGTAAAGCGTACGAAGGAATTTTTATTAATTCTCTCTGCCTTAATTCTATATTCATTGCCTCCATCATCTTTCATGTAATAAGTGGATTTAAGTGGGCTCTTAAATTTATCAGTATCGTTCACAGTTTCAATTTCAAATTCAGTAAGAGGTAATGTCCCATCTTTATCTAAGATAGAACCTGACAAATCTACTTGATTATTATGATAATCTTTACGCATACCACAATTCCAATCTTTGAATTGAAAATGTGTCGCATACCATTTATCAAATTGAAACCAATCTCTAAAACCCCAACTCTTATCTCTTTGACCATACCCGTTTATTTTTTTTATGGTTCCGTCTTTTAATGTTATCTCTCCGGTGATAATTCCTGATGCTTCAAAGTGGCGATGCCATGATGCTGATGAGTCTCTTCCAAAATCATATAGATAAAATCTCGTATCGAAAGTTAAATCTAATTGGACTTTCCTTCCCTTATACGATATTTGCCATGTTTGAAGGGGTTTAATGCATTTATACGCAAGTTTTTTCTCTTGAAGCATTAATTTAATATCATCGTTAAATCGTTCTAATTCTGGTTCTTTATAGTAAAATTCCCTATTACCATCCCAGAAGAGAAGAAAAACAAATTCTCTACGGTTTTCGTTAGGAACAATACCAATTGTAGAAAATCCCGAGACTTTACTTTCAAGATCTACCCAATTCCAATAGTATGCTTCTCGGTATTTCAACTCATTAGTTGGTTTATGTAAGAAATCATCAGCCTCAACGTAATCAGTTTTTTTTATTTTTAAGGTCACTTATATGATCCTCCTGAAGTAGATATAATGAAGGTCCCCCTTCATACTAGTTCAAAACAAATTAAAAAAAAAATTAAGTTTAAGTAAAGAACTTTTTCATGAATTCACCAATTTTTTCAATCGCTTCCTGACCCTCTGGAGCAAATGCGGCAAAAGCTGGGAACACGTGAGGCATCTCAGCCCAAATATCCAATGTAACTTCAACTCCAGCTTCTTTAGCCTTTTTAGCAAATTCTACAGAATCGTCAAGTAAAATTTCAGCGGTTCCTACAAGTATAAGCAATGGAGGTAAACCCTTTAAATCTCCATAAAGTGGAGAAGCTAATGGGTTATTGTAATCGGTTTCTCCCAAATACAATCGAGAATCAAACATTAAACCATCTATAGCTACCATAGGATCGATTCTTGCCTTTGTTTTATATGATTCACCTGTAAGGCCTAGATCTGTCCATGGAGAGAGCCCTACTGCCGCAGCAGGTAAGGCGATACCTTTATCTCGCAAATTTATGAGTGTCGCCAATGTTAAACCACCACCAGCAGAATCCCCCGCTATAATTAAATTATTTGGATCCACATTTTGATTTTCAATAAGCCATCGATAAGCCGTATATGCATCCTCAACAGCTGCCGGGAACGGATGTTCTGGTGCAAGACGATAATCGATAATCAACACCCGTGCTTTCGATGCACGTGAAATTCTAGACATAAGTTCACGATGACTATTAATTGAGCCTACAATATAACCACCTCCGTGCAAATAAAGAATAATATTTTCACTTTTAGCCTCGGGAGCAGAAATCCACTCGGCAGGAATTCCTGCAACATCAATGGGTTCACATTTTACATCTTTTGGAACTTTTACCATCTTAGCCAATTCTTCCATGCCAGCACGCCCTTTTTCTACTCTTTCTTTAATATCTTGTGCTGCACGTTCTTTTAATATATTAATAACGAATTCCATCCCTTTACTAACCATTAATACTTACACCTTTTCTCTTATTTGATACAATTTAACTTTATATTTTTAAAGAATACCTAACATATATGTATGTATAGATATTTATCCTTTTTCTTATTTTTGTGGTTAAAATTCCTGTAAAATGGAATTAGAATTATTATTATTAGTCCTCAGGAAGAAGATAAAGTGAAGGTCCTTCTTTTCTTTTCTTTGCTTTAGAGCGAAAATGTCTGGTAATTCCTTGATCAAAATCTTTTTCCAGAAACTCTGGAACATACTTCTCCATTGTTCTTTCGGTAAGATCCCAATTAATTTCATTGGTGATCCCTACAAAGTTTGTAAAACGTGCATATCCATAACAATAAGCATAAGCACCAGCAATCAGTCGCTGTTTTTTGTCCCATTTAGTAAATTTTACGTAAAGTTCTCTTTGAGCTTTAGTTGCATATTCAAAAAAAGGATCTAACAGGTCAAAATCAATTGGTTTTACTTCATCTCCATCACGTGTATATAATGCGGCTCCGGTGATATTATCACCCCATGATATTGGTTCAGTAGTCATTGTAGCAAAATTATCAACAACTGCTTTTACATTTTTTAATCGAAACGCGAAAGCAATATTACTATAAGGTGCTTTAGCTTCTGTTTCAGACCAAGGAAAATGGGGCAGACTACCATCATAAAGATGTGAGATTTCTCTATAAACTAACACCTCCTCATTATTAATTCTGTAAGGTCCATGGTCACATAATTTAGCTCTTGCTTCGCATTCATCCAGAAATGAAAACACTTCTAAATTTGCCATTGTTTTTCTAACTTTGGTAACATCATCTTTTGAAACAGGTTTGATGTGTTCCAATGACCAATCGATATCTGTTTGATTTAATACATTGTTTGCTGCACCTCCATGTTCATTTAACTCATTTATGTCAGCTGCAAACAATTTTCCATTTTGATAATAAGAAGATGCAAGTCGTTTCCAAAAATCTAAGATAAATAATGTTTCTTTTCTTTTTTCTTCGCTCTCAGACTTCGCGTCGCTTCCTTGCCTAAAAATCTCACCCATCCTTCCTTCTAAGTAATACAGGGGGATGTAGTTAATAGTTAATGTCTGAAGTTCAGAGAGAATTTTTCTTGACTTCTTTCCCATTTCTTCGGGAGTTGTCTTCTCAGAGATCTTTTTTAAGATATCATAGAGCATATCATATGAGTTATAGAAACTTAAACAAATATAGGCAGTTACAGGAAAGATTTTAGATTCTAGAAGTCCTCTATGTGTAATTTGATATTCAAAAATATCATTAATCTCTGTTAGTAGATCATTTGCTTCTTTAATATCCAATACTTATCCCTTTTAAAGAAATAATTAAAATTATAATTATTAAATATAGTATTGTATTTTAACTAATTTTATTTTCTTAATGAATTAGCTAGAACGTTTTCAATTTCCATCTTTCACTTCTTAAAACTAAAAGGTTTTTCAATAAATACTTTCGCACCTATTTCTAAGGCTTTCTTTCTTACGGGATAATCCGCGCTTAAAAAAATTATGAGATTAATAAATTAACTGAGGAGCAATACAACTACATCTAATGCTATGAAGAAGGAATATAATCTATTTTTATTCTATTTTTTTATATTTTTTTAATATCTTTTCAATTTCTAATTCTGCTTCCGAAATTTTATATTTTAATGTGATATTCCTCTTTTTTAACTCATCCAACATTTCCCAGATAGAAATCCCCGCAATCTCGGCAGCTTTTCCTAGAGAAATTTTATCGTCAAGATATTGCTTTAAAGCATAATCTAATTTTTCTTGAGCAACGCTTTTCCATAATAACTTTCTTATATACGAGGATTGATCCTCTTTATATAATTCTTTCAATTTATCAATTTCTTCTTTCAAATCATCTGGTAATATGATGGATATTTTATCTCCCATAATCCTCACCTTTCTCAATATATTCTTGGATAACATCTGCAGAAACCCAACTATTTTCTGCATAGTATTTTAAGTTTGATTTATATTCAGAGAAATCAATATTCCCTGAGATTAAAAGCTCAAAAATAGTTGCTATAGTTGTTTGATGTTTAATCTGAAGGATTTGAGCTAAATTTCGAGCTTTCTTTTCATCAATTATTAACAATTCATTTTTCTGTTTAGCTAATTCAAGTGCTTCTAGTTCCCCTCTACCTAGTGGAGGGTAAAATGATTCATCAAATGAATTTAAATTAGTGACTATAATTTTTTCTTCTTTAATAAAACTTTCAATAGTAAAAGCTTCTGAATAATTCTTTAATTTTCCTTTTACCACGACCTCATCGAATACTGCTTTAGGGATGTTTATATATTTAACCAATTTAAAGAAGTAATTTATCTTTCCTAATCTGGTTAGATGTATTAATGGACTTGAATTAGAGATTACCATATGATATTATATGATTCTATCATATATAAAGATGACTATATCTGAAAGAAGACTCTCTTTTTTTTTTTTATTAATAACTTTTATACTTCTTTAATAGCAAATTACTAAATTCGATTAAAAAATATTCTTCCATTTGAAAAAAGTTAAAAATAGAAATTTATACTAATTGTTTAATTAACATTTATCAAAATTTTTAGGGTTCATTATTTTGTTACACGAAGAAAAACCTCAATATCTGGTTAAAATCTGTTTGTTGGGACAAGGTGGAGTAGGAAAGACCTGTTTAACTAAAAGATTATGCTTCGATACCTTCGACATAAATACGAAATTAACAATTGGATTAGACTTTTATACATACGACCTCCCAATCGCTGTAAACGATGAAGAAACTTTCGTACGTTTATCAATATGGGATTTTGGGGGTCAAGAACAGTTTAAATCTCTTTTTACATATTACATTGGTGGTGCAAATGGCATTTTTATGGTATTTAGTTTAATAAATCTTCAGACATTAATTAATCTGGATTGGTGGTATGAGCAACTAGCTGAGAATAACCATCTCACAACTCCTAAAATGATCATTGGTACTAAAAGTGATCTGGTTAATGAGGAAAACGAAAAATACCAAGTAGACAATTTAATTATGAAGCAATTCATGAAAAAACATGAGGAACTTGAATTTCTTAAAACATCAGCAAAAATAGATTATAATATTAAAGAGAGCTTTAAAGAAATAGTGAAAAAAATATTAGATAATAATAAATTAGAGTATGATAAATTTCTTTGAATCCCGTTAAAATTAAAAATTCTATAGAAATGAATCTTTCATAGAGTCAACGACTTTATCAATTTTTATTTTAAACCTTTCGTCAGATTGTAAAGGAACTGTCTTTAGATATCCTTTTGCTTCAATTAGAATATTGGTGCATAATTGACGTAATTTTTTATGATCAATCTCATTTTCAATTAAAAAAACAAAGAAGATAACTTTATCAAATCCAAAAAACTCTCTTGGAAGAATTACTATTGATGCTTTGTTATTAATTCCAAAACTAAGGGTTGCAATTTCTTCATGAAATAATTTCTTACCTATTATTGAAATAGCTGAGATCCATCCACTAAATAGATGGGAGTCATAATCTTCAAAATTTGGATCGATTTTTTTTGAGTAGAAAGGAAGTCCATCAGAATTGCATATTAAAAAGGATTTGATTGTCATTTTTTTTTTTATTATTAATTTAGTACCTAAATAAGTAAATAGAGTAATGATATTTAAGGTTAGAGAGTAATATAATCGTTATTTTCGCGATAAAAAATTAAAAAAAATGAAGATATATTTAAAAAAAATTTATTCTAATAACTGGTCAAATTCTCGGTCAGAAAGAAATCCCTTTCTAGTCATGATCTCCTTTATACTATCAACAAGTCCGGGTGATTCTTTACCAGATGATGTAAGAGATTCAAGCTCATTAATTTTATCATTAAGTTCATTTATTCTTGTTATTTTTGCTTCAATATTTCTTTGAGAGCTTTCAATTTCTTTGCCTTTGTCAACAAGTTCTTGCTTTAAGGCTTCTGTTTCACCAATTTTCTGTTGTAACTCTGCTTTCACGCTATCAATTTCTTTAGAATTATCTGAAATTTTATTTTCCTGTTGAGTTTGAAGTTCTGTAATTTCTTTATTTTTCTGGTCTATATTAGATTTAAGTTCTTCTTTTACTTTACTTAGTGTGTCCTTTTCTTTAGTAATATCCTCTTTATTTTTGTTCAGATCACTTATCTCCTTATCTTTATTATCATTAGTCTGCTGTAAGTCGGTTGCTTTTTTAGAAGCAGAGCTTAATTCTTCTTCTACTTCAGAAATCTTTTTCTCAAATTCTTTATTTTTATTTTCTAAAGTGGATAATTCATCCTTTAATTTTTTTTCATTTCCAGATGATGCTTCAGATGTTTCATCTAATTTTTGTTGAGTAGTTCTAAGCTTTTCTTTGGATTCATCTAAGTCCTCTGTTAGTTGAGTTACTTTTAGTTCTAAATCATTTATCTTTGCGCGAAGATCTAATAAGACTTTTCCTTCAATAGCTTGTTTTTTCTCAGGTTTTTCTTCTGCTTTGGGCCAATCTATCGACATGGTATGTTTTCACATTTATTTGGTTTTTTACAATACAATAATAATTATTCTAATATTACAATAATATTATTCACATTTTTAAATTTACATCTTTTGTTTAAATTTCATCAATGATATGAACTATATTAAATTATTTGGAGAAGGAGTACCAAATATTAATCTATATGGGGGTAAGGGAGCAAATTTAATAAAATTAGTGAAGGAAGGCTTCGATGTACCTTATGGATTTATTATAAATACAAAATCATACAATGAATTTCTTGAATCATCAGAATACAGTAAACAGATAACAGAATTATTAACTAAAGAGTTTAATTCAAAAGATATTTTACAGCATTCTACGAGATTAAAAAGTTTAATCTTAAAGTCAAAAATCCCTGAGGTTGTAATACAGGAACTTAAAATATCATATAATCAATTTCGAAATGGGATAGAAGAGTCAAATTCTTTTGCAGTGAGATCTTCAGCAACCATAGAAGATTCAAATATATTTTCTTTTGCAGGCCAAGCTGATACGTATTTATTCATTAATTCCTTTGAGGATCTCTTAATCTCGTTAAAGAATTGTTGGGCATCTTTATTTTCACCAGGTGCATTACTATATCTCCTCCAAATGAAAAAAAAAGGTGTTTTAGATTCCTTAATAAACATTAGAATGGCTGTAGTAGTTCAAAAAATGGTCGAATCGGAAATTTCGGGAATAATGTTTACTGTAAATGTAATAACAAATAACAATAATGAAATGTTAATTAATTCAACATGGGGTCTCGGGGGAACAATTGCTGATAATATAATCTATCCTGATATGATTATTATTAACAAGGAAAATTATACTATTAGTAATATAGTAATTGGGGAAAAAGAGAAAAGGTCTATACGAAATCCTAAGGGTACTCCGGATACCATATTTATAGAAAATGAATTAGAATCAAGGAATATATGTTCATTAAACGAAACTCAATTATTTCAACTTTGCTTATTAGGAGAAAAGATCGAAAACATATTTCAATGCCCTCAAGATATTGAATGGGCTATTGAAAATGAAAAAATATATATCTTACAAACACGCCCTATAACTACATTAAACAGCAAATGAGATGTTGTCGACAACCAAAACTCTAATTTGTAAAAGATTATATACTCTCTAATTTATAATTATTTTATATTTAAATAAACAAATAAGTCCAAGTATTTTAAGTAGCAAGTAAAATTAAATTTAAGTTAAAAAATACCTTTAAAATAACTTTAATTGCAGATAAAAGAAATGGAAGAAAATATAATATACGGGATTGTATATACGGAAATTGATGATGTAAAGGGTCCAAATCCAATCATTTGGTTTCCTGAAGAGATGCCAGAAGAGATTAAAATGAAGATAGGTATTAAAACAATTACACTTGTCACGGATGAAAAGGGAATTCTTCCAGAAAGTTTGGTATTCATCCCGTTTCCTTCCTTAAAATTAAAGGGTATTTTAAAGTATATCGAATTTCCTGATGATACTCATCGTGGTGGTGTAAATCAATCTGCAATCACATTAATATTCAAAGAGTTCAATGATATAGTATTTTATAAGTATGTAAAAAACTTGGAGTTACTATTTAACAACACTACTCAAAAAATAATCGATTTAGGTAAAAGTAAATCTAATAATAAAGAGATTACTCAAGAAATTAAAAATCTGCAATCGAAAGTATATACTATCTTAGAAGATTTACGTATTAAAGAATGTTCTGAACCTCAATCTGAACCATTTCCTCAAGAACAACCTATTCCTTACCCAATGAAAGAATATGTGATGAAAATTATTGTTTGTGGAGATCCTAATGTGGGTAAAACCTCAATTGTATTAAGATACACGAATAATGCCTTTAAAAGAACATATTTACCAACAATTGGGGTAAATATCTGCGAAAAAACAACATTTACAAAAACACTTTCAGGCGAGGATTATACTTCTAAATTTGTGCTATTTGATATAGCCGGACAACAAAAGTTTATGATGATGAGAAAACATTTCTACGCGGGAGCTGATGCGGCATTATTGGTGTTTGACCTCACAAAACCTGATACTTTTACAAATATTCGAGAATGGTACCAAGATATAAAAAAATATTTGCCTACAGTTGAAAACTTACCTACTTTAATTATTGGAAATAAGAATGATTTAAGTGATAAAAAAGCGATCAATGAAAAAGAAATTGATACGCTTAAAAAAGAACTTAATCTCGAATATATCGAAACTTCGGCAAAGACGGGGAAAAATATACTTTTAATCTTTCAAAAAATTGCTGATAACTTTATGGACTTACAAAATAAGTAATTGTATAGTTTGGAAAAATAAAAACTCGATATTCAGATTTGTAAAGGTATATATTTCTTCTCTATTCTTTCGATCAACATGCTAAATTCACGATCAGAGAGAAAGCCCTTATGAAGCATTATTTCTTTAATTTTATTTATAATTTTCACTGAAACGTGACTATTTTTTATTTGAGCTTTAAGGGTTTCAATATCTTCTTTTAATAGTTTTATTTCAATTATCTTCTCTTCAATGTCTGTAGAAAACCTATCTTTTTCTATTTTAATCTCTAATTGAAGTTCTTCTAGTGCTAATTCTTTATCCCTTTTGTATTGTTCTGTTTCTAAATCTTTGTTTAATATCGAATGTTTTAGAGCTTTCATCTCTGTCTTCATTTGTTCATTTTTGTGGTCCATTTCCAATTCAAGTCTTTTGATACGCTTAATTTTTTCTGCTAATTTTTGATTTAATTCTCCAATATCAATTTTGAATTGGTTGGTTCTCTGAGTTAAATCCATTTTAATAATTCCAATCTCTTTCTCGCGATTTGCTAGAGATTTTTCTAAATAAATAATTTTATCAGCAGAAGAAGTTAAATGCCTTTCACACTCGCTTATTTTTACTTCCGCGTTAGTCAAGTGGTCTTGTAAATTTACTTCTGAACTTGATACATTTTCATTTAAAGATTCAAGTTGCTTTCTTTTTTCACTTAGCTGGTTTTCTAAATCGTTTACCTTCGCCCTAATATCTAACAGAATCTTTCCAAGTACCTTCTGCTTAGAATCTGGTTTATCTTGAGCCCTACTCCAATTTATCGACATAGTATTTTTTCCCACCTCTAGTAAATAATCACTAAAATTTGTAACCCAATTAATTACCCTATGACATATATTTATGCGGATTTTTTAAATGTTATCGTAAATTAACAGAAGATATTTTTGATTTTATTCTTTATTTTAATATTAGATATTTATATTTTATATTCACGTTTAAAACATTTAATAGTTTAGATAATATTTTGTACTAAAAATGGGAGAAAAAGACTTAGTTTTTACTATAAGCGGAATTCGCGGCATCTATGGAAAAAGTCTTAATA
>Ga0114923_10002717_pt1 | contig 11950 bp, 11 predicted proteins | sample SumtaG_FD_89578 | JGI IMG/M metagenome (GOLD analysis project Ga0114923, IMG submission 89578) | Deep subsurface microbial communities from Indian Ocean to uncover new lineages of life (NeLLi) - Sumatra_00157 metaG | ecosystem: Environmental > Aquatic > Marine > Oceanic > Sediment | place: near... | reverse complement strand
GTCTGAGCGGCACGCTGCCTATGCCGCCGGCCTTGGCACCTTTGGCCTCTGCGACGGGCTCATAACGCCGGTAGGCAAGGCTGTGCGCGTCGGCTCAGTGATTGCCAGTATCAAAGTCGCGCCTAGCCAAAGGCCATACACAGATCGCCATGCCTACTGCCTGCATTTTACCCACAACACTTGCAGGAAATGCGTGGACCGCTGTCCGGTGGATGCACTAAGTGACCTTGCACACGACAAGAACCGGTGCATGGAATACACTGAGCATGTCATGAACAAATACATTGTAAAGACATTTGGGCTAGACACTTATGCCTGCGGTCTCTGCCAGTGCGGAGTTCCTTGTATGGACCACATCCCAGCACCCGAAGAAGTCTAGCCGATCCCTTCGTATACAAGGGTCAAACTCTTTAATGTCAAATGCCCCCAATGCAACGCTAATCTATCAATTAGGCCGACTGAGAAGGTATGCCCTGTCTGTGGGAACCATCTGTAGAAACTAGGGAAACGTTTACACAAACCCATATCTTGTGCCAGAGTATATTTTAGTGAAGTGTGAATTAAGGGATGTAATCTAAAGTTTCGGAGTGACCCCAGTCGGCAGCTTCAACAGGTTCATGATCTGCGTTACCCTCGCCCGCGTTAGGCCTTCAATTTTGGCTATCTGCGCAAGCGAACTCACTTCTCCCTCATCCAGCATCTCCTGCCACTCCACAGCTTTATGAATAATATGCTTCTCAGGATAGCGGTTCACAAACTGGGGGGTTTCTATGAGTTTTTTGTTAACCGGAAAGCTATATTTGATAGGAATAATTACTTTTGTGGTTCGTAAAACGTTCCGTTCGAGGAGCCACAATAAATAATGTCACAATATCAGTATGTTACGACAGGCCCTAAAGCCATGAGACATGTTTTTCGAACCAAATGGTGGGGCGGAGTGCTAAAGTTGTTGAATAAAGGGAGCCGAAAAGTTCGGTATAGTTGATCCCTGAGCAAGTTAAAAGAAAAGGCGAACGGACATCGAGGGTGTCGGTTCGCCTTTTCTTTTTCGAATTTTCTATGAAACTATTGCTAATCTAAATAAGTGGTTTTATGAGGGTACGATCAACTGAGATACGTGTTGATATTCGTAACTTATCAAAGGAATTAAAGGGGTTTATGGCGCCTCGATATATTGCAGATACCACAGGTTCGCCCGATATTTGAATAGGTTGAAGAAATCCCTAAAATTCGGACGGGTCAGATTCGTGTGGTTTCCATTACGTATCAATGGTGCCAAATCCGGAGAGGCTGTTGTCCGAACATCTTTTTGCAGTGCCCGAAAAGTTTTTTGACAGACAGATTTTTCTGCACTACCATAGGTCGAACCGAAGCGGAGAGGAAAGGAGATGACACAGGTTTACCATCATGAGTTCATGGTCAATGAAGGCATTTCGGACGAAAACGGGCATGTGAACAACATCGTATATGTCCAGTGGATGCAAGACGTTGCTATTCTCCATTCCGATGTACAGGGCCACACCGCCGCCCGCGAAGTGATGGTTCGATGGGAGACTGGCTGAATTGAGCCAGGTGTCCGGAATACACTTTTAGAGAAAGGAATATCCATGACGCTTAAATCCAGCAAAGAATATATCGAGTCTCTGCGATCTTTGAACCTCGAGGCCCACATCATGGGAAAGAAGCGAGACTCGCTTACGGAACACGAATTGGTGTCCCCTTCCCAGGCTTCGGTGGCCTTCACCTACGATGCCGCCTTGGACCCCGAAACCAAGGACCTATTCTGCGTAGAGTCACCACTATGCAATGACGTGATCAACCGTTTCAGCCACCTTCACCAGAGCGCCGAAGACCTGATAAAAAAGGTAAAGATGCTGCGCTACTGCGGAATCAATACGGCTTGCTGTTTTCAGCGTTGTGTCGGGCTCGACGCCGCCAATGCCATTTACAGTACCACGTATGACTGTGACAAAAAGTACGGCACCGATTATCATGAGCGTTTCAAGGACTACTGGGCCTGGGTCCAGAAAAGCGATCTGGTGATCGACGGAGCCATGACCGACCCTAAGGGCGATCGAAGCAAGCGTCCCGGAGAACAGCTTGATCCTGATCTTTTTCTTCGCGTGACAGAACGAAGACAGGGCGGAATCGTAATCCGCGGGGCCAAACTGCATCAGACAGGAATGCTGAACTCACATGAGATCCTGGTCATGCCCACCCTGACCATACGTCCCGGCGAAGAAGCATGGTCCGTCTGCTGCGCGGTTCCTACCGGTGCCGAGGGTATCCGATACATCTACGGCCGTCAGGCCAGCGATACCCGCAAGCTGGAAGAGCACCGCCTGGATGTGGGCAACCCTGTTTTCGGCGGCCAGGAGGTCATGACGATCTTTGACGATGTTTTCGTGCCCACAGAAAGGGTTTTCATGGATGGCGAGGTCGACTTTTCGGGTCTGCTGGTGGAGCGCTTTGCATCTTATCACCGGCAGAGCTACGGGGGATGCAAGGCGGGCGTCGGCGATGCTCTCATAGGAGCCACAGCTCTCATAGCCCGCATGAACGGCGTGGACAAAGCGAGCCACATCAAAGACAAAATCGTGGAGATGATTCATCTGAACGAAACCATCTATTCCTGCGGCATTGCCTGTTCGGCTACGGGCCAGGCCACTCCGGCCGGCAACTTCCAGGTAAATATGCTTTTAGCCAATGTTTGTAAGTTGAACGTTACGCGCTTTCCCTATGAATTGGCGAGACTTGCCACGGACGTCGCCGGTGGGCTTTTGGGTACAATGCCTTCAGCGGCCGATCTGAATGACCCGGTGGCAGGCCCTTACATCAAAAAATACCTCGTGGCGAATCCTGAATACGACGTGGTTGACCGGATGAAAGTTCTTCGACTGATTGAGAATCTGGTTGCAGGTGCGGGAGCGGTAGCCTACCTGATCGAATCCATGCACGGCGCCGGACCGCCGACGGCCCAGCGAATCATGATCGGCCGGCAAGCCCGCCTGGAGGAAAAAATAGATGGAGTTAAACGCATGCTGTCTATCGATGGAAAGAACTGAAAGCAGAAAAGCCGCGAAAGCGCTGGAACATATTCCGGAATGGCAAAGAGATGACTTTTGGTCAACGGGTTTTACTTTTGGCGGTTGCTTGAGTTCACTCTATACTGAGATAAAGTATGATTATGACAGAAATTAAATCACTTGATATATGGATTAAATTGCAGATATCCAAATCTTACGAGTAGGGTTGGTCGTTTATCTTCTCTTACTTCAATCCCGCCTTTTGGAAACATACAGAAAACAGAATTTATCTTTTAAGGTTGCATAAACAGTTTGAAAAAGATAGATGGGAGATGAGATCCTCTCTTATTTTTATGCCTGATTTGTCTACAACCTTTTGGAGTGTGACCAATTTAAGGCGTTTTGCACGAAAGACGTTGTACGATTCTCTCAAATTTAAGTGAGGCCGCCCTTTAAAGAGATTGCGCCGAAGAAAAAAGCGTTTACAAAGAAAGTGCCGGCAAATCGCCAGACTCTGACTAAAGGAGCATGCAATGGAAGATATCAGATTGTTTCAGACAACGCCCCGAATCGTGATGGGCCCCGGCGCCATTTCCAGAATTGGCGAAGAAGCGATGCGTCTTAATGCCACCCGCATTGCAATCATTACAGATAAAGGACTCGTCAAGACGGGTATCGTGAAAAAAGTGGAAGAGCTGTTGAGCTCTGTCGGCTTGCCGTTCAACTGTTTTGACCAAGTGACTCCTGACCCCCCTGTCGAAATCGCCCAACAGGCTGCCAGATTTGTCAAGGAAGAGGGGTCTGATCTTGTTCTTGGAATTGGAGGAGGATCGCCACTGGATATCGCAAAGGTGTCGGCAATTCTCGTAAAAAACAGTGGTGACCTGAATGCCTATTTCGGGGTGGACCTTGTTCCGAACAAGGGGGTGCCGACCATGCTGGTGCCTACCACAGCCGGCACCGGCAGTGAGGTTACGCCGATTGCCATTCTTTCGGATCATACAGATAGGCTTAAAAAAGGCATCGTCAGTCCTTACCTTTTCCCGGAAGTGGCAGTGCTGGATCCTGAGTTAACAATACCCCTGCCCGCGCAGGTTACCGCCGCAACCGGAATGGATGCTTTGATACATGCTGTTGAGGCATTCACATCAAAGAATGCGACTTCCATGTCGGACATGCTTGCCCGCCAGGCGATGTCGATTATTTTCCGGTCCATCAGAACCGCCTACGGGGATGGAACCAACCTTGACGCACGCGGCAAGATGCTTGAAGGAAGCCTTCTGGCAGGCATGGCTTTTGCCAATGCCGGGGTTACGGCGGTTCATGCCTTTGCCTATCCCATTGGGGCTGAGTTCCATATTCCTCACGGGGTGGCAAACAGTATCATGTTAACCCCGGTAATGGCCTTCAATATGCTCGGGATTCCATCAAAGTTTGCGGAAATGGCAAAAATTTTTGGGATGAACATATCCGGCATGAACGAACGGGAGGCCGCCACAGAGGCCATCGAGGCCTTGCGGGTTCTATCGAATGATCTTGGATTGCCCAGAAGCTTGAGCCAGTACGGGGTAAAGGAAGAGCACGTCCCTGCTTTGGCAGAGGGGGTGATGAAGGTTACCCGGCTTCTTGCCAACAATCCCAGGGAGCTTACCGTCGCGGACGCTGAAGAGATATACAGACGCGTTTTATGATACATAAGACAGCAAATCACCTCAGCTTAATTTCAACAGGAATTTGCTGGCGGAGGCTGTGCACTAACTTGGAGAACCCATGGGTTTTAGACCCTCACCAGGAGGACACGTATCATGTTTGGATTTCACAATACGGCGCTAAGGATCAATGTGTCTCAAAAATCCTTTGAACCGCTAATATTAAAGGATGAAATATTGCGGCGAAAACTTGGAGGAAAGGGGCTGGCTACTCACCTGCTTTTGGAACACAATCCACCGAAAACCGATCCGTTCGGTCCTGATAACCACATCATATTTGCCACGGGGCCAGTAGCCGGCACCTCCGTGTGGGGGTCCTGCCGTCACGGCGTATTCACGAAATCACCCCAGACAGGTTTTTTTTCAGAGTCTTATTCCGGGGGCAAGGCAGCCGATCAAATGGCATCAACAGGTTTTGACGCCGTCATGATACATGGGGTGTCCGATGACCCTGTGTGGCTGGAAGTGTTCAATGGAACGGTGCATTTTCACTCCGCCGACAATCTTTGGGGCCTGGACACATTTAAAACCGAAGACCTTGTGAAAGAATGGATAAAGCAGAATCGGCCAGAGGCAAAAAAATGCGGGGTGGTCTGTATAGGGCCGGCAGGGGAAAACAGGGTGAGTTTTGCCGTCATAGAGAATGACTACTGGCGCAGCGCCGGCAGGACGGGCGTTGGCGCGGTGATGGGGGCAAAAAAAATAAAAGCGATCGCGTTCTGGGGCAACAGGCAAAAAGAGACGGCTGCCCCTGACCTTGTTCAAAAATTCTCCAAGTCCCTTGCACGGGAGGCAAAAAACAACCCGGGCGTAAAAGCATACCGAGCAAAAGGGACTCCCATGCTTGTTGACATCGTGAACGACGCTGGCGCGTTTCCCACCCGGTACTGGAAAAAGGGACAAAGCAGTCATATAGACGGAATAAATGCAGCCGCCCTGCATGAGCGGTGCAGTGTGATACCCCATTCATGCGCAAAATGTTTTATAGGCTGCGGCAGGCTTGCTACGGTAAAAAGCGGACGACACAAGGGGCTTCGCATCGAAGGGCCGGAGTATGAAACCATATATGCCTTTGGCGGGCTATGCGAGATTTCGAGCATAGAGGAGATTGCTTATCTGAATGACCTTTGCGACCGGCTGGGAATGGATACCATAACCGCCGGGAACCTCGCGGGCCTAACTATTGAAGCCTCACGGCAGGGCAGGATCGACTATGCGATCGATTACGGCCAGGTCGATTCGATCGCACGGCTTCTTAATGACATTTCGGCACGGCAGGGGATCGGCGACTCCCTGGCAAATGGCATTAAGTTCGCGGCTGCGGAATGGAACATGGAAGACCAGGCAATTCATGTCAAGGGCCTGGAGCCTGCCGGGTATGACCCCAGGATTTTAAAGGGGATGGGGTTGGCCTATGGCACGTCGGCCCGGGGGGCCTGCCACCTTAGAGCCACCTTTTACAAGCCTGAGTTAAGCGGCCTGATCGATCCTGAGCAGATAGAAGGCAAGGCAGCGGTTTTTGCTGAATGGGAAGACCGCCTTACCATATTTGACGCCCTGATTCTTTGCAGGTTTTATCGGGACCTTTACCAGTGGGATGAGCTTGCGGAAATGTTAAAAGGCGTGACAGGGCTTGAACTGGACCAGGAGTCAATGCGGGCCATAGCAGCTGAAATTACCGACGACACACGCCGTTTTAACCTGCAGGAAGGGCTTGTTCCGGGAGATGACTTACTTCCACCCAGGTTTCACGAAGAAGCGTTGCCTGAAACGGGAAAGATAATTACCCGGGACCAGATGGATCAGCTTCTAAAGGAGTATTACAAGGCAAGGGGATGGAACGAATCGGGAAACCCGGCTTGTCAGAAACCCAGTTTTTCAAACTTATTGCTTTAAATCTATTTATATTTTATCTGGAAGCGACAGTGTCGGCGATATGGATAGGCTTTTAAGTGACGTGAATCACACCTTAACCCTAAAGGAGGAACAGAACATGAAAAAGATTACGCGCAAAAAGAGCAATCATGTATTCAGGCAAACCGGGATCATTCTTGGTTTCATCGCAGTTCTGGCATTGGGGATAGCACCGGCTATGGCCGCAGACGCGCCCACGATTAAGATCGGTCTGGTTACCTTCCTTTCCGGCGGCGCCGCGGGACCGTTTGGCATCCCCGCCCGCAACGGGGCGGAATTGATGATTGAGGCCATAAACGCCGGCAAAGTTCCGGCTCCTTACAACACCAAAGGTGTTGCCGGCGCGCAGTTGGTAACAGTCCTCATCGACGAAGCAGGCAATTCCCAAAAGCAGGTCACCGAGTATCGCAAGCTCATCCAGAAGCAGAAAGTGGACGTGGTAATCGGATATATCTCCAGCGGCCATTGCAAGGCGATCGCACCGGTGGCCGAAGAACTGGGCACGCTGACCATCTTCTTCGACTGCGGTACCCCGCAGATCTTTGAAGACGTCGTTACCTCGCCCAAATACCTCTTCCGTACGGGCGGCACCGCGACCATGGATAACGTGGCGGCGGCCCGCTACCTGCTGGACAGTAACCCCGATCTCAAGAGCATCGCCGGGATCAACCAGAACTATGCCTGGGGGCAGGATTCCTGGCGTGACTTTTCCGAATCGATGAAACAACTCAAACCGGATGTCAAAGTCGTCACCGAGCAGTTTCCGAAAATCTACGCCGGCCAATATGGGGCCGAGATATCAGCGCTTCTTTCTAAATCACCTGCCGTGGTCCACACAAGTTTTTGGGGCGGCGACATGGAGGCCTTCACGCTCCAGGGTTCAGTTCGCGGCGTATTTAAGAAAAGCGAGGTCGTGTTGACTTGTGGTGAGACGGCCATGCACCGGCTCGGCACCCAGTTGCCGGACGGCACGGTGATCGGCGGGCGCGGCCCCTTCGGCAACTTCGCGCCTGATTCTGAGTTAAACAGATGGTTTAGAAAGCAATACTTTGACCGCTACAATACCTGGCCCACTTATCCTAGCTACAAAGCGGCCCAGGCGTTGCTGGGCATGAAGACGGCCTACAAAAAAGCGGCCAAGGGCAACAAGCTGCCGACAACTGATGAGGTGGTTGCGGCTTTGGAAAATCTGGTATTTGAAGGGCCGGGCGGTACGATCAAGATGGCGCTGGCCAACGGCCATCAGGCGGTCTCAGATACGGCCTACGGCCGTTATAAGTATGACAAAGCCACCGGCCAGGCCACGATAACCGACGTGAAGCGCTACAAAGCCGAATGCGTCAACCCGCCTGAGGGAGTAAAAAGCATAGACTGGATCCGCTCCGGATTCAAGGGTTCCCAATGTGACTAATCCCGAACCTGGCGCGAAATGCGGCATAGTTTGCAAATAACGAAAAATCAGCGGGCCCGAACAACACGCTTCAGGGCCCGCTGACCCTAACCCGGTTTATTCATGAACCCCAAGCGCACGGACTGCGTAACGGGCGGATGAACCGGTGCTGGTTATTTTGTGCAGCCAAATATTCACCATTTTCCTTACAATTAAACCGGAATAGAGAAGGACGGCATTGACTACGCTGCTGGCTATATTGATAGATGGAAGCATTTATGCTTCCTGGGTGTTCTTGATGGGACTTGGCATGACGCTCATCTACGGGGTTATGAAAATATTGAACATTGCCCACGGAAGCCTTTATGCACTGGGTGCCTATATGTCGGCATCCCTTATCGGGTTTTATTACGTGACGGGAAGCTACCCGCCCATGTTGGGCTATGCGATGTTGCCGCTGGCGGCAGTTGTCGTTGGGCTGATCGCAGGGCTGATCATCGAGCGAGGGGTTTTGCGGTTCATGTATGGCCGGGATGAGGTGGTCATGTTGTTGGTCACCTACTCGATCTTCTTAATTCTGGAAGACGTGGCCAAGCTCATCTGGGGGGTTGATGCCTACTTTGCCTATCAGCCTTACGGGCTTTTGGGTACGGTCGAGATTTTGGATCTGATCTATCCGGTCTACGATTTTCTGCTCATTGCCATCTCCCTTTGCTGCGCGGCGTTCGTGTGGTGGGGGCTCAATAGGACCCGGGTTGGCAAGCTTCTTATCGCCGTCATCCATGACCGTGAAATGAGTATGGCATTCGGCATAAATGTCAAGTTGTTCTTCACGGTGACCTTCATTATCGGTGCCGCTTTCGGCGCACTGGGCGGGGCTGTAACCGCGCCGAAAGTGTCGGTGGTTCCCGGCCTTGGGGCAGAAGTCATTGTTTTGGCTTTCGCTGTGGTTGTGATCGGTGGCCTGGGCAGCATCGAGGGAGCAATGATCGGATCGGCCATCGTCGGCATTGTGCGGGCGGCCGCGGTGCACATTTTGCCCGAGGTTGAACTGTTCGTGATCTATGGTGTCATGGCCCTGGTTCTGGCTTTTAAACCACACGGGCTTTTCGCCGGCCCGGAGGTGCGCAAGATATGAATATTCCAAAAGACAACACCTTGCGCACTTTGACCATCGGGCTGATTTTAGTCCTGGTTTTCGGGTTCGTCGCCACAGACTGGCTGCGATTCCTGGTTCAGATGTCTCTGGCCACCTTCTTGGTGGTGGTGGGCGTGATGCTGCAGATGCGTGTGGGCCTGGTCTCTTTCGGTCAGGGACTTTTTTATTGCCTGGGTGCTTATGTTGCCGGCATGGCCGGGTATTTCTGGGGAATTACGGACGCTTTCCTATTGCTCCTGGCAGGCACAGCCGCCTGCGTACTGTTGTCCGTCGTTCTCGGCTTTCTATTGATGCGATATCGGGATATTTTCTACGCCATGTTCAGTCTGGCCCTTTCCATGATTCTTTATGGCCTTTTCGTCAAAGCCGAGATCCTGGGCAGCACCGACGGTTTCAACGTGCCTCCTTCCACCTTCCTCGGATTCGCTCCTAAAGGTGAAACCCTTCAGATTACCATATTTGTTCTAACTTGTGTGATTGTCTATATGGTGGCAGTGGTGCTGCATCGCTACCTAAACTCCACTTACGGATACATGGGTGATGCCATCAGTCAAAATGAAATCCGCGTGGAGTACCTGGGCGCTTCCGCACGCAGCTTAATCTACAAAGTTTATGTGATTGCGGCTGCTATTTCAGGAATCGGCGGAGTACTCACAGCGATTTCCGTTGGCCACGTTGATCCCGATCTGGCCTATTGGACGACTTCCGGGGAATTTGTCTTCGTGGCGCTGCTTAGCGGTACGGCCAACGTGATGGCACCCCTGATAGGGACCTTTCTGCTGGAGCTTTTGAGAACATACGCTTTTGAGTACGCACCTTACACCTGGCAGATGATCCTTGGTGTTACGATGCTGATGGTCATCCTGTTCCTCCCCGGCGGTATATGGTCGATAGGCTCTCTGCGCCGAACGAAGAATTAAAATGACAGCCATCCTGGAGACAAATAACCTGTGTATTCAGTTCGGCGGAGTTGTGGGTGCCTCGGAAATTTCCGTCACCGTCAACAAAGGCGAAGTGATCGGTGTCATCGGTGCAAACGGGGCAGGAAAAACCACTTTTGTCAATCTGGTGACGGGCTACCTCAAACCTTCGTCCGGCACAATCCATTACATGGGAAGCGACGTGACGAAACAGACTCCGCGGGAAATCACCGATCTGGGCATTCGGCGATCCTTCCAGATCCCCCAGCTCTTTGGCGAAATGACAGCGCTTGAAAACATGTTGACTGCCCAATCAGTGGCTCCCAAAGTGACCCGGAGCTTTTGGATACCGCTTCGACGGTCTGATACCATGGAAAGCGCTATGGAGCGCCTGGAGAATTTCGGGATCGCCGACAGTGCCAATCAACAGGCGAGCATGTTGCCGCAAGGAGTGCGAAAGATTCTCGACATCGCCATGGCCACCGTCGGAGACCCCCAACTGGTGATGTTGGACGAGCCGACCAGCGGAGTCAGCGCCGAAGAAAAATTCGCGGTGATGGATATATTGATGGATGCATTTGCCCAGCAGGAAGTCACCGTCATGTTCATCGAACATGACATGGAACTGGTGGAACGGTATGCCAGCCGCGTTCTGGCGTTTTACAACGGCCTGGTGATCGCAGATACCAATACCCGGCAAGCTTTGGCCGATCCGCAGGTATGTGAATACGTCGTGGGCAAAGAACTTCATCGCACCTACGCCCCTCAAGGAGAGAATTGATGCTGGAGTTAAGTGACGTAAGCGTCTCAATTAAGCGAACCAACATACTGCAAAATGTAGCCTTGCACGTGCCGAACGGCAGCGTGGTCGGCCTGGTTGGCAGAAACGGAGCCGGGAAAACCACACTCATGCGTACGGTGATGGGGTTTCTGCCTGCCGACAAAGGGGAGGTTCGCTTCCAGGACCAATCCCTCACGCGATTAACAGCTCATAAACGGGCACACGTGGGAATCGGGTACATGCCGGAGGATCGCAAGCTAGTCCCCACTTTAACGGTGGAAGAGAACATCCTGCTGTCTTACTGGGCGACGAAAAACGATAAATTGCCCAAGCGGCTCCCATGGGTATATGAAATGATCCCTGAAGTTACGGAATTTTCCGGCAGAAAGGCGATGGATCTAAGCGGCGGACAGCAAAAACTGGTCGCTCTGGCCCGCGCACTGTTTTGTGGAACAAAACTCCTGTTGCTGGACGAACCGTTCGAGGGGGTTGCGCCCGCGCTGGCCCAGCGGCTGGCCGAGGTTGTTCCTGACCTAAAAGACCAGGGACGATCGGTGCTCCTGTCGGAATCGGATCATGTCCACTCATCGGAATTGCTCGATCGTCTCTACGTAATTGAACGTGGGTCCGTCAAGGAGAAGTAGGCGGTCACTTAAATGCCTAATCCGACTGAGTCAGAGGTAAAGCTGACGGAGGGGGAGCAAGTCCGAACGGCTGCGAAAGGCACAAATAACCTTGAGGCCTACCTAAAGTGCCTGCAAGCGAATGAACATGCTCACCGGATAAATCCAGAGAGTAATGCATCGGCAAAGCAATTGGCAGAAGAAACCATTGCCTTATGAAGGGGTCAGATCTCCGTTTGACTCTTGCATGATGACGCTTGGAGCCAAGATCGACCTGACCCTTTCTAATCCCACTATATGTGGTGCCAGAACTGTCCGACCGGCTACTTACGATACCTGCTATAGATGTGAAGTTCTGGATATCCCCGAAAACTTGCCATACGCATATCATATCTAAACTTTTATGAAAGTTTAGATCTTGGCAAGAT
>Ga0114923_10002715_pt1 | contig 11953 bp, 17 predicted proteins | sample SumtaG_FD_89578 | JGI IMG/M metagenome (GOLD analysis project Ga0114923, IMG submission 89578) | Deep subsurface microbial communities from Indian Ocean to uncover new lineages of life (NeLLi) - Sumatra_00157 metaG | ecosystem: Environmental > Aquatic > Marine > Oceanic > Sediment | place: near... | reverse complement strand
GCGAACCTCGAAGGGTGATAAAGTGTCGCCACTCTCTCAAGTTAGCAGTCATTACCAGCTCAGTCTTTAAGCAGGTAGGCAGTACAGACCTTGCTATCTCTGGTCGGATTTGCATATCAAGCAAAGAGAAGTATGCTTGCTCGACTACTAACATAGCGTTATACCATTTCACTGCCGTATAACAACCCTCGGGGCCGATACCTGGAGGCCTGATTACGCTTATCTCTTTACCAAACTTCTCCTTACTGTAGTTACAGTAGCGTGTGCTTTCTTGTGCATAAGAAGCAATCCGATGCCGCACTATCTCATGGGAGATACCACGGTCGGTTACTATAAGGAAGGAAGCAGTAGCATGTTCGAGCATGGCATGGTGACCAGACTCAACTAGGTGTCTAACAAACTTACCGGAAGAGGCGGGGGTAATTCTATCCTCACTCTTGTAACAAGTCCTACCGGCTCTTTCTATTTTCTCCTCAGGACGAGGAGTACAATATAAAAGTATGGCTGATTGCTCTACAATCTTCATTAGCTTGTCCTTACTGTTTTACAAACGGTGCAACGCCAACCTTGCTGGCTCTTGTCTTCTTTCTGTTGGGTACGATTATGCAACCGTAGTTGGTTACCATACATTTTATCTTGCCCTTTATGTGGGCAACGGCAATGCTTAATTGCTGCTCTTGGTTCTGCTTTGTATGCTTGGTTACTACTCATCGTCCTGCCTCCCCTTAATAAGCTCGTCAAACTCTCTTACTTGAGCCTCTGCAAAGACCTGCATACACTCCTTAATAACTGACAAGGTATATCCTTTTAACAATTCTTTGAATACCCCTACCCTACCATCATCTGACCCTGTATGTGGCCCCAACGCTTGCCTGTAGTTCTCTACTAACAGCTTGTGTATCTTTTCATGCTCGTTCTTTGGTTCCTCTTCATTCTTTATCTGTTCAAGACGTTCTGTAAGCGCCTCTTTCTTACCTTGTACCAATTGCTCGGTACCGTACCTATCTTCTTCTGTCATACGTTATTTCCTCCTGTAATTTGTTAGTATCATTAGAGCAACAAGACCAACAAGGATTATACCTTCCGTAATCTCCAGCTCCATTAGAACTGTACCACCTTTACATTCTTACCCACCTGCCGGGCGGTTGCAATTACGTGTTTAGTGCCTTTCGATTTGCCATTCCAGAAAGCAATGATACGACCGCTGTTCCTAATAACTTCCATGTTACGAACGATACCGGCCTTTCTACCATACTTTTTCCAATCGGGCTTATGCTCAGTGTACTTAACATCGTCCCGGCTGTAAGCATACCTCCTCGCTAGGGTGTCGGCTCCTCTTGCCCCACCAGATACTATACGAATGTTTCTATCTGGCTTGTATATCCTAGCATTTTTGATCTCTAAGTCAAGAACCTTTTTGAGCCTATCATAGTCGTGGAAAGAGCGACTGCCTACTACACCAATATTCACTTGGCCCCCTTTACTTTCGTTAGGTAAGTAATCTTCTTAATTACTCCTCGGGGAATAATGGTAAAGTCATTGTTACAAAACTTTCCCCCTCGATGGGTAAGGTCGTAATCGCTTACCACCATTACCCTATCTTCCCCCTCGTACAAATACCCTACCGTCTGCTTGATTAACAAACGGCTTTCCATATCCTCCATATCGGGTATCGGTTGACAGTAGAAAGACGCAATATCTTCCCATTCTACTATCGCTAACTTGTGTTCGTTCTCCTTCACTGTCTTCTCCTTTACCAATGGTAGATGTAGAACCGCTTGTTAAAGTACGGAATGAACTCTACCTTAACACTCCGTAAAACCCCGTTCTCTGCTTGTTTAACCCACAAGATTACGCCACCTATAACAGATTTCAACCGGCGCTTTCTCATAAAAGGTGTTTGATCTTGGGTACTGGCCCCTTGGATAATGTGTATCTCCCTTGGGTAATCATAATCGAACTTATGAAAATGTCCGACCAGAACAATGTCGGGTTTCTCGCCTCCCTCTAAGGTCTCAGCATATTTCTGAGAACTGTAACTGTCAGCGTAAGAGCTACCGCCACCGGCATGTATTACTCGAAGGGTTGCTTCCCCCTCAGGCTGTTTAAGTACAAGGTCTCGCTCCATGTACCCAAGATGAAGCAAGTCATTGCGGCCCATACGCTTAGCCTCTGACTCGATAACCTGGCCGATGTTGATGTGTTCTCTTTGTACATACCAGCCCTCATGGTCGTCACCAGTAATAAAGCGAGTGGTTATGCCCTTCCTAACCGGCCACTTCTCAACCAAGTTATTCACCTGGGCATTGAGACCATGAGAATAGATATCGAACTTATTAAATCGGGCCTCACCATCAATGATGTTGCCCCCTTGGTAAACGGTTGTTACCCCTTCCTTTTGGAATCGGTCGTACAGATCATTAAGTACCTCTAACCGCTCGTACTTAGAACCTAAATGGTTGTCTGCCGTGAATCCAAACGGTATCTCTACCTCAGCATACTTAGCAAAGTCAACCTCAATCGGTCTATAGTTTGGAGCAATACTTTTACCAAGCGATATCTTATCTTCCGTAATATCTACAACATGGTGTGTTTCTCTTAGCTCTTCAACAACATCATGTACTTTCTTGGGAGGTAAATTAAAACGATTACAAATCTCTTCCATAGTCCGAGGACTTTTCATGTACTTTTTCATTACTTCAATGTCAGCGGTTAGTCCTGCCTCTTGGTACTGGACGTTATCTCGTTTAGCAGGCAAGCCCAATCTCCGATACATCTTTCGTACAGCGTCTATACTTTGGCCTGTAATCTTAGCTATCTCAGCGTAGTCAAGTTTCCAATTGTCTTGTACTAGCCTCTTCTTCTTAGCGTCTTCTTCCTTTTTGTTTCTACTCATATTCTCTTTCCTTTCATCTGAGAGACAATAGGACAACAAGCATCCAAATTGAAAGACCAAGAAATATACCCATAGCCATATAGTCATACATTTATTTGACCTCCACGGGAAAAGGCACGATATGTCCTGTTAAATCCTCTGCTACCCTTTTCATCTTCCAGCATATAAAGTCTATTGTATCATTTAAGTCTTCGGTTGCCAACTCATAGACTAGTTCATCGTGTACCAACTGGATAGGGTACAGGCCGGTCTTTCGATAGATAGCAAGGGCAGCTTTGAGATAGATATCACAACTTTCACTTTGGATAGGAAAGTTAATACATTCTCTAAAGATCGCATCTTCATATACAACCAGGTACTCCAGGTCAACCCGGCGCAACCTACCGAACTGAGTCTTGACAAACTTGTGTTCTCTAACCTGTTCTCTAATCGAGTCTTGCCATGCTGTAACACCAGGGTACATGTTGTACCATGTTTTAAGATATCGACTAGCATCACGCTCGTCTGTCTTAAGCAATTTAGAAAGTCCATACGGACTAATCCCATAAATCGTACCAAAGTTTGTAGTCTTAGCATGTACTCGCTGACTTACACTTTCTACATCATACTCACTACCAAAGATTTCTCTTTGCAGTTCATCGTGAATATCTCGACCACCTCTAAATATCTCCAATAGGTGTGCATCTAAACACTCAACCGCCATCTTTCGCATTTCGATTTGGCTATAATCGAACCGTGTAATTACCTTCCCCGGCTCCGAGGTATCAACAACCAATTGGTAATTCTTTGAGTCATCATCATCACTCTTAAGGTTCATCATGTTCGGACTCCGGCTTGCTAATCTACCGGTCAAGGTGCCGGGTACTCGATAGTCTGAATGGACTCTACCGTTTACAATATGTTCGGAGAAACCATCTACATAGGTACTTAACTCTTTAGTGATTGCTCGAAACTCAAGTATCTCTTTTGCTACCTTGGTATCTACCTTTTTCAATGCTTCTTTATCCGAGGACTTGATACCAAAGTATTCTCTTACTTGCTTTGGAGAACGGGGATTAAGTTCTAATTCTTCAAATATCTTTTCGTATTTCTCTTTGTTGGTTTCCAACTCTATCTTTTTATCTTTTAACCACGCCTCTTTTATTGGCGCACCTTTCAACTCAGAGTCAACCAACATACCGGTTACATCATATAGATGCTTAACCAAGTCTGGTTCTGGTTGGTCTAATGCTAACTGATAATGGTAAAGTTGTAAGGTAGAGGATGCATCCTTACCATTGTAGATAGCCATATCTTTTAAGTCAGTCTCACCATCAAAGGTAATGTCTTTACTGTAGGCCGGTGCATAAAGCTTGCGCCTAGCAAGGTACTTTAACCCACGGCTTGCTTCTGGGTTACCGGTCAGCGTATAATCGAACAGCTTGGTATCGTGTCCGAGTGGGGGTTTAACACCAGACCATTGCTTAAAGAACTTCATATCGAACTTGGATTCATGGTAAACAACCGACTCGCTTAACTCAAGTATCTGAGCAACTTCACTTAAGGTAGCGGCTATTTCCTCGTCTGTCATATCGTGAAGATTAACAGCAACGGCATAAGAGGGTTCCCAACTTAGAGCTATGGTAACCGGTCGGTCAGCTATCGGATGTAAGCCCGTGGTCTCAAAGTCAAGAGCTATTGGGGGCATGGGTGTTAGCTCACTAGCAAACATACCGTCTTTGAACCAACTAAGCCACTGTTCACGGGTTTGAAGATAGGTAACATAGGGGTCAATCCATGTTTCTTCTGGAGGATTAAATACAAAGTCAAAGTCAGCTACAAAATCGTCTACCAATTTAGGTCTCTTATATACTGCCTTTGGACTGTATGTAACAAAGACTTGCTTACCCTCAGTTGCTAAGGGAGGGCCAAACATATCAGGAAAAACAACAAGTGGTGACTGTTCCCTTAACTTGTACATCTTTTGCTTAGCTACCTCTTTACCAAGCACTGCTCGGGCAGCAGACTTGCCCAAACAAACAATACGATCAGGGGCATAGTCAGCAATGAAAGCCTCAAGCCAGATAGAACAGATATCTATATGAGCAACCTTGATCTTCTTTCCATAGCCAGCATAGCATAGGCAAGCATTGGTAACCGCATAGTTAAGTATATTAAACCGCTCAACCATCCTACGGAATAAGACACCATCCTTGCCCTTGCCTAGCCTACCCTCTTCTACCTCACTTTGCGTTGGTGCCTCACCAACAAACAAAGTACGCGGTGCGCCTGGGTGTTCCTCTATTATGGGAAGTAATCGAGCGTTACCCTTTAAGGGACACTCAATGCAACCGGGGTTAATCTCTTTTGGCATTAGCTAGTATCCGATTCCTTTCTATGTTCTCCTCACAAGCAAGGCAAACATCATTGTGACCCTCTGGGCCAATACCAAAGCCTCGCTTACCACAAACATGCTGGGGTGTTTTTGGAGCAGGCATTATTCTTTGTACTCTTCCCTCTATTATCATTTGACCGTTTTTTACCCCTCTTAGTGTTACATCACCAATAAAATCCCAACCAACAGCGCTTAGTTCCCTCATCATTTCATGGAAGAAATCTCTTGCTTTTTCGGTCGTGTAGTAAACGCCGTCTTTCTCAAACATTTCTTTCTCTATAGTCTTATTACCCGTCTTCTCACTCACCGTAACGTCACCATCCTTCCGTTTGTATGTATCAATTCCCTTTGAAGTAGGGTATCAATTATCCTACTAATGTCTCGATTCTCCAGATGAAAGACTTTCATCAAGGTCGCTTGGGTAGTAGTCCCTCCATTGTCTAGAATGAACTCCAACACCTTATCGTATTGCCGTTCCTTTGCAGGCTTACCAACCGTTCTAATGATATAGTCAATGCTCTGTTTCCAATCCTGGGAAAGCAAGATAGCGTTTTCAAGATGCTTTAGTTCCAACGCAACCTGCTTCTTAGCATCTAAACATGCAAGAATCATAGCCACCTTTAAGACACTGATTGCCAAACGATTATAGACACCACCAAAGTCTCGACCAGCATAGGTAGCATATTCGCTCGTTACCACCTCATACATGTACTCCTTGTGCCTATCTAAAACCTCTTGGGTAGTAGTCAACACTCTATCCCGGCATAGATACACTGCCATAATGTTTTGCAACAACAGGTCGGCATCCCTGTTATAGCTTTCGGTTGCCAGCTCAAGAGACCTAAGGTTTTTAGCGCTACCTTCCTTAACAGAGAAGAGAAACCGGGGTAAGAAACCATCCATTATCCTATCCTCGTCAAGTACATCAAAGAACCGGGTCAAGGTACCACCAACCATTAAGGTTAGCCGTGGGTCTCTAATGTAAACGGTACGAACAGTTTGATTCTGCCGTTGGTCTCCTGCTAATACTCGGGCCTCTGACTGACAATCGTAAAACTTGGTTAGACTCTCAAGCATACCGGCCATGTAGTTTTTTTGACCAGCTTCATAGAAGAAACCGACTGCTTCATCTTTCCAAAATAAACTAGACCTACCCGACCGCTCACTAAGGGCATAAAACAAACCCTCAGGGCTACCGCCTGACCCTATCAAGGAATCAGGGTATACCTTATCTAATATGTTTAACATCTTAGCCATCGAGGTGGTCTTGTATGTCCAGGTGGTATCAGCTAACAGCATAGTGTATAAATTGGGGTAGATAATGCCCGATTTCAACTGTAGCGATACGTTCTCTACCAAAAGGTTAGACAACAGACTTAAACAGCAGAGTACATGGTATGCTTTTGGAGCAGGTATAGCCGCTCCCATCAAACGGACATACTCACTGAGGATAGGGATATCATCAGGTATCCTATATTCAATCGGAGGTGGTTTAACATCTATCCGCTTGCTGGTTTCGGCACTCTTAATATTGTCGATGATATGTTCTAGTTCATGCGGGTCATCACCAGGAGCCTTACCTAGCGGAGGGTTATTCCTTTTGTTCCACTCCGTTAAAATAAAGAGGACTTCATTAGCAGGCAAACCCTTATTAAAGAAGTGACCGGCCAGCATGGTAGCCGTTCCGTTTCGACCGCCGTGATCTACTCCTTCAAAGAGAAGAGAACCGTAATCAGAAGTACCTTTAACCGTTGGTACCATAGCTTTCCTTAACAGGTCTACTAATCCTTCCGGTACCTCGGGCAGTGTCGTAAAATCAGATACCTCACTAACCCACTTGTATTCTCCATCCTCAAGTTTGGAAGGAGCCGTAACTACGTAACCACCTTCCCCTCGGGTATCCACTCCCGTCATTCTTTTAGCAGTGTTCCTTAACTCTTCTTGCTCTGGAAAGCTAAAGTAAAAGTGTCTGCCGTGGGGGGTCTTAACGCTTGGCATATCCTCATTAAGGATACCGTCTTCAATTAACTGAGCAAGGGTATCGTCACCACCAAATTCATAATCAAAATCAACTACAAATAGGTTGCTTAGTTTCCCAGTGATTAGACCTACGTTAAGGTCTTCTCGTATGATCTTACGTTTCCAACTATCTGCCAAGTCTGACTCTGGTTTTTCAGTTTGTAAGATTTCCCAAGAGGAGCCTTTAAGAGGACGTTTCCCCCTCGAAATGAGGGGGAAGCTAGTCCAACCAAGCTCCTGATAGATATCTATCAAGGAAGGGGCCATTGCTAACCCTTCCTATTAAATTCGTTTAAGAGAAGCTTTGCCCCGTAGACTACATCTTTATGCAATGCCTCTATGGGGTTGGGGGTGTTCTCTATGTTATCAACGTACTCCTTGGATGCTCCAAGATAAGCAGCAATGATTCGTGCAGAGTTTCCCGCAAAGAAACTAATGTCGCTATCATCAAAGGGAACGGAACTACTGGGGCTAGATGGTGGTTGCGGATTTGCTTTAGCCTCTCCAGCATCCGATAGTTCAGCACCAATAATATCCCAGAAGTCGCCGCTCTTGTCTAACTCTAGGGCAACAATAGCTCCCTCAGGATAGCCAGCAAGCTTATCTCCAATCTCATCATCGAAGGTACTGCCTACTTGCTTACCATTCTCGTTCTTAGCAATGGTTCTTTGCCCACCATACTTAGCGGGTTTTCTCTCGATAACAAACGTACCAATAACTGTCTCGCTCATTTGATCTCTCCTCTCTAAATAAAGTAGTCAGCAATCATGTCTTTGATGCAGTGTTGGCACAAAGAGAACTCTGATACGGCATCAAAACCCAACTCTTCCTTGAGCATTTTCATCACTGCCTTAGACAATACTAGGCTACTCTCCGACCCGTTGGTTATCTCAGTCCAACAAACTGCACATTCTTCCATTACACTGCCACCTTCCTAAAGTAAGCGGCTAATGCGCCAAAAAATGTAACCGCTCCTGCCGTAACTTCCGGTGATAAAATCACCGTACCGCCGGATTCTACCACACCAAGCAATACCGTAATAACGATAGCAAGGATAGATAGATACGTCCTTTTACCTAAAAGCATTTGGTACACCTCCTTTCAATACTATATCTGAGTCACTATCTGCCTTAAAACAATCATCATAGTAATCACAATTACGTTCGCAATCCCATTGCCGATTCCGATAGATAATACCACTAGCTATCTGATCTCTTACGGTTGAGACTTCTACCTCGAACTCTTTTATTTCTTCTCTGGATATAGGTACATACACGCGCCTAAAGAAAGGATTATCATTCTTCTTAAAGTAATCCACGATCTCTGGATAGTCTTGTTCTTGAAAATGACGCATCTTAAGCGCCTTATAAAAGATAGGTGCAGTAGTAGATTTTGGTTCAAACTTTTTGAACCGGGTACCGGCCTGTATTGGTTCCGGTATCAGCGGTACGCTACTCTTCAAAAGATTGTACATTATACCATCGACTTTGTACTCCTCGCTCATTACTTTGAAGAGCGCTATCTTTTGAGTATCAAAGGTCTTATTAAGTTCCAAGGAAGCTTGAACTTTGTGGTCAATAACAATATGCAATCCGCTTGCTAAATGGAGGGTCAACAGGTCGGGGATTGCCTTAAGCCCTGCCTTGGTAGCCGTGATCTTTTTCTCAATGATTACCGGCTTGTACTCCTCCAGGTCATTAGGGTAATAGCCTATGTAGTGTTCAAAGATACCTATTGCTTTATCAATCTCTTTGGTAGAAGCAGCTTGTTTTTTACCAGTTGATTTAAGAACACCATAACAAGTTACCATATCCTCTAAACCATACCAAGCAGCAAGACCGGCATGGACTATGGTACCAACACGCCTTGCCGGGCCTGACCGGGTACGTGGGCGGCGCTCGATGTAACTATATACCCACTGTTGCCGACAATTACGAAAACAATTTATATCACTCGGGGAAAGAATACGGTCACTCATGGCAAATCCTCTGGTCGATATCTGGGCGGCAAGTAGGACAAAACTCTGTATGTATATCCTTAGTATTACATATGGCACAAATCCAACCAGGGGAAGGTTTAGGTAACATTCCTTCAAGGAGTGTATGGAGGAGGTAGCCTTGAGTATTAAAAATAATAGCACAAAGCGCCTCTCTCAAGTCTTCTTCCGCTTGCTCAGGGTATCCTCGATGGTGTAGCCATACGTCCAGTACATGCCGTAGAAGAGAGTCCATATAATCATCGGTTGGCATACCCTTTTGCCAGTTATCACCATCCCGTAACTTACCATCCGCTTGGTGACGGTGCCGATGCATGTACCGGCCAAACTCTTTGATAACTAACGGACTAAGAAAACCCTCATAGTTCGGTTTGTCCTCGTTATTATTCCGAGTAGCACCGGTATCATACTCTCTCATTCCTACTCCTCTATTGGTTGGTTGTGTTGTAATAAGGAGTATAAAGTAAGAAATATCCTATGGCAATAGAGAATCGCTTACATGTTATGGAAATAGCGTTGATACGCTCTGGCATCTTTCGATATCTCCGGCTCTTTGTCTGGTTCCAACCATACAACTCCCTTGGCTCCAAAGTCTTGTGCCGCTTTCTCAACTTCAAAACGATTGCAACCAAAGGTAATAGCGTTATGCCAAGAACCACCACCAAGAAGAATCCAAATAGGTCTCCTAGCGTTTCGTGTTTTAGGTGGCGCTACCACTCCATCAGGAAAGGCCTCACCGCTTGACCTCCGTAAACAATACCAGGTCGTTTCGTAATCCATTATCCTACCCTCCCATTTACCGCATATAAGACGAACTTAACGGTTACATCCTCATTTCTCTCTTCTACCTTAGAGCGACCTACTTTCACAATGCAGCCCCTTAGCTTATCATTATAAAATGTCCAGGTACTACCATCCTTGTCTTGGATAATCACCTTAACATCGTCACTCTTCAAAGCCTCTCTAAGAGCGCTTACTTCTGGCGGTTCTTTTGGTGTATCTCTCTTAAACATATTTCCTTCCTGTAGTTTTCTTTGCACAATGCAAACATAATTGTTCCTGTACATAGCCACCACGTAAAATGATTACTAACGTGTTCGGGTATTTCTTACACGAATCACAACGCCATTTTCTTGACCTAAATGTTTGGTCAGTGGTGATTATATTTAGTTTATTTTTTCTGTAGGCACCAGGACTATCGTAATCCATTTAGTAATACCTCCAAAGGGTACGCATGATTTCATACCAATCTTTTACTAACGTAGCTCCATTAGCAGCCATACCCTCATTGTAGGGGTATCTTAAAGAGACAACCGGGCAACCAGCCCTTAACCCGGCCATTATATATGTGGGATTATCATCAATGATAATATCTCCTGGTCTGAAAAGAGATACCTTACTCTCTTGCCTAATGTAGGTCTCATGTGCCGGTATCTGGTGTTCAGCAAGCCATAGGTCAACTGCCTTAGAATGGCGTGGTTCTCGCTGGCTTGTTATGATAATCTTAAAGCCTGCTGCCTCTGCCTGCCTTAATGTATCAGGAGCAGCTTCAAATGGTTGGTAAACCATCTGCCGGTCGTGGTCAAAATTAACAGCCTCATAAAACTGTTCATCAGTCAACCCGTACAGGTCATGCCATTTCCAGGTCTTAATGTCCTTGCTTGCAGAACAATCAGCACCAAACAATACCCTACATGCCTCAGAAAAGGGAGCAGCATACAGCGTATTGTCCATATCAACTATGATTCTACCACTAAGGGTAGGGGTAGGGGGCGTATAGCCCCCCACCTCTATTCCTGTTCTTGTACTCATGCAGCTATCAACTCTGTTGCTAAATGATTTAACACTTTCTCTTTCTTCTTGTACGCCATGCCCATAGCAGCACTTCTTACGGTTGACATTCTGGTACCCGACCCCAACGGGCCTCCCCAATCAATCAACTCAACTACCGACTGATACAAGCCATAAGCTGTACCTTTGGTAACTTCCATATCCATACCGGTACCCGCTCCATCAAAAAATGTACGGGCCTGTTTACGGCTGGCAAGAGAAGCATCCATCTTTTTAACGTACACTTCCCGCTCTTCTCTGGTAGCACTATCTTCTATCCTTGCCGGTAATGGAAACGCAACGTCTAGCGTACCCTTAACCTGGTCTCTGTCTACCTTGATCGCCGCTAACTTGTTCCACAAGGTTTCCATTTCATCTAGCTTGGAAATGTGGTGCTGGTAGACGTTAGCCAACCATGCAGGCAACTCCTTAACGTGTCCTTGATAGTGTCTCATGGTAAATACATCTTTAGCCGTACCCATGCTTACCATACCGTTGGTACAAACCAACCGCACCGGCACAAGCAAGCCAACAATGGCCTCTTTACCGTTCATTGGTGAGACAAGGACAAGGGTATTCTTTATCTTGTCCTCCTTACCAACCTTAATATCCGGTAACTGAGTAGCAAGGAAAAACCTCTCACCATGATCTAACGCTCCAATGCTGGTAACCGGTAACCCTATGTGTTCATCCCAAAGGGAAACAATAGTATCCGGCGTAATCAATTGATACTTTTTACCGACAACATTAAATACCCGGTCTGAATGGTCGTGGCCCATCGGCCCACGAACAATGGCTCGGTAACTAGGTACCATACATGGTATTTCTTGTTTACCCG
>Ga0114923_10002714_pt1 | contig 11956 bp, 11 predicted proteins | sample SumtaG_FD_89578 | JGI IMG/M metagenome (GOLD analysis project Ga0114923, IMG submission 89578) | Deep subsurface microbial communities from Indian Ocean to uncover new lineages of life (NeLLi) - Sumatra_00157 metaG | ecosystem: Environmental > Aquatic > Marine > Oceanic > Sediment | place: near... | reverse complement strand
TTGTATCAAGAATTAATATCGCTTTTCTTTTCTTTCTTATTCTCTTGATTCCATAAATATCTTTATAAGTTAACCTTTTTTCTTGGATTTTTAGAGGATTGTGCTGAATTGTCTCATCTAAATCAAATTCAGGATTACCAATTTTATAAAATGGAACGGTTTTGGTAATAGTTCCTTTAATACCTTTACTCGTTATTTTTAAAGCAGTTTTTAATATACTCTGACGTGTAAGTCTTCTAAATATTTTCTTATATTTTTCAGAGAGAGGTCTTCGAATAAAAAAATATATTTCTGGCATCTCCATATTGGAATCTTTAGCCCGTTCGGAGAAAAATCTAACACCCTCTTCAGTATCGAGGGCATCGGTGGCAGCATAAAGGTTTGATTTAAGCATTGCCATCACGGCTTCAAGATTTTTATGGTGAATTGCTAAAGAAGTCGCATCTTTTATTTGCTTATAATCTAAAGTATTTGCTAAATGCCTATAATAATCTTGATTTTTTTTCATTTTCTTGATTATTTCTATTCTCAACATATCCATATCGGATGGAATATCTGCAAGTCTCACATTTAGCCTATTCATCTCAATCTCTTCAGAAAACTCCTCAGAGAAATCATCGATTATTGAAAATCCGATTTATTTAATACAGCTAAAACAATCTCAGCGATAATTTCCATTTTTGACTTATTAACACCATCATCAAGCTCAATTTTGTTATACAGAGCCATTATCGCAGCTTCCACCCAATTTTTCGAACTATTAGTAATTTCGTATTGAGTCATTAAAGCCGCTAAATCAATAGCACCTCTTATGGAACTACCTCTACGAATTGATGTACTATTTCTGGTTATTTCTATAATCTCTTGGGAAACAGTTGCAAGTCTATTAATTTCACCATCCGCATTAACTTCCTGCTTGATAATCTCTATTTCTTCTCCAGGTTTTTGATAATCTAATCGAATCCAAACGAATCGATCTTTAATTGCCTCTCCTAATACAGTCACTCCAACATGGGCAGAAGGATTAAGAGTAGCGATTACGAAAAAGTTCTCTTTAGCATGAATCGTTTTTAGTTTTGGAATATCAAGAATTTTTTCATCTAATGCAGTTAACAATACATTCTGAGTGCTTTCGGGCATCCTATTTATTTCATTTATGAATAAGCATCCCCCGTTAATCATAGCAGAAGCAAGAGGACCATACATATATGAATCTTCAACATATCCTTTCGCTATCACTAAAGGAGGATCAAAATATCCAATGAGGTTATGTGTTAACGATTCTTCAGAACAATCAATTCGATAGAAGTGAGAATCATAATAAGAGGATACTGCATGCGCGACTGTTGTTTTTCCAACTCCAACTTCTCCTTCAATTAGAATATTTTTCCCAACTGAGAGAGCTAAAATAATTTTCTTTAATTCTTCTGTTCTACCAATTATTTTATATTGACTTTGTATTTCTTTTATTTTTCCAGATCTATTAACCATGTATTAGATAGTGATTAAATATTAAAAATTTTTTAGATTATTCTTAAATGTTTTAATCTAAATATTGTTACACAGAAAAAAATCTAAGTTCAGATTAAATAAATACTTAAATTTAATTTTGTTTAAAATATTTTGATATTTACATATTACATAATAAAAACAATTAATAGTAGTGGATACAAGTGATCTTAGCAGAAAAAAAGTATGAGCATAAAGATATGGAGAGAGGATATACTAGCCGTACTCTATATATCAATCTATCGACAAATGAGATTATGATTAAACCTGTTTCCGAAGAGATGAAAGAAAAATTCATAGGGGGAAGAGGTTTTGATCTCTGGTTAATGTGGAATGCCTTACCAAAGGATCGAATTGTAAAATGGGATGATCCTGAAAATGAAATTTGCTGGGCGACAGGACCATTAGGGGCGAGTACATATTATCCGGGAGGGGGTAAATCTATAGTCACCACAATATCTCCCTTAACAGAAATAATCATAGATAGCAATGTTGGAGGTCATTTTGGGCCCTACTTAAAATATTCTGGCTTTGACGCCCTTGAAATTCAAGGTAAAGCCGAAAAAGAAGTTATAATTTTTATTAACGGTCAAGATCATATAGTTCAGATTGAAACAGTAGAAGAATCAGACGGTCTTTCAGAATATTCTCATTTACTTACTCAACAATTAACAGAGAAATACGCTGAGGAGCTTACTGAGAAAGGAAAGCAGTTAGTATCCGTGGCAAGCACAGGTCCAGCAGCAAAACACACACGATGGGGGATGATGAACTCCTCTTGGTACAACCGTAAAAGAAAATGGGCCTCTTGTAAACAAGCAGGTCGGGGAGGTATAGGAACCGTATTTGCAGATAAGAAACTAAAGGCTCTCGTTTGTAGAACTCCCGTCTATGATGTCAAAAGGAACGATCCCGCTAATCAAGACAAGTTAATTGAAATCGGGAGAAAACACAATAAAGAAATCATAACCTATGATCCTACAATGAATCAAATGAGATTTGTAGGAACGGGATACTTACCAGACATCATGAATATGACAGATTTATTACCTACAGAAAATTTCCGATTTGGTCAGCATCGTACCATTAAAGATAAAAATATTCCTTATAAACGACAAGTTTGGTTTGAAATATTCGGAGAAAATACTGGGAAAGGTGCTGATGGTTGCTGGCTTGGTTGTTCCGTTAGTTGCTCACACTGGGTAAAAGATTATGAAGTAAAAACGGGTCCATTTAAGGGGCAAAAAGTTATTGTAGATGGTCCCGAATACGAAACAATTGCAGGATGTGGCTCCAATTGGGGGGTGTGGGATCCAAAATGGGTTCTTGAGGCAAATTTCTACTGTGACACCTATGGTTTGGATACGATAGGAGTCGGTACAGGCATCGCTTTCGTGATGGAGTGCTTTGAAGAAGGGATTATTAATAAAGAAATCACGGGCGGTCTTGATTTGAACTTTGGAAATGTTGAAGCTGCAATAGAGTTAATTCACCAGATGGCTAAGGGAGAAGGCTTTGGTGTTATAGTCGGACAAGGAACAAAACGAATGAAGAAATTATTTGCTGAAAAGTATGGTGGTGATCCACAGTTTCTTCAAGATATCGGGATGGAACATAAAGGTCTAGAATTCTCTGAATATGTTACTAAAGAGTCCTTGACTCAACAAGGCGGATATGGTTTTACTAATAAAGGCCCCCAACATGATGAAGCTTGGTTAATATTTGAAGATATAGTGAGACATTCCATTCCCACTTTTGAGGACAAAGCAAAAGCATTACGTTTCTTTCCTTATTGGAGAACCTGGTTCGGTTTATGCGGTTTGTGCAAGCTCCCCTGGAACGACGTACCACCTCCGAGTAATTTTGATTTACCGATAAAATTAGACGGAGAATTAATTCAAGCGAAGATTCCACAGCATATACAATGGTATGCTGATTATTTCACAGCGGTTACTGGAAAAGGATCGGAACCTGATGACCTAATACGTATGTCTGAACGTGTTTATAATTTCCAAAGAATCTTTAATATCAGACAGGGTAAGGGACTTAGAGAACATGATTCTAACTTACCATATAGGGCAATGGGACCAGTAACAAAAATGGAATATGAGAGCCGGCAAGATTTATATGATGAAAAATTAAGAGAATTAGATGTTGATATTGAAGGGAAATCCACGGAAGAAAAAATGAAAATTTTAAGAAAACATAGAGAAATTCAATATTTTAAACTCCAAGAAGCTGTGTATCTTCAACGTGGATGGAATGCGTTTGGATGTCCAACTATAGAGCTAATTAAGGAGCTAGGAATTGATTACGATGACGTAATTCATGTTATAAAACCCTATCAATAAAAATTTAGTATCTTTATTGGATAAAATAAAATCATTTTTTTCTCAATTCTTTTAATGATCTTGTGTTAAACAATCTATTTAATTCTCTATATAATACTTTTGTTCCAAAATTATACTTTTCACACAGTTTTCGTCTTGTCAATCCTTTTGTAACATCATTTTTAAACTCTTCTTCTTTATCTGGTGGCACTCCTTTTTTTAAACTCATTCTATCATAAACTTCACCACCAATAAATTCTTTCACGTGTTCCATTGATTTTAAGGATTCATTTCTAAGGATTCTCCTAATTTCTCGAAATAATCTTACTCTATCTGGGATTCCGTATTTTAATTCTAATTTTTTTCCAGATAAAATCTTCAGATCCTCTTTAAACTCGTATACTTTATCTTTAGGAACATATTCTTTTATTGGAGGAATATAGCGCTTTGCTACTCTTATTTCTGTTAAATTTTCAATTCCACATAATCTTTTTAGCTCTCTGTAAAAAGAAGTTGACCCTAATCCATATTTTTTACATAATTCAGATAAAGTTAAACCCGTTCTTACATCATTTCTGAATTCATTTTCTCTTTCTAGTGGTACATTCTTCATTTTGCTATCATAAAATAGACCACCTAGTAAGGTCTTAATTTCTGATAAGTTCATAGCATCGTTAAGTGTATTTAAACCTTTATTGTTAAAAATTTTCTTAATATTTCTTACTAAGATGTTCCTGCTCATACCATATTTATTCTCTAACTGCACTCCCGAAAGATTTTTAAAATCTTCTATGAAATCTTGTTCAATTTCTTGTGATATGTACTTCTTTGGATCCCAGACTTCTCCTTCTACAGCTAATTTTGCCTGTTTCATAGTTTTTATATTCATATCTCCTAATATTCTCCTTATCTCTCTCAATAATGCCCTACGATTTGGATACAATCCATATTTTTTCTCTAACTGTACTCCCGATAAATATCTAAGATCCTCTTTAAACTCTTTTTCTTTCTCTATTGGAATTTTTTTCTTTATTAGACTTTCCCGCCATTTTTCTTTCCTTTGTTTTCTTACTTCTGAATCAAATTTTATCTCCCAAATTGATTCGTAATCATCTAAATTGATTATTTTTCCCATCGGATCTATATTATATCCTTTATCAGGGTTTGTTGCATCATAAAAGTCAATCCAATATGCTTCAGCTAAATGTAAGTCCTCTTTTGAATAGGCTTTATCTATTTCATTAACCTCAAAATTATTCAATCCATATTTCGCGATTGCTAAATCAATAGCTATAGGTTTTTCTACTCTATCTAAGTGGCAGGCTCTCCAAGTATGAGTATACCATCGTTGATGGATTGTTGATTCCGTTTTTCCTATATATATTTTCTCGTTAATCAAATTAGTTATGAGATAAATATACCCGATGGGTTGAACTGATTCCATAACAAAATTTCTCTTTTCAATTTTCTCAATTTTAATAAAAATCTATATTTGAACTCATTAATTTTTAAGGACACAATTGAATTATTTATTTTTTCAAAATCGAAATGTTTTTTGGCGCTATTGGCTGGTGGGAATTATTGGTCTGGATAAAAAATATGTATGAAAAACTGCATTTAAGCAATTAACTTAAAACTAGGATTATTCTATTCCATATTCATAATTAGATCGGAAATTTAATTAACAATAAGTAACAGGTACTTAAAAAATTAAACAAAAATTATAAGTTATACGCTATAAATAATTATCTAGCTTTCTTTATATTTGAACTAATAATATTTTAAAAGACATAAAAACCTATTAACAATGAAACCCATTATAGGTATATTACTTGGAGATCCAACAGGTATAGGTCCAGAAGTTGTTGCTAAAGTTATCATAAAGAATAATATATCAAACTATTGTAAACCAATATTAATAGGAGATCTTAGAGTTTTGGAATTTGCTCTAAAAGATTTTGAATTAAAATGTCCTATCCAAGTAATAGAAGAAGTGTCAAATGCAAATTGGGAAGATTCTATACCTATTTTAGATTTAAAAAATGTTAATCCATTAAACATAAAAATGGGCCAAATTAGTGCTGATGCTGGTCGAGCGATGGGAGAGATGTTTGAAAAAGCAATACAATTATATCATCAGAAAGAAATTGAGGGTTTTAGTTTTGCACCTTATAATAAAGCAGCCTTAGAATATAGTGGTATCAATATAAATAGGTTTTTTGCAAAAAATCTCAAAATAAAAATACCATTTGGTGAGTTAATTTTAGTGAATAATTTATGGATCTCGCGAGTAACAAGTCATATAGCATTACAAAAGATCTCCAAAAATCTAAATATTGATAAAATCTTTAACGCTATTAAACTAGTTCATGACACCATGATTTTGGCAGGAATTTCTAGTCCCAAAATTGCAGTAGCAGCATTGAATCCTCATGCAGGGGACGAAGGGCTTTTCGGAAAAGAAGAGATTGAAATTATTCAACCTGCAATAGAAAAAGCTCAATCCAGAGGTTTTAACGTTGCTGGTCCTTTTCCTGCAGATACCTTATTTATAAATGCTTTAAAAGGATTTTACAATGGAATAACGTCAATGTATCACGATCAATGTCAAATTGCTATTAAATTAATGAATTTCGAGGGAGCAGTTACAATTTTAGCTGGATTCGAATGTCCAATTACCACACCTGCTCATGGAACTGCGTTTGACATCGCAGGTCAAGGTGTGGCGAATCCAAATGGAATGGAACAAGCCATTATAGTTGCTGCCAAAATTGCAGGATGGAAAAAATGATAGTCATATATAAAACATTAATTTGTATTTCTAAATATTGTTGACCGGCTTTAATTTCCCAATTGCTAGCTTACTTTGGATGGATTTTCACCCATACAAGATCTCCTTTTTTCAAGCCTTCTTGGAATGCAGGGATCTCAACAATACCATCGGATTCTGTTAAGGTACTTATAACTCCAGAACCTTTTAATTTAACGGGTATAACAATAAGAGTTTCTTCTGTTTTTTCAATCTTTACTCTTAGATGATGAAGAAATCCCAAGCTCGATACAGGAACATCTTTGCTGATAGTTGCCATAAACTCTATTCTTGGATCGAGATTTATGCATCCTAACATCTTTCGGATCGCAAGACCTGTTATTTTAAGAAAACACACATAAGCAGCTACAGGGGTTCCAGGTAAACAAAAAATTAATGATTCATTCAGCTTCCCTATTAAGATTGGAGATCCCGGTCTCATGGCGATTCCATGTGTCAGAATCGTACCATTTTCATTTACTATCTCTGGAAGGTAGTCTTTTGACCCAACTGAAGTACCTCCAGTAAATATTATTATCTGAGAATCTTTTGAAGCTTCAATTAGGCAATTTTTTATTGCATCTTTATCATCTTTAACTGTTTCTCCTCTAACAATAAAACCACCAAATAATTTTACCAAATTAGATACCATTGGAGTATTAGAATTGTAGATTTTGCCAGCTTCAAGTGGATTACCAGGTTCAATTAATTCATCTCCCGAAGCAAAAACGCTTACTCTAGGTCTCGCACTAACCTTTACTTTTTTAAATCCTAAAGAGGATAAAAGAGCAATGTGTTCTGCTTTAATGTCAATACCATGATTTAAAATCTGGATACCTTTTTTAAAGTCTTCTCCTTGTTTGGATATATTTTTTCCAGGAACAATGGATGTATAGAGAGTTATAATATCGTTTTCAATATCAGTATCCTCAATTTTAATGACTGCATCTGCCCCTTTCGGAGTCGGCGCTCCAGTTGAGATTCTTATGCCTTCACCCTTATTAAGATTAAGGTTCGATGATTCCCCTATTTCAATGGTCCCAATCAAATTAATTTGCTTTGAGTTAGAAGTTGAAGCGCCAAAGGAATCCTCTGCCTTTATGGCATAACCATCCATGGCAGATCTATCAAAAGGAGGTATATCTATTTCACTTAGAATGTTGACTGCTAATATACGATTTAGAGAATCTGTGATTTCTACTTCCTCAATTGGATTTAATTTTATATGAGTAAACAATAGGTCTAAAGCGTCTTCTAATATTGTTAATTTTGAAAAACCAATCTTTCTTAATCTATCCATTCTTTACTCCTTTTTATTAATCATATAGACAATATGTCTTAATTCAGGTATTAATAATTTTTTAAAAGCTAACTCTACTGCCTTAGGCGATCCTGGAAGAATAAATACTGCCTTATTTTTAATTCTTCCTCCTGATGCTCTCGATAACATTGCAGAAGCACCAATTTCTTGATACGATAGTAATCTAAAAAGTTCTCCGAATCCCGTGATTTCTTTTTCAATTAACGGTTGAATGGTTTCATATGTAATATCCTTGGATGTTAAACCCGTACCGCCACTGAAAATAATAGCATGTACTGAGGAATTAGCTAATAATTTATTTAAAACATTCTTTATTTGTTCAGTATTATCAGCCACAATCTCGGTAGCGTCCAATATGATTTCTGAATATTCGCTTAAAACCTGCTTTATTAAAGGAATTGTCTTATCTGAAATTTCCAGACCATTTTTAAGTTCGTTATAGCGAGTTGTACTTACAACAACTAAGGCAATATTTACTATTTTCGGTCCCTTTTTCTTATGTTGTTCATGAACTTTCATAATTTAATAGATCCTCTTAAAAAATATTAGAAGAAATATACTTTTCTTTTATCTCCTTTTTCAACTATAGATTCCATTTCATCTATTTCAATATATCCATCTGCATTAAACATTGTGCTTATCGCTTCTGAACCTGTTTTTATAGGAAATATCTTTTTTACTCCTTCTATTTCCCGAATTTTTATTGTCTTAAAATGATGCCTCCCCATGGTACTATAGATTCTCTCTCCGACCAAATATTTTTTAGAAAATTTTTCTTTTAAGGGATAACCTGACATTCTTCTAATCACATCATCAATAAAAACATAAAAGCAACTTAATGCGGAAGTGGGATATCCAGGCAAAATAAATATCATTTTGTTTTTAAGTTTAGCAAAGATTATGGGTTTTCCAGGTTTAATTCTTACTCCATGAACCATAATGTCAATATCTTCATACTCTTCCAAAACTTTTGGCCCAAGGTCACCTTCTCCTTTGGATGTCCCTCCGGAAAGAATAATAATGTCACTATCTAGTAAAGCTTCACTAATTTTGCTTTTTAATTCATCAAAATTGTCTCCAACTATACCTAAAAATTTTACAGCTGCGCCTGCTTTTTCGATTGATTTTTTTAGAATTATTGAATTAACATCAAAAATTTTTCCAATTTCCAAATCTTTTACTTCTTGATTTACAAGTTCATTGCCAGTACTCATTAAACTTATTGTCGGTTTTTTAAAAACTGAGATCTTATTAATACCACAAGAAGCAAGAATTCCCAAGGTTGATATATCAATTAGAGTATTTTTCCATACCACAATATCATTTTTTTTTACATCATGTCCTATATTAGTAATATGTGTTCCTGGAGTTACAGCTTTAGAAATGAGGATTATATTTCCATTACGTTCAGAGAACTCAACCATTACAACCCCATCAGCATTTTCAGGTATAGCAGCACCTGTTGCCACATATGCGCATTGGCCCTCGCTTAATATTTTTATGGGAACATCTCCAGCTTGAATAGTTTCTATTAAATTAAGTTCTATTAAATTATCTTCCTCTGCTGAAAAAGTATCCTTTGCAATAACGGCAAATCCGTCCATGCGAGATTTACGAAAATGAGGAACATCTATGGGACTGTTGATATCCTTTGAAATTATTCTGTTAAAACAGTCATCAAGTGAAACAATTTCTTCTGTAAGCTGTAGATCTGGTATAGAATTCAGTATATTCCTAAATTCCTCAACTTTTATAGTTTTTAAAAATTTCATTTCAGTTAGAAATCTCATTTATATTAGATTTAATGAACCCATTCGGAAGTTCCGTTCTTAAACTCCTCTTTTTTCCACACAGTAATTTCTTTTTTATATTTCTCTACAGTCTCGCGTAGAGCTGTGAAACCTTCTTCTCGATGGGATGAAGCCACAACAACATGTACTAAATCTTCTGAAAGTTCGAATTTTCCTTTAAAATGAACCAAAATTACATCAATTATTCCTTCCTTTTTCTTAGTTTCATCACATATTTTATTTATGATCTTATTAGCCATTTCATCATAAGCATCAATTTGTAATCCCTTCACAAGCTTCCCATCACCAGAAGTTCTTCTTACGATACCTGTGAATGAAAGAATTGAACCCGCATCTTTAATTTTAGAATGACTTTTAATAGATATAAATAAATCTTCTAAAGTAAAATCTCCTTTATTATAAATCCCCGATTTTACCAATGGTGCTGTTTTTCTTTCCAAATCTTATTAGCCCCCTGAAATCGGGAGTAAAAATGCAATTTTATCTCCATCTGATATTTCCTTTGAGAATTTATCTTTATTTCTGGCCATTTCACCATTAATGGCGATTGAAATACTTTTTTTTAATTTATTTGTTTGGTCATCCCAGATTAAACTTTTAACTGACGTATATTTTTTAAATAGCTGATCAACTACTTCTGATAAAATAGGCTTATCTATGCTAAAGTTCTCGGAATCCCTTCCTGTGATATCTTTAAATTCTGCAAAATATAATATTTCTATTTCCAAGGTTTCACATCTTTTGATTTTTACTAATAATAAGGTTCTCGTGAATCAACAACATTTTTTTTTTCCGCATTATGGATTAAGTAAATCTTTCTGCAATCAAAAGACAATTTTCTAATTTCATCGATATGTCTTTTCAAACAGATCGTATGAAGAGGATAAAAATGGAATATTTATAAATTTTTTCAGAATAACTCCCCATTTTTAATATTTAATGACCATTTTGTAGCTTTCAGAAATGAGGAGGATTAATTATTGATTGGACTTATGGTTAAAGAATTTAGTCTTAAATTAAATTTTAAAAATCTGGCTCGCCATCATATCAGCTTTATGTAATATGGTAGCTAGCTTATTCATATTAATTGGTCTATAATCTGACCATCGAAAAGCCAGTTAAGAAGTCTCATTTTCGAATTATATATCTCAACATCTTCTGATATTACGTCCAATTATTTTCCACCTTATTACTTATAATATTTTAAATGCAATGAGGCTCCTTTACACATATTTATTAAAGTAATATCTATGTAATATAGGATTTAAGTCAATTATCCGAAATAAGGAAAAAAAAAATTTAAAAAAAAAATTTTTTAAATTGAAATATTCTATGGTATTTTTTCCATCTTAATCAGGATAGCAAGGACAATTAATACAATACCGATTATTAGAAAAATAGCAGCTGTAACTGCGTAACGTGCGGCTTCAACCTGCTGATACTCATGCTGCATGGACACCTGCGAAGTCCACAACACCCATGCAACAGTAAAAACAATCGAATTTAGTAGGCAGATACAACCCCCTACAAGGAATATAATCCATAAAATCATTCTCGCTTTATCGTCTAATTCCACCATTTGCTTCACTTCTATTTTTTTTTATTAACTTATTTCAGTGTTATTTTATTTATTGATTAAATAATATTTAAAACTAGCATACAATACAGATTTGTTTATATTTTATCAAATTTAACATAATTAAATCAGTTTAAAAGGAATTTCTGTTCCATTTTTATCGAAGCATTTAACGCAGTTTAGATTATTATATGGATACGCTACTATAAAATGAAAATCATATTTCTTAAATATACCATTTAAGTCTACTAAAGAGGGATAAGGACTTCCTGTTGGATGAGAGTGTATAGTACCTTCGAGTGATGAGCCTATAGGGATTCTACTCGGAGAAAAAATTCCTGAATTATCAGATGTAAGTGCGCCTGGAGGTAAAATGTATTCAGAAACAACTCCGTTCATCATTCTTAATAGTCCTAGAATTTCCCATATAGTAGGTCAGTAATAGAATAAAATCTTTAAATTCTGCAAATATTCAATTTCTTACAATTTTAGACTTGTTTTAAAAATATGGCTCCCGAGAATCAACTACTTGTTTAACAATTTGTTCATATTTAGATAAAGAATAATGAGAACGTAAAGCTTCTTTTATGTTTTTTCCAA
>Ga0114923_10002713_pt1 | contig 11957 bp, 8 predicted proteins | sample SumtaG_FD_89578 | JGI IMG/M metagenome (GOLD analysis project Ga0114923, IMG submission 89578) | Deep subsurface microbial communities from Indian Ocean to uncover new lineages of life (NeLLi) - Sumatra_00157 metaG | ecosystem: Environmental > Aquatic > Marine > Oceanic > Sediment | place: near... | reverse complement strand
TCAATGTTTTCAGGGGGCGGTGTTCCGCACCTGTAGACCGCAAAATAGATTGATAAAGGATCAAGCGATCAAATAAAAAAACCCGCTGCTCCAGATCGAGTGAATAGAGGAAATTGGGGTCAATTCTCCCCCGTTTATTGCGGGCCAATGTTATGTGTGGAGTGAAGCTCCGCCCCTCCCCTTCTACAGCGAAACCGGAATTATAAATAATCTCATTGAATGTTCTGTGGAAACTGACCACCTCTTCTACTCCCTCTTTGAGGGTGCAGAAGATCACCCGCGGATTACCTCGCGCCGGGAAAAAGCCTAACCCTCCTAACGAGGCCTTGATTATCCTTCCGGTTAAAAGAGGATCACCCAGAGCGCTTCTCAGTTTTTCTGTTTTCTCCTCACTTATTTCGCCGAAAAAATGAAGAGTAATATGCAGACTCGCCGCCGGAACCATTTTCAGGTTTTTATAGGAGAAACCTAATTTATCCATGACATCTGACAGAAACTTTCGGATTTCTGAAGAGAGTGGTAGAGCTGCAAAAACCCTCATAGTATACCCTTGCCGGTCTTAATTGTATTTAAGGGACTATCCACCATGGTTTGCACGAGTTGAAAGGTAACTTGCTTAAGCGAAATAACGGACTCTTCCATTAACCTTACCTTTAAAGCGGCAGATAGGGGAAGCTGAAGTGTAGTCTGAAGGTAGCGCCGCGCCCCTGAAGATAGGCTTGAGTATTTTCCTCTTATGCACTTATTACAGAATGGCGCCAGTTCCCCGGCAGGGAAAAAAAGTATATTTTCGATCTCAACGTTGCAATTGCTGCAGACAGATAATTCAGGACTGAAGCCCGAAAGGGTCATAAAGCGCCAGAGGAATTGCTGGGAAACAAAGTGTTCACTGCCCGGCGATGCTGAATCAAGGTATTGCAAGGCATTTCGGAAAAGATTGAATAACTCCGTTGAACTTTCACCGCCGCCGTATGATTTCATAATCACCTCTGCCCATAGTGAAGCGGTAAAGAATTTCACCATATTGCCCTGTATGCCGGTGAATAGAGAGAGACTTACAACATCAGTTATTTTGTACTGATCCTTAACCGGGTCATGGTAAAGATAGACCTTAATATTGCTGAAAGGCTCGGTTAAGGTCCTAAACCTGCTTCTCATCTTGTAAGCACCATGAGCTAAAGCCCTGATCATACCCATATCGAGCGTTAAGAGTGACAATCCCTTGTGAATTTCGCCAACTCTGTGCCTGTAAAGCACAACAGCCTGTGTGGAAGAAGTCCTAAACATAATTCTAAAGCCGGTATATAATAATTGAGATATTAAGCAGTAGCAATAGGCTTAGGTATTAAAAACCTTAAGTATATCACGGTCAAAGTTAGCGGATGCCGCAGGGTGCCGTGCTGAACAATAGCGGTGAGCGGCAAATGTTTCAGCTTGACATCTGAGAACCATGTTACTAACTTCTTAAATAATAACTATGGCTGATAAACAGATAATCCCCACTTCCAAGATTCTTCCTCAAAAATTGTGCCTGATATCTCTTCATGGAAATCCTATTTTCCCTGGCCTTTTAACACCGTTGATGATCTCCTCGCAGAAAGAGATTGAGGTAATCGAAAAATCTTTAGCAGGAGATGGTTTCATCGGCCTGGTGCTTACCCACTCCGGAGAGATAGAAGAGCCTGCTACCGGCGATCTTTACCGTACAGGTACAGCCGCCAAGATTATTAAAAAGGTTAATCTTCCCGATGGCGGCGTGAATATTTTCATTTCTACACTCAGCCGTTTCAGGATAAAAAGGTTCCTTAAACGCGATAATCCAATTACTGCAGCCGTAGAATACCTTGAAGATACGAACTATAAGAATGATGAGGTAAAGGCTCTAACCCGCGCCCTGATCAGTGAGATGAAGCAGGTATCGGAGAATAACCCGCTCTTCTCAGAAGAAATGCGCCTCAATATGGTCAATATTGATTACCCGGGGAAAATAGCAGACTTCATTACCTCAATTCTAAATATTAAACGACAGGAACAGCAGAAAATACTGGAAACACTCGATGTTCATGAGCGTATGATGCAGGTCCTGATCTTTATAAAGAAAGAGCAGGAGCTGATCAATATTCAGAAAAAAATCCAGAAGCAGATCAATGAAAAAATATCTAAAAGCCAGAGGGATTATTTCCTCAAAGAACAGCTTAAAGCCATCAAAGCTGAGCTTGGCATGCCTGTTGATTCTAAAAGCAGTGAATACCTTCGCTTTAAGGAGGCAATAGAAAAATTAGACTTTACCAAGGAAACCCTGGAAACGGTTAAGCAGGAACTGGAGAAATTCTCACTCATGGACACCAATTCATCAGAGTTTATTGTTACCAGAAATTATCTGGATACTATTATCAATTTACCCTGGATAGAGCCCAAACCTGAAAAAATCGATATGGTAAGGGCAAAGAGAGTACTCGACAGCGACCATTACGGACTGGAAGATGTCAAAGAGAGGATCATCGAGTACCTGGCTGTGCGCAAGTTGAAAAAAGATACCAAAGGATCAATTCTCTGCCTGGTAGGTCCGCCGGGTGTGGGTAAAACATCAGTAGGAAAATCCATAGCCAGAGCCATGGGTAAAAAGTTCTTTCGTTTTTCAGTTGGAGGCATGCGTGATGAAGCTGAGATCAAGGGTCACAGGAGAACCTATGTCGGCGCCATGCCGGGCAAGATCCTGCAGGGACTTAAAATAGTAAAAGTCAAGAATCCGGTTTTTATGATCGATGAAATTGACAAGCTGGGCGCCTCTTTTCAGGGAGACCCTTCCTCTGCACTGCTTGAAGTCCTCGACCCCGAACAGAATGTTGCTTTCCGTGATCATTATCTCGATCTTCCCTTTGACCTATCTAACATCCTGTTCATTACAACGGCAAATACTGTAGATACTATTCCCTCACCTCTTCTTGATCGGATGGAGGTTATCCGTCTATCAGGTTATATCGATGAAGAAAAGATCGCCATTGCCAGAAAGTATCTTCTGCCCAAATCCCTGGAACGTAATGGACTGGCAAAAAAGGCTTTAAAATATGATAAAGCTGCTCTGTTGCGGATTGCCCGTGATTATGCCCGCGAAGCAGGCTTGAGAAACTATCAGAAGGCTCTCGATAAAATCCACCGGAAATTAGCCAAATTGAGAGTTCTGCAGGAGATAGATTTCCCTGTACAAATTGGTAAAGGGAACCTGGTGGATTACCTTGGCAAACCCCCGTTCCATGATGAAGGCATAAAGAAGATTACCCGGCCGGGTATGGCCATAGGCCTGGCCTGGACTCCTTTAGGCGGAGCAACCCTGATTATTGAAGCGGTAGAGAATACCGGTAAAGAGGGTTTTAAGCTTACCGGACAGTTGGGTGATGTAATGCAAGAATCTGCCAGTATAGCCTATACCTATGTCCGTCATATTGCCGGAAAATTAGGAATTGATAAGAAGTTTTTTGAAAGAAACCAGATTCACCTGCATATTCCTGCCGGAGCCACCCCCAAGGATGGACCATCAGCGGGTATTACCATGGCATCCTGCCTGCTTTCCCTGGCTTTGAACAAAAAAATAAATAGATCCCTGGCCATGACCGGCGAACTATCATTAGTGGGTGATATACTGCCTATAGGCGGCTTAAAAGAGAAGGTTATTGCCGCACGCCGCAATAGAATCAAGGAAATAATCATTCCTTTGCAAAACGAAAAGGATCTTGAGGAAATTCCCGAGCACATAAAAAAAGGCATACGATTCCATGCCTTATCTCAAATGGAGGAGGTTATTGACAGACTATTTTGAGAAGTTTTTTACTGCTGTTGCTGACGGCGCTTTCCGTCACCTCCTGTTTACAGGCTAAACGGGAGATCCAAAACCTGCATCCTCTTTTTAATATCAGCGAGAAAGAGCTAATGGAATCAATCTCTGATCTGCCGGCAGCAAGCAGGGACAAAATTGCAGCCAGAGCTCAGATTTTTCTTGATCTTATTGTACAGATGCTGGAATCACCTGAGGATCTCTTAATCCTGGTGGATAAACAGCACGCCCTTGGAAAGCAATATGTCCCCCCTGACCTGATCAATCTCGAAGGTTATTCCTTTTCTTTAGTCGGAAATAAATTAAAATTGCGCAGAATGATTATTCCTGACTTGCTGGCCATGGTGGAAAGCGGGCGTGAACAGGGGATTGACCTGGTTATTTCCTCCACTTACCGCTCTTATTCGCGGCAGGAATTGATCTATAATTACAATGTACAGAGCCTTGGAGGGGAAATTGCGGATAGAGAGTCGGCAAAACCTGGTCATTCACAACATCAACTGGGAACTACGATTGATTTCGGTAATATAGATGACAGTTTTGCTTCCTATCCTGCGGGTATCTGGATGGCGGAATATGGCTGGCAATTCGGCTTCTCTCTTTCGTATCCAAAAGATAGTGAAGAAATAACAGGCTATCGTTATGAACCGTGGCACTATCGCTATATAGGCAGACATGGTGCCAGGATTACCAGGGAGTTTTTTCTGAATCAGCAACAGTATTTTATAGAATTCTGGGAGCAGAAGAACTCATTTTTCCGAAAAAAGAGAGCCAGGTAATTCTAGAACACCCTGGCGCAACAGGCGGAAGGGTTTCACGGTAATATCCAGAATGGTTGAAGGCTTTCCTGCTTTAATATCCCCGGCACTGACAATCAGATCAACTTTATGCTCAAATTGTTCAATAATATCCTTGATTCTCCAGAGCATTTCTTCCTGACTGCGGTTTACACTGGTGGAAAATAAGGGCTGGTCGATCTCCTTAAGCAGCCGCTGCAGTTGATCATCTTTCGGCACCCGCAGGGCAACACTGCCTCCCTCCCTTGAAGCAAAGATAAGAGTTAGAGGACCTGGCCAGTACGCGTGCAAAGCTGCCGGCAGTTCTTGATCCGTGATCCTGGGCAGCCAATCAGCAGATTGGATCAGCCGGAGAAAGGGGTAGTCTTCACCCCTACCCTTGATCAGGCGAATTCTCTGCTCCGTATCCGGAGCTATGCCTACAATTCCGTAAATTGTGTCGCAGGGAATAATGGCCACGCCGCCACTCCTGACAGTATCAACCAGCCGGTAAAAGTTCTTTTCATCTCCTGTATTTATCAGCATTTCCTTTTAATACTAGATGGCTGGATAAATAAAAAAACAGCAGCAGAAATAGCGCAGATACTTTAATCAGGATATCTCTTGCGGCTTTGCCTTCTACTTTATAGATTAACCTTCCCACCTGATGAATATTCCCCCCGGCTGAATAGTTTTCAATTTTGATAACGTATTCATCATTCTTAAAGAAGCCAAGTTCACGGGCGTGAAGCGCAACAACATCGGGATTGGAGCTAAGAGCATCAATATCATTGAGCAGCTGCTGATTAATCTGCTCAAGATTTTTGATATTTGCTTCCAGTGAATTGCGGTAATTCACTAATTTTTTGTAGCTATAAATGCCGCTGTGACCCCAAAAAAACAACATGCTGCCGCCGATGAGAAAACCGAGATAAAGGGCTAATATTAATCTGACAACTCTCATTATTATAGATAAACGGCTTGGATTCAGTTTCCCTTGAATAGAACCGGTGGAATCACGGCAATATGCTATTCCTTTTAATTTTTTGCACTTTTAGCGTTAAAATACTATATAATCCAGCGCCCAAACCTATTTACCGAATCTTAATTTTTATTTAGGCTGCGGATAAAATCCGCGCTGGGTTGATGATACAATATTCGCTTTATATAATATTATTCAGAAATCTTGTTTTCTTTACCGGCTTTTTGCTATATTATTAATAGGATTGAGTATTTGTTAAAACATTATGGAATTTAACCCCTTGAAAAAACCACAAATTAAATTGATAATTAAGATAAAAAGGAGCAAAATTATACCGATAATAGTAGGGATAATGAATATCTCATCCCTGGGAGAGTTGCATGACAACTGAGGAAATCAAGAAAAATGAAAGTGAACTGCTCGAAAATACTAATGGGGAAGATGTTACTCTGTCTACAAGCGAGCTGGATAATATCATGAGCAGTGCTGAGTTTACCAGTGAAGAAGTTGATTCGGAAGAAGAAAACCTTGAAAAATATGGAGTTTGGGTAAAGGTAACCCCTGAGAAAGTTGCCGAAGACACTGAAGAAGAGGCCTCTTTTGAGCTTTCTGATCTTGAAAGAACTGAGGAATCGGAGCTGACCGGAGAAGAAGAGAATTTATTGGATGAGCTGGAAAGCGAGCTTCCAATTGATGAATCTTTAAATATCACAGAGAGTTCAGGGGAGGTTGAAAAAGAAACCGCTGATGTACAGATTGCTCTTGATGAGGAAACTTTAGATATAGAGTCTCTAGAAGATCTGGAAAATGTAGATCTTGAAGAATTAACAGAGGAATCCGGGGATATTGAAATGCAGAATATTGAAGACGATCTTGATTTGACCCTGCCCGAAACCTTTGATGATTTCCCGGATCTTGAAGCTGATAGTGCTGCTGAGGAAGAACCCTCTGAAGAATTTCCGGAATTAGTTCCGTACGAAGATTCAGATGAACAGATTGACGTTTCCCTTTCAGAAAGCAGCCCTGTAGCAGAAGATTTTGATGATCTTGGAACCTTAGAAGCAGATCTAAGTACACCGCTGGAGCCTTCCTCTTTTGCAGACGCGGGCCAGGATAGTGATTCTGCAGTGATTCTGCAGAAAATCGAAAAAGAATTAGCAGCAATAAAAACAGAGATTTCTGAGCTTAAGGAAGATCTCCTCCACCGAAATGTGATAGAGAAAACTACGCCTGAAGTTGAAGTTCAGCCTCCCCCAGGTGATGCCACAGGTTTTTTTGACGAGGAAGAGGATGAGACTATCGCCCTTACCGGTGATGAATTGGATAATATTTTAAATACCGCTGAAATTACTGAAGAAATTGCTGAAAGCACTGAAGCTCCGGAAGATATTGCCATGGAAGAAATTTCTTTGGCTATGCAGGAGCCGGAGCGGCTGATTGACAAAGAGGACCTGATCGAACTCGAAGGCACTGAACTTGACGAAGTCGATGAGATAGAAATTAATGTTCCTGAAGAAAGCGGCGAAGCCCCGGTTCCGGAAGAGACTCTCGAAGATGAACTGGAAGAAATCCCTGCTATAGAAGATGAACTGGAAGAAATCCCGGAACTCGCCGAGGAATCCCTGGAAGAAATCCCGGCTATAGAAGATGAGCTGGAAGAAATCCCGGAACTCGCCGAGGAACCCCTGGAAGAGGTGAGTGAAGCCCCGGTTCCGGAAGAATCAGAAGCTGCTATTAAAGAACTCACTGCCGAGGAACCCCTGGAAGAGGTTCCTCTTCTCGACGATCTTGAGGAAGCAGGCCTTGCGGATATTGTTGAGGAAATCCCAGCAGAAATCCCGGAACTCGCCGAGGAACCCCTGGAAGAAATCCCGGCTATAGAAGATGAGCTGGAAGAAATTCCGGAACTCGCCGAGGAACTCCTGGAAGAAATTCCGGCTATAGAAGATGAACTGGAAGAAATTCCGGAACTCGCCGAGGAACCCCTGGAAGAGGTGAGTGAAGCCCCGGTTCCGGAAGAATCAGAAGCTGCTATTGAAGAACTCACTGCCGAGGAGCCCCTGGAAGAGATTCCTCTTCTCGACGATCTTGAGGAAGCAGGCCCTGCGGATATTGTTGAGGAAATCCCAGGAGAACCCGGGTTAGCGGCTGTCGAGCTTGAGCTTCCTGAAGAGGAACTCACTCTCGAAGAAGAAACGGTTGCTGAAGCCCCGGTTCCGGAAGAGACTCTCAAAGATGAACTGGAAGAGGCTCCGGTCGAAATAGAGGAAGCTGCACTTCCTGAAGTATTTTCCCCACATGATGTCACTTCTGCCGCACCCGAAACAGAAAACCTGCCGGATGACCTTAGAGCAGATATCAAGTCAGTACTTACCTACCTGGATCAACTATTAGAATCTCTTCCTGAAGAAAAAATCAGGGAATTCGCCGATTCCGAGTATTTCGGGATCTACAAAAAATTATTTGAGGATCTGGGACTAGAAACTTAATGGGCCTGTTTGATAGAGCTGTTTCACTATCTGCCTTTGATCCGGTGAAGCGCTCCCCGTTAATAGGTCTGCTGAGAAAAACCAAAAAAATAATTTCTGGCCGCCTGCAAATAAAAGTGGATCAAACCGCAAGAGAGCTTCCCGTGGGGGGAGAGTCACACATCTCCTCCTTGCATCAGCTCCTCTCCAGGATCACCAGTCTCTCAGGTCGTATTGAATCGGTAGCTGAGCTGTTTTCCCTGGTCAGGGATTTCTTCAAGCTGTCAAAGAGCGCCATTTTACTCTACGACCACTTAAGAATGGTTTTTTCACCATGGGCCAGTGCCGGGCTTGACCAAACAACACTCCACCGGCTACGCATACCCCTGGGCTTCAATAACAACTTCAACAGAGTAGCTAATGGAGAAGTTCTGGTTTTTAAGGAAAGCGGGCAAATCAAAGAGTTCAATCCTTTTTTTTCTGCCAGGGAAAATTCAGCTATCAATCAACTGATCTTTGTGCCCTTTATTGCTGATAGTAAACTTATTGCCATTCTACTTATTATTAAGATGGAAACCATTATTAATCTGGAAACACCGGGTATTTTAAAAGAAGTGTCTCTGGCTGCAGCTCCTCATATTTATCAGGCCAGAGAAAAGAAATTGGGCAATCTAAGTGGTGACGGTAAAACCGTAACATTTGAATCTCTACAGAGCAGAGTTGATGAATTGATCGACAAATGCGAGAAGAGAAACAGGTCCTTAGTGCTGATTAAAATATCCATCGAGCATCTGATCAACACTGTTCTAAAGTATAATGAGTTTATTGATCCCTTCCGCTTAAAAGAGGATCTGTACCGTATTACCGGATCTTTACTGGCAGATATCGGCGAAGTTTTCAGGTTAGACGCCAATAATCTTATTTTACTCGTATCTGAGATGCAAATTACCGATCCCGCACTGCTCCTTCATCAATTGGCCATATCTCTCGCAACCTTCTTTGAAACATTAAAGACGGAGCAATCTATGGGCTTTGATGAAAAGATAATGGTCTATCCCGAAGATGGAGATAGTTCAGAAAAGTTATTGAGTGATCTGAAATAACCCGCACCTATGTTGGAAATTATTCCCACTAAAACGAATCTGTCAACAGCGGTGATCAATGGACAAGCGCTGCATTCGCGGTATGATCCTTTCAAAGAATCACAACGCTTTGTAAAGAGCAACCTGAGTGGTGAATATCCTTCGGCCGTAATTTTTTTAGGCACCGGACTCGGCTATATAGCATCCTTGATCAAGGAGACCTTCCCGCAGGCAAAATTAATTTGTATCTATTACTCCGCAGATATTTTTAAAGAGTCGAAACGAACACCCTGCCTTCACTGGTTTCCCGGTTCAGAGATTACATTACTTAACTTCCTACGCCTCAACCTCAAAGAACTTGAACTGGAAGGATTAAAGATACTCAAGTGGGCGCCTTCTGAACGTATTTTTCCAGAAATGGCAAAAACAGCGGCAACAGCTTTACAACAGGCACTCAAAGAATTGCGGGGCAGTCTGGTTACTACAATGGCCATGGGCAGACGCTGGATTCAGAACAGTTTTATCAACTTTCTCTCAATCGAAAGGGTTCTTACTCCCAGCTCTGATAAATATGACCTGCCTGTCTTTCTGGCCGGCTCAGGACCCTCTTTAGAGCAGGCAGTAGACCTGCTGCACAAATCCCGCAATAAACTTATTATCTGGGCTCTCCCCTCAGCCATACCCTATTTAATTAAAATGGATATTACTCCCGACCTGGTAATCATTACTGATTCCAGCTTCTATGCCGGTTACCATCTTTACCCCCTGTTTAATAAATCAATTGCCATGGCAGCACCTCTCTCTGCTGTTCACTGCAGCCGACAGTTCAAGGGAGGGGTTCTCCTGATATCCCAGTCTAATTTCTTCGAGGAGGATCTTTTAGCCCGGTTAAACATTAGAATTCCACGGATACCTCCCCAGGGTACAGTAGCTGCAACGGCGCTACAGCTGGCTATAAACCATACCGGCAGGGAGATAATTCTGGCCGGTCTTGATTTCAGTTACAGTGATATTCGTTCTCATGTCCGTCCAAATGCCTTTGATAATTTCCTGATCCCGTCGGTAGACAGATTATCTCCCCTGTACAGCCAGCTCTATTCACTGGCCGCGCAGAGAGCCCCATTCATTAACCGGACAGTACGGGGTTCTTTCCGTACCGGATTAACCATGGATACCTACTCCGGCTGGTTTGCCGGTTTGCCTGAAAACATCTCAACAAGGATTTTCAGGCTGAATCCCTCACCTGTAAAGCTGGATAATATTCAGACAATAGATGCAAAAAAGCTGACAAGAGAACTCAGTGAACGATCGCCTCAATCAGGGAGAAATATTTTCATTCCTGCCGGAAACTATCCTGACCGCCGGCAACGACGAAAGATCTGCATAGATCTGTTGACCAAATGGCACAATCATCTTCATTCTGCAATTAAGGGGATAAAGAGGGTCAGCAAAATCGGATCTTTTCTTAATGAGCCTTTTCTTTTGACCTTTTCCTATTATTATGATCCCGGGACTCTGGTAAAAATAAAAAAGACCTTGAGATTAACGGGAGAAGATGAAGCCGTGTTGCAGGCAGCATCTCTGTTGGCAAGAGAAATAGACTTCATTGAGTCTATGGCGGCCAGGCTGGAGTTACAGGAAAGCAATGTTTAATAACCCGATACTGGAGCGCAACTTTCTTGCCCTGGCAGCTAATAATCCCGAACTCTCCGCCAAAATAGGGAGTACTTCACCGCTCCGAGAATTGACTTTTATAAAAGCCAGAAACGGGGTTTTAGTTCCGGCTCTCAAGGTAAAGAGCCGTTTGACACCTCTGCACTCTACCTTTGATCCCCTCAAAGAGGGGGAACGACTTCCTGATCTATACAGCGGTGCCGGCTACCTGGTTATTTTCGGTATTGGCGCCGGCTACCACATAAATCCCTTTTTAAAAAACAGGCGTATTGCCAATATACTTATAATTGAAAAAAATCCTGCTCTCTTACGCGGAGTTATGGAAAATATCGATCTGCGCGTCCTGTTCATGGATCCCCGTGTCCAGCTTCTTGTTAATGAAGAGCCGATAACCATTAAAGAAAATATCCTGACAAACTACTTCCCGGCTATTGCAGGCGATCTAAAAACCATTACTCTGCGACCTCTTTTCAATCTGGCCGAAGGATACTACGAAGAAGTTTTAAATGCTATACGTAATGTAATAAGTAAGATCGCTGATGATTATACGGTTCAGGTTCATTTTGGCAAAAAATGGTTTATAAACAGTTTATTCAATCTTCCCAGAGCAGAGAAGTCTGCCCTGACCATTAAACCGGTAAGGAAAGTATTGATAACCGGAGCCGGTCCCTCCCTGGAATCACAGATGGCAAGTCTAAGGCGGATGAGAAAAGAGGCATTTCTAATTGCCTCAGATACATCTCTGCCTTCTCTTCTGAGCAGCAATATTGTACCGGATACAGTCATATCCATAGATTGCCAGCAGGTCAGTTATCATCACTTTCTGCAGGGTATGCCGTCAAATATCCCGCTGGTGCTTGACCTGGCATCCCCTCCCCTGCTTACCCGTTTAACCAGTAAAATTATCTTCTTTGCCAGTGCCCATCCCTTTTCCCAGTTTGTCAGTGCAAACTGGCGCAGAATGCCTTATATTGACACTTCAGGAGGCAATGTGAGCCACGCTGCCGTATCTATGGCTCATTTCCTGGGAGCCGAGGAGATACGCCTTTTCGGCGTAGATTTTTCTTATCCCCAGGGCAAAGCTTACGCCCGCAGTACTTACCTTTACCCTTTTTTCCGTTCACAGGAGAATAGAATTGACCC
>Ga0114923_10002712_pt1 | contig 11960 bp, 19 predicted proteins | sample SumtaG_FD_89578 | JGI IMG/M metagenome (GOLD analysis project Ga0114923, IMG submission 89578) | Deep subsurface microbial communities from Indian Ocean to uncover new lineages of life (NeLLi) - Sumatra_00157 metaG | ecosystem: Environmental > Aquatic > Marine > Oceanic > Sediment | place: near... | reverse complement strand
GCGGCTTTTTGGTCCCCCATGATGACGATTGCGCCCATTGATAATATTTCGTTATGGGTATAATCAAGATCATCAAAGTCATCCACTGATTCGAGGCCTAGGCCTAACTGAGCGGCCATAAACTTTGCCCGGGTTAAGCCGTGTATGAGCATTGAATCGCCACTGTATTCATGCGTGATAACATCTTGGCATTGCAGCCGTTGCGATGTTTTGAGTTGTTTAAGTTCAATTACTTTACCTGATTTGCGCTTGAATTCCATAGTGTCACCCTCATTCGTTTTATTTAAGCAGTCCAGCCGCGATCGATTATATTTGCAAGTTCGATCTCGACCATTTCGTTTGTACCATCACTACGGCATATAATCGGGATTTCAATCATAGTGCCTTCAACAGGCGTGAAATCCTTAACCGGTTGACCAAGCCCGACATTGAACTTGAACAACAAATCGCCATCAGTATCAACAGGATCATTGCCCGAGCCCCATGCGAATACCAGCTCGGTATCAAAGGCACTGGTCATATAATTGTCGATAATACCTTTTGTGTTGGCATCGTACATCACCTTCATTGAACCAATGGCTTCATATTTATTACTGCCAATGACGTATTTATTGGGATCGCCCAATGAATCACAGCCATTCCGCACGCCTTTGTTGTTCAATGTTATATTCCACGACCCGACGATCAGATCAACGCCACCAAGTGTTTTGGTTTTCATTAGGCAATGATGGAAAAAATCAGTGCCAGGCTCGGTTGCGCCTGTAATTGATTGCGATCCCCTCGGGTCAAATTTGCCTGTCGATGTGAATCCAGACATGAAATTGCCCGTAAGATTCAATCTACCGGCTTTTACCGTTGGATCTGACGTGATGGTCAATTCAGGTATGAACGCTGATGTGATGATCGTATCTTCACTGGCGATTGGGTTTTTGCCAACAACCGTGAAAAATATACCGGGATCGGTTACGCCTGCATGGGCCGCAAAGTCACCATGGCCGGTAGATTCGTCCCATTCCCATATTTTGGCAAATGGTGTGCCTGCAGCTTCGCTTACCAAGTCCTGCATCCCTGCATATAAGAACAAGTCCAAATATGCCTTGGTTGCAATTGTGTTGAACGGTTGCAAGATGGTACCACCGGCAGTCGTGAAGAAGCGGTCAGTGTGTTGGGGCACATTGCTCCCGTCCATTTTCGGCGTGTCGTCGTCAACAAAACCCGATAAATCAGGTGAGGAGTTCTCTTCCTGATCAAGCCGTTGGAAGTCGGCCGCCGTTGTGTTCGGTGTACCGAGTGCCGTTTCTTGAGCTATTGCAAGTTCAAATTCTGGCGCGGAATAAACGTCTGTTGCTTCGCCCATGGTTATTTTCCTTTATTCGATTTGACAACTTCCAAATAGCCATCATCAATTAATCTTTGCGGTGGTTTGCACTCAACGGTTTTGCCGTCCTTTAGCGCGTCGAATACTGGTCGATCAAGTCCCTGGTGATTCCTTTCACGGCCCAGTTCATTAAATTTTTTAGTCGCTTTATACTTCATGCTGGTAATACCTCGCTAACTGTTACGGCCCAAATCAGTTCCTTCATGATCACCGTTTCAGGCGGTATGACCTGGCCGTCGTCATCCGTGTCACGTTCAGGCTCATTGTCGGTGCCTTCAACCGCGCCATCGTGCCAGTGATAAACGGCTGATGGACTATAGGCGCAATTGTTGACCAACAAACGCTTGATTCGCTCAAACATATCGTTGGCAAGTTCCATTGATTTCCTACGATTGGAGCCAATCGGGAATTCAAGCATCAATGTCATTGCGTACCGATTAGTAACCATAGGCGCGATTCTTGATAGTTGATCACTCGTTGGCTCTGATAGCCTGATCGCCTGAACCTTCTGGCCAAGATATTTATCGCTGATATACACAACCGAGTCACCGCCGAATTCTGCTTCAAGTAATGTTTCAACATCAGTTACAATGCGCCAATTCTGATTTGTTGATGCGATCGGCATTATGGGCCTGTAACGCTTTGTATGCTGCAATTATCATCATGGCCACGGCTAGAACCACCACGGCCAACCGCAATACTGCGTACAGGGCTATTCGTGACGCCATCAGCGGCCCAACGAACCTCGACTTCCCATTCATCATTTAAATCCATTTCAGCCGCGTCAGCCCCTTGGAAACGAACTTGCCATGCCCCGGCAATACCTTGATGAATGCCATTAACGACCAGGCCGTCCGTAGGCGTCAATTCCAAGGCCTTTAATGTCTTGGTGGTATCATCATAGCCAAAAGCCTTAATAACCGCTGTACCTATCACACCAGGCGTCGTACAAATGAATTTTACCAGGTCATAGGCGCGGAAGGTCCACGGTCCACGAGTTTCAACCAGGCGTATGTCGCCAGCAACAGCAACTTCACGAATCTTGCCAGCGTCGGATTCAAGTATCTTATCCGACATCAACTTCAATTTGCCGCTGATCAAGCGATCCAGTAAACCGGATTCGGCTTCGTTCATCAATAGTTCGGCGTATCGCTCAGATATAGCGGGTTGCGCAACAACGGTAATGATTTCAGCCAATTTGTAATTAGTCGCCAGTATGATTTGCGGGTCATAGGCACCGTTGAAATCCTTAGCGAATGGGATCTGACGTTTAAAAGCTAGGGCTGAATCAACCAGCCTCGATGCCTGTAACGCCATGGCCGCAAAATACGTGACAAAATCTTCACCTGCCTGGATTGATTCTTTGTTTGGATTAGTGGCCGATTGCAAATAAACCGTATCAATGGCTGCATCATAGAACCATTCACCGTCAGTATCAACGGCAACCAAGGTGGCCTGTGGTGCCCCAAGGTCTTTTCCACTTTGGAATAATACTTCAACTGCGCCGGTTTGTTCAGAGCGATAGACTGTGCCCGCCTCAACAGTCCAGCCTCGCAGCTCACGATTGGCATTCAAAAACGGCTTGACATCCTTGCAATCGCGGTAGAAATCCTCTTGGGTGATATATGTCGGGTCAGCCATTATGCATCCCTGTAATAAAGCGGGTCAAGTTCGTAGTGTACCAAGTCGTCAAATTTCTGATCCTTGAAAATGCCATCACCAGACCAATCGCCACCGAAGCGAATCTTGATGCCCATTTCCTCGGCAACGGCTTTGACCATACCGGCCAAATAATAAAAGCGGCGTTTATCGTCCCAATCGATTGGATATGGCGCAACATCAATGGCGATTGATGGTGTTTTGTTATGTCCACTGTCAGGCCATTGCATTTTAGAATGACACGAATCATAGGCTTTTTGTTGCTCAAGTTTTGAGCGATGCCCATCAGTAATCCGAATATTAGTAATTTCGGCCACACGCACAAAGACCCTGATTAAATCGGGGTGGCAAGATTCGAGATTATCAAGGCTGAATTGTGATAGTTCAGGCATTAAGTACCACCCATCATCCAAAGCGTAACATTCAAATGGCCGACAACTACGTCGGTGGTATTCGTCAAATTCTGTACAAAAATACTGATCTGCTCATTGGCCGATAAATCCAATATCGTATTTGCTCCCATGGAACCAACATCATTGGCCGTTAATATGCTGCGATGTCCTTCACCATCTTCATCCAATCCAACGCCATCAATCATAACACCAGCATGTATCTGAGGCTGTCCCGCTGCGCTAGTCAATGAGAATGACATATTCCATGCAATCGCATAATGGCCATCAACCGGAACAGTCAAATAATGATCATCAGGAAAACTAATTCGATGCAAATTACCAGCAACTAGCCCTGTATCAACTTCAGTCGGATCGGCATTACCAATCGTTGTTGTAAAATCACCATCCATGTACATGTGGCCAAACATGATGCCGCCGCCACCAGTGTACGTGACATCGCCCGCAACATTCAAGGAATCATTAATCGCAATCGATTGAATGACCATATGACTTACTACATCAGTCGGCCCCAGTGAAAGTTCAATTATTCCATCATTGGCATTTTGCCTAGTTACTGTGCCAACAAATATCGGGAAATTGGGCTCAAGTGGTGCCGTCGAAGTCCATACACCAGCAACAGAAGCAGAAAGATATACGGCTGTTCCTGCTGTATCGGCAGATGTATTAAGATCGTGAACCCCACCGAAGGTCGTAAACTCACCCGTCATATTATCTAATATTTCTTCTGTTGCCATGGCCAGGATACGTGCGGTCGCTGGGGCATCTGCTTTGGCGGGTGCCATTGTTGGGCGGTTGCCCTGGGCCCCACTTACATAAACAAGCGTACCATTGGTTATCGTACTACCTGTTTTATTAGTTGCCCTTGTCCATAATTCGCGTCCTGCTTGATGTGTTACATCTGATCGATTATTATAATAAGCAAGGCACTTTTCAGTATCGTCATAGAAAATCAAGCCTTCGCTGTGATCAGGCGCGACCAATCCAGTGGTAAACTGCAATTCATCCATGCTACCAGTGATTGCAAAATCACCATCAACGGTGACTGATAGCGTACCAACATCCAATGCCGAAGTGGTGCCGTCGATATCCCTGACTGTATGCTCGGTGGCCTCAAGGCCGTCAGTATCGCCTATATGCAATATCTGCTTGATAGCATCATTGACCCCAAGGGCCGCTGATACTTCAGCAAGTATTGATACATTAGAGCCAGCCCAAGCGGTCATGCCGCCCAGGACTAGCCCCAAAAATATATACCGAAAGCGAGACATTATTTATCCGGGAATAACTTGTTGGCTTTAGCAGCTTCGGTTTTGCTCTGGTTGGCGAAGTTCGTATTGTCCGACATCAGGCCTTTCTTGAAGCCGTTGATGACAGTCATCACAAACCAAACCGCCAGTTTTAGAAGCAGGTCAACAAACAAAATCAAATATGGTTCAATGACTTTATTCCAGGCGGCACCAACGAACGGCCACTTGGCGATATTAGCGGTTACAGTTTTGCCCAAGCCCATAGGGACAGCTTCAACGTAGCCAGCATTTGCCAGCATCCATGCATCGAGGCGTTTACCGAATGCGTCCTTATCGACGTATTTGTTAAGCAGCCACGACAGCAAGCCACCGATACCGGCAACGCCAGCGATCCCAAGCAGATTGTTCATTACGAATGTAGAAATAAATTCAAACATATTAGCTCCTCATTTTCAGATATGCCAGCAGGCCACCCCAGGCAGTATTCATTGAAAGCAATAAGCCTGTGAACCATCTGGTCACGCTATTTATTCTGGTATTAGTTTCATTGATTCGCTTGTGTAAAACATCATCTTCGGTTTCCAAATCTGCAAGCCTGCGATCATGTTCTTTTATAAGCGTATGTGTTTCAACCAATATGCCGCGATCTGCGTCGGTGAAAGCCATATAGCCCCCAAATGGGGCGGGCCAGCAATTGCCAGCCCGCAATGTTTAAGAACTATTCAGATGCCCATATGCCTTGTGCCGAAACAATATACCAACCACCAACACCGTCGGCAACAACGTGAACGCCATCCCCCCTGATTGCACTGGATTTGGTATTGATAATATCCTCGTTGTCGTCATCTTGAAGGTCTATATACAATGAATCCGCACCAAGGGCCACACCAGCAATGTAATCAGAAGCATTTGGCGATATAACCATAATGTTGTTACCGTCAGCACCAATATTGATAAAGGTGTATTCCAGTCCCAGCACAGTTGCAGGCAGTGTTATCGTATCTTCGTCGGCAGACATGAAAATACCACCGCTTGATGCAGCTGTAAGTGTAGTATCCCCTGTAATCAAAACAGCACCACCACCAGACGTGAAACGCCCGGCAACAGTTACCGAAGCCGTACCAATAGACAAGGCCGAAGCCGTACCATCAGCATCGTAAACAGCGTGTTCAGTGGCTTCGATACCGGTGTCATCACCAACGATTAGGATTTGTTTGACGGCTGCATTGACGCCCAGTGAGGCACCAATTTCGGTCATAATCTCGGTATTGCTAGCACCGATAGTGAAAACCATGAGCATGAATACAAGCATACCAGCCCAGGCAGATTTGAGGTTTTGCATAAACTTCACGTTAATTTCTCCTTATGCTATTATGCTAATATGTTACGTTTGCAGCGTCGAGTTTTGCCTTGAGGTCGGCAACTTCAGATTGAGCCGCCTTCAATGCCCCGGCCGCTTCAGGGTCACGCTCAAGATCGCTTTCGGCCTCAGTCAGATCAGCACGCAAAGTATCGATTTCAGCCTGCACGTCTTCAAGTTTCCCAATGGCTTCGTCACGTTCCTCGTTAGCCGTATCAAGATCAGCTCTCGTGAACTTGGTCTTGTCGGTTTGCTTGGCAACATCAGCCAGTCGCTTTTCTTCACGCTTGGCCTCGGTATCGACTACCTTTTTAATGAAGGCCCTGACCCGTTTGACCTCTTTGGCATCAGCGGGACTACCGTCTTTCAAGCAGATATTCCAACCGGCTTTGATTTTTACATCCAAGGCGGCAATACCCATACGCGGATGCTTGTGAATGACATCAATTTCATCTGTTAGATGAACGTGAGTATCAGGAATAGCATCGTATTCCTTTTGTGTTACGTGTTGTGGTATCATCAGTTTGCCCTCACTTAAGGATTGGTGAAATTAACAATTGGGCCTTCGGTACCGGCAGCCGGGAAAGTCAGGCTTGCACCGTATAGTTGCGATACCATCAAGCCCCAGGCTTTGTGCTCCTGTTGCGATTGAATATCAACCATGCTGGAATTCTGGCGCATAACATAGGATACAGCGTTCCGCGCAAACATACTGCCAGCTTCTGTGCCGGTTGTGCCGTCCTTTGACCAGTCAGTGCTATTAAACGCAGCAATACCCAACATTATCAGCCTGCGGCCAGTCACATTAATTGACGGGCTTACACCAGACTTGTCAGTGTCGGTGAACTCACCAAGCGCGATCCCGGTATTGTACAGGGTGCTATTCCCGTAAAAATTAATATCCCCGGACTCAGCCATTTCGGCAGCATCGTAACCAAGATCCATGAACTTCGCCTGACCAGCTTGGAACAATGCGAAAGACATGGTATTATCCGTGGTCAAAGCAACGTCGTTGGCGGTAGCTGACTGAATTAACGCAGCCAGAAACGCCTCGAAGTTTTTGGCAAGGGCGTAACCCATTGTCTTCATTTTGCTTTCCATCAATGTCGGCGAACTCAACAGCCTGACAATATTCTCGACCCGTTGCGCGTCGTAAATATCCTGATTGATGACGATTGTAGTTTCGTCGTCAGTATCAGCCGTATAGTTCAATGTGGTATCAGCAACCTTGGTTTGTGCCGTGCGTTCGGTTGCGCGTGGCACATGAATAGTGTCACCCTTGGCCATGATTTCCGGCACTAAAAGCGAAGCATCGGTCAAATTGGTAGCAACCCGCAGCCGCCGCTCTTTATAGTCCAAAATACCTTCGTCCCATTCCTCGGGAATCCAGACAGCAGCAGTTGTTACAGTGTTATTTCCACTAGACATAATTAATTACCTTCCTGACCTGAAGAACTATTTAGCCGGAATGCGCGTAGGATGACGAAGTTGATCAACCGTCACTCCGCCATACTTCGCTAAAAATTCCGCTCTACGGTTACCACCGTCTGCGATTAGTTCTTTTTGGGTCATATCTTTTCGTGATTTAGGCGTTGGTGTGTCAGTGCTGCCCGATGCAGGCGCTGAACTTGCCATGCCGCTAGTATTTCCATTGGCCCCAAGTACCAGTTCGACATGGGATTCTAACGCCTCAAGGTCCAACTTTTCGTAAGTCTTCCTTGTTTCCTCTGGCAATTTCGATAGTAACGTCTCGCGACGGGATGCTTCATAAGCATCAAGTTTATCTGCCTTGACTGATAAATCAGCAACCAGGGCGGTAGAGTCATCAAGTAGTTCCTTGAATTTCCCATCAGCCGCAAGTTTTGCATCATTAATCTTTTTTTGGTCCGTTACATTTTGTGCATTTTTGGCTTCAGCAGCCTTCATGCGCTCATTCACTTCAGTGAATCGCTCATAGGGCACCGTTTTTGGTGCATCATCCGTACCTGTATCCGGTTTTACGCCATCGGCGGCGGGTTTTGGTTCGGCTGCTGGTTCCACTACTGGCTCTGCTGCTACTGCATCTGATGTTGACATTTTAACCTCTTAAGTGAGTTCATTTACCTTTTCCGCTATGAATTCAACCATATCGGATTTTTGATCACTGAGAAAAACCTTTTCTTCGGTATCCCAAGTCTTGCCACCATCGTCATCAGTGTCGGTGGTGTGAATGCTTATAATTGAGCCATTCTCGGCTTTGCGAATGCTGATCGATTCAAGTTCTTTTGCCATTAGTCGGTCAATCCTTGTTCTTCAGCGGTATAGTACCATTGATCGCTCAATTCAGAATTATCGGGCCTGATATGGGCATGATCCTGCGGCCTGAAATCAAGAAACAGCGTCATCATACCGGGGCAATCCTTGTCAACGCAATCGCGTGGCTGTGCTCGTTCTGGATATTTATACGGTATTTCATCAATAGCCTCGCAAGTATCGCATTTAAACTTATCAGGACTGTCAAAAAAAGCCATGGTTTCTCCATAATAAAAGGGGGCTCGACCAAGGACGACCACCCTCAATCGAGCCCCTAACAGGAGTATCATGCAGACTTACCAATATTAAATAATTGCTGATCATTTGTCAAGTCGCCGTCACTGGCTTGCTGGTTAAAATACCAATCCCCTCGGGAACATCGAACTTTACGGGCTCTAATCGGCAATTACAACTATGGCCGCAAAGGCTCCAACCCACGCCTGGCAGGCCAACAATCACCCATTGCTCGAATGTTTCACGTCGACCGTCACGCGGGTCACAGTCCGGACATGGCTTTTTACTGAACGCAACCCATTGCAATTCGGATACGTCAATCCCGTTGTTCTGGTAAGTTATCAGCTCACCTTGAATCGATGCCTTCTGAATGGATCCAAACATTGTGCGCTTGACGGTATTCTCGAACTTGCCAAACAGCGGTCCACCGGTTTGCGCATCGTTCATTAGGTTAGCGAATATGGCAGGATCACCCATGCCGCCCAGGCGCAATACGGTTACTTCGTGCTGCAGTTCAGCTATGAATAGTTTGATATCGGCTTGCAATATGCCATTGGTGACATCAATTAGGCCGATGATACCAGCATCGATTAACGCTTCGAGTTCGGGGCCGGTGAATTCGAGGTCAGACATTAGTTACTTTCTTCAGGTTCAAAATCTTTACAGGGCTATCACTAGCATTGATTCGGAACTCTCTGACAAACCCTGTTGTGGGATATTCAAATCTTATGATGTCTTCCCACGGCACGTCTTTTATAGATTTACGGGCTATGCTTTTGGTGTTTGCCTCGATAGACAAATCAATATTAATTGTTGCATGGTATTTATTTGGCATCAAGCCGCGCCCTTATGCGCTGACCGTGCTATTTTGACCGATGTGTTACGCAAGGTTTTGTCAATCTTCGGTCGTGGTCGCTTCAGATTATCCTTACCGATCTCGTAAAAGAATCGTCGCTGTGGTTGAGGTCCCAGGCCTTCGTTGTGGACACGGCCGGCAACCTGACGATTGCGGGGTAATGTAATAATTGCACTCAGGCTTTTAGGCTTGGCACGTTTCTTGACCCATATTCCAGTTGTGCCCCTGGCTGAACCAAGTCCGATCATACGCCCGGTATCAAACAGCGGCAGTTTAGCCGTTGCGCTACCTTTGCGGCGTTTGGCTCGAACGGTTAACGGTTGCAAGTCGACAAACTTCTTACCCCGGATATCTTCGCCACGTTGTGCACCGAGTTTCATGTCATCGCGCAGTATATCGGCCACGTCGTTAATCATATTGGCCATGAGTTTTGGCGTACGTTTCAACATCAGATTGAAGTCGTAACTAGCCTTTACTGTGACGCCAACAGCCATTAGTCAGGCATTCCACAAACAGCATTAATGATTTCAGTATCCAGGTGACGGCTGTCGCACATCATACGCAACGCTTCTTCGAGCATATCAAATTTTTCGGGCGATAAACTTTCAACACCCATCGCCAAGATTCGGCGCAATGCATCGTTTTCTGTCTTCTTTTTGATCTTGCCCGGGTCACGTTCGTATGGACGTTGCGCCTCAACTCCCTGGGCTTTAAGGCCGAGAAGCACTGCAATCACAAGTGCAACTGCCTTGTCAGTATCGTCACCAGATGATAAGCCTTGTGCTTTGCTAGTGAGCAAATCTTCGTCAATGTCATTAATTACACCGACCAACTGGCGCAGTTCACGCGCTGGCTTAATATCATTTTTAGGCATCGGGCACCCCATCTTCTTTGAGTATTTGTTTGGCAAGTTTTGACCCATCCTTGACCGCTACCGGTATGGTGTCAGCATGTCGGCTGGTAAAGTTTGCAGTAAATTGCGAGGCTAGTTCAACCGGTTCGCCACCAGCTATAACACCCGCGATTAGTGGCGCCAGCATCTTTGGCGTGATGCCAACCATCATGCTATCGGCTTTGATGCCGTCACGAAGGCCGCTGATGGTTTCGATAGTGGTATCGATCTGTTCTTTCACGATTCGTCGCCTGCAGCAGGGACTATCGGTTGTTCAGCACCTTGAGGCAATAGGAAATTCTGCGCAGGCGGTGCGGCGTTCGCTCCCTGGAATTCGAGGTTAGCATTGACTTCCTTGTTATGCTCAATCGCCTCAATTGCTTGGCCTTCATTATCGAAGGCATCAGGGTCACGCTGCATAGCCAATACTGCCAAGTTGGTCAAACCTAGTTCGAGGTCGTGATTCTCTTGATTGATATTTTCATCAATCGTGCGCGGAATCTTGGGCTCGGCGTAATCCAAGTGTCGGCCGTCAGGCAGTTTCGCGCCGCCTTCTTTTTTGCTGATGATCTGCTCGATGGCATAAACGTCTTTATCATACCACCGCCATAAACCGAGGCTGAACTTCCAAAGCCGCGTCAGTGGCAGATTGCGTACCACCAGGCTAAAGCCCGATGCCGGTGCTGTAGCATCTTCAACGAATTCGGCGGCCTGGCCGTGGTTAAACAGCATGACTTTCCAGTCGAACTTGATCATGGCAATCATGCCATCAAAGTCAGATCCCGGTGTTTTGTGATCATATACTTCACCACTAGGCACTTCCAACAAGAAGTCAATGCCAAGTTGGATATCGTTTTGATCAGTTTGCCCCGAGATATACCGCTGGCCCATGGCAAAGCGTACACCGATACGGCCTTCGGTGATGCCTTTGTTCATGGAATCCATGACATTAACCGTATCTACCTGTGGCGTCTGTACCCAGTATTCACCGTCCTGGTAATCAGGATGTACCGACACGAACGGCAACACACCGTACGGGTTAACCATTTTTTTATTCTTTTCGGTCGGCTTCGCTCTCTTACCACCAAGCGTGAAGTGGAAATGTTCTTTCTCTGACCACCATACCCACCATTGAGTATTTGCCGGCTGCGTTGAATCAGCGATGTGCTGTTCTAACGGGTAAGCAATAGCAATCGGTGTATGTGGATCATCGCCAGCAGTGAACACCCGGTAGTTGTAGATATATTCCCAGTCGACCGCACCCTTGCCGCCGTTCAATTTCTCATTCCACTTCACACGAATCAGACCGGTACCAAGCAACCGTGTGCGTATCTCGGCTTTCTGGAATACCATCCAACGCTTGACTTGATCATATTCTTCGGGTAGTTCGACCGCTTCAACTGCTTCTTCGCCTTCGGCCGGTTCATCAGTCGGGAAGCTGGCCACCGGCATTTCGCGATAGACCTGGGCCTCATTGTTGACAATCTGCTTGATGACGTTTTGTTCAGCAACCCTGGCCAGTGACTTGGCGTTCTCACTGAAATAGCTATTCAATGATTTTGATATGTTGTCACCAGTGTACCGATCAAGGATTGACTGCCTGTATTTGGCCCGCTTGTTTTCGTTGTT
>Ga0114923_10002711_pt1 | contig 11960 bp, 26 predicted proteins | sample SumtaG_FD_89578 | JGI IMG/M metagenome (GOLD analysis project Ga0114923, IMG submission 89578) | Deep subsurface microbial communities from Indian Ocean to uncover new lineages of life (NeLLi) - Sumatra_00157 metaG | ecosystem: Environmental > Aquatic > Marine > Oceanic > Sediment | place: near... | reverse complement strand
GTCGAGGCCGATTTCCTGGTAGAAAAGTGTCGAGACCCCCCAACGCTGTTGACAGCAACGGCGTTGCCATGCACGCTGTTCACGGTATCGCAAACGTTGATACCAACAGCGTTTATACCCATTGCCACTGATATTCCTTGCGTTTCTTGTGACTCGTTGCGTCACCATGACTCGATGCGTCAACAGTCTCCTGCTCACTGGCAGTACGGTGTGGTAGGCGCTCTCATTGAGGGTGTTCCGTAGGGTGCACCTTGGCAACGGATTGCCGCTCTAGCCTGAAGCGGTGGCAGCTGCTTCTGCTGAGGCCCTCGCTCATGGGCGCCGTTCTTCTGGGCTGTATGCGTGAGGGTCTCTGAGCCGCTCCCTAGCATAGGAATAGGTGTCCTCAAAGGGGGGCTCGTGCTTCTTCACCTTGAAGCAAAGGAACTTAGCAGCGCCAATATCCGGCCTCGATAGCGGCACCAAGGGCAGATAGGGCCGTGGTGGTGTGGTAGGCGTTGGCTCATGAGCGCGGCCAGGGCAGCGTGTGTGGCCTCTCCTCGGGCTCTGGCTCTGGCTCTGGCCCAAGGTATGGCTCCTTCACAGGTGCCAGCTGCTGGTGGGCCACCCCTTGGCCTGCCCCTAAGGGGCGTGGGATAACTCTGCCTGTGGGCTGCACTGTAGGGGCCCAAACGGGGTTGCCTGGGCTTCCGTCACCCAGCGTGATCGACGGGAACATCTGCTGGTTCGGGTGGTCAGCACGCTGGACAAACTTGGGCTGCTGCACGGCCTTCACCAGGGCGTCTATCGCTGCGTCAGAGGCCCCGTATGCGAGGTTCACTATGCGCCTGGCTGCCTGGACGCACTCAGCAGGCGTGCGGGCCTCCCCTGTGGGCCCGATGGTGTCCACATACCAGCCTGCAACGTCGACCACGAGCTCGGGCCTGGCCATGGCAGGGCTCGTGCCTCCCCTCTCCTGGGCACGTGCATAGGCCTCCTGCTCCTCAGGGCCTCCTGTGGAGGCCTCTCTGCGCTTCTTCTCGGTTTCGTGGTCCATTGAGGCCTCCTGGGTGTGAGGGGGCTCAGGCACTTCGCCTGGCCCCCTCGATGAGGTTTGCTCGGTGTCACCCGGTATTTGCTACTGGCGCGCCCCGGGTGGCGCTTGTCGGAGCCAGGGTCGACGGAAGGCCGGTAGGTCGGGCCCTGCGTTCGTTGTTGCGCGCGCAGCGGTGCAGGGTTCGCCCGCTGAACGCTCGAAGCGATGTCGTCGAGGAAGTCGAGGCTTGGCCACCAGTAGGGGCCGAAGGGCAAGGTGGGCCAACGAAAGGCGAAGGTGAAGGTATGGTCGTTGCTCGCGCTGGCGGCGATCATGGGTCAATCCCTGCGAGCCTGCACAGGTCGCCGATGTTCACCTCGACGCAGGCCCCGTCGAGCAGGTCAGGGGCAGCGTGGCAGAGATCTCCAGCCCCAACCGCCATGAGGCAAACGTGCCACGATCCACCTGCGGCAATCCTCGCCGTCGTGACGGGCCCGATAGCTGGCTTCGCCTTGGCTGCTGCGTCACGAAGAAGTATGGCGATCTCGGTCAGGGTGGCGGTCACGGGGCCTCCTCTGCGTCGAGCTCGGCGAAGTAGCGCCTGGCCTCTCGGTCTTTCGCAGCGGCCTCTCGGTCCCTGCACTCTCTGCAGCGCAAGCCCACGCCAGACAGCCTCTCCTGCCAAGTTCTCTCAAGCGTTGCGGTCGCCCCACACTCTGGACACTCGTTGAATCTCATGCCAACACCAGGGGCACCAGGGTGGCGGATATGTCCTCTCGGAGAGTAGGGGCGAACTTTGCGGCACTGGCGAGGCCGATTCGAAGGCTTTGGCGTGCAGCGCCGTCCCATGCGTAGACCATTCTCAAGGGCTGGTAGGCCCAGTCAGGCCTGTTTTGGGCAGGGTTGACGAGAGAGTTGGTGGCTGCTCGCTTCGCCTCTGTTGGGTCTTTCAGCCACCATTCAGCGGCGAGGACTGCCTCTCCTTCTCGGCATGCACCGAAGTTTGGCAACCACCTCGTGTCCCCAATCCCGTGCACCCTGCACGCCGCTGGGGCAATCCACCCGCAGGGAACTACCTTGAGAACCGTCCGGGCTGCAGCCACCGCAGCCCGGACGCTCCACCACCTCTCAGCAGGGATCAGGGCCGTACGCTTGCCGATGCAGCCGATTACGTGTAGTTCGTCTCGCCCGTCGCACTCGCGCTTGATAATGTTCAGCGGCTTGCCGAAGTCTTTAGGGCGAGAGCTCAGCGGAAGCCAGCAGGTGCCGTCACACTCCTCCTCTACAGGGATAGCAGGGAGCCGAGCGAGCGTGAGCGAGAGGCCTTCAACCCACTTGGCAAGCGGCAAAAAGTCGTCTACTTGCGACCAGGTCATTTCGCGGGCCAAGCAGCCATCAACCCAGTCGATCTCGGGGTCGGGCTTCACCTCCCGTGACGCCTCATGCCCTAGAAGCGCTGCGAGCCGCACGTGCGCATCCGTCAGCGTGCCAGCGCGCAGCCTGGCTACCAACCTGTGGGCCTCGCTCTTAGGGCGGCGCAGGGCCTCCTCGGTTCTCACTCGGCCACCAGGTAGTGCTCAACGTGGCCGCCATAGTCGCTGAGAGGCCAACTCCTTTGCGGTATCCGCCCTTGCTCAGTTACCCTGCCGTCTTCGACGGTGGCAACGTAGGCCCCAGGGCGGTCCACAACCCTAAAGAGATACACGCCGTTGCTCGTAGGGACGCCGCCTGTCCAGGGGAGCGTCTCGAGGGTCGCTCCCCGGGAGAGTGGGCTCAGGATGCTCACCACGTCCATCAACTCGTCTAGCTCTTCTGAGGTCATTCCACACGCTTCAGCGTGTACGGCGTGAACTCGAGGTGCTGCACGCCAGAGGTGTCGCAGGCGGGGCAGCCAGCGCAGGGCCCTACTCGAATCCCGCGCGAGTTGATCATGTTGTCGAGGTTCAGCCAGACCCGATCGCCTTCGCGTTCGAGGCTGGCCCGTTGGTGGGGTTCGAGGATTCCCGACAGGGACTCTTTGACCTTGGCCAGGAACTTATCTACGGGCATGGGTTACCTGCTTTCCTTGCGGCGTTGCCGCTTGCTAAAGGCCTCCCGAAGTCCACGAACCGCTTGACAGACAGTCGCCGCCAATGCCATGCACCAACACAGGAAGAGCGTCGTGAGGAGCCACAAGGTCATGCCTTGGGCCTTTGGTGCTCAGGGTGAGCCTGGTAGTAGCCACCGTTCTGAGAGTCGTCGTCCCAATCGAAGCGTTCTCCGCGAACCTCTGCCCAGACGTGGTCCTTGAGGGCTCGTGCTAGTTCGTCAACAGAACTCTTGGCCACCTCGTGCACGTTGTCGTCCAGCCCGCACGACACTTGGTCGACGGCATACCGCATGCCTGCTGCAAAGGCTGCGCGGGCTGTTGGTGGCCTCCTGAACTCGACGACCTTGGCGGCTTCAGCTTCGAGAGCCTTGCCTGCTTGCTCGGCGAGGGCCGCAAGGCACGTGTGCTCCGACAACTCCTCCCTCGGATCGTCGCCTGGGCAGTGGCAACCCGTCTCGGCGACGCGGTCGTAAAGCAACTGTAAGCGCGCGTTCACCGAATCACCCCAGCCACAGGGATCCAGGTGTCTGCCCTGATCTTGTCGGCGGCCTTTTGCCTCTCCACCGCGTCGTAGTCGGTGCCGCGCCATGTGTTCCACTCGAACTGGCGCGCGTAGGGAAAGGAGAGCTTCAGGTAGTATCCGGCTGGCGTCCTCGTGACGAGCATTGAGAGAGTCCCGGTAGGCGTGGGCTTCTGCTCTACCGTGTACTCCGGGTCGAGCCAGCCCCGCCCGTCGCGATCTACGTGCATGGCCCAGGGAACGGTGTAACCGGACTGGCCCACGCGAAGCTCTTTGATCGGGAGCGAGTCGCGCAGCACCTGAAGGTCGAGGCGCGGGCCAATTCGAAGCGTCTTCGGCTTCGGTTTGGCCTTCGGCTTCCACTCGTGAGTGCAGTTCGGGTCTGGGCAGTGGGCGCGTGTCACCTCTCCGCAGCGCGTGATATGGAACACGCCAGGGCCCGTCGAGACGACGGTTGGCTCGACAATCTGAGCGTCCTCACCGTGGAACAGGTCGCACGGAAGCACTGTGACCCCACGCACCTCAATGGGCACCTCGGGCGGGACGGTAACGCGGGCCAGTCCGGGCGTTTTGTGGTGGACCACCGTGCAGTAGACAGCGCACTTGTGTGGCGGAGGGCCGGGGCAGTCGTGAGTCAGAAGCATGCTGCAGACGACGAGGTTGAGCACGGAGAGGAGAGCGATAGCCCAGGGCTCTCCTCTTCGGTAGGACGGGGCCGGCGGGGCTTCCTTGGGGGACTCGTAGGGTTCGTATCCCATTACTTGGGCTCCTGCGCCGAGAACCAGGCGTTCATTTCCGCCTTGGTCGGCATGGTCACGGTGAAGGGAGCGCCCCAATTCCCAGAGTTGTCCAGGGTGGCGACGAAGATCCCGGGTGCTCGTCTGCCTGGGCCCGCGTAGACGATTTCGCCCTCGGCATTGCTCCACTCCCACCAGTTGCCCGCTTCGCTGAGCGTGAGCTTGTCGCCAACCGCGTTGTCAAAGACAAAGGTCAGCGTGGTGGGCATGGAGTAGTGCAGCAAGCCGTCGCTAGGCCCGAGGTCGACCGCCTCCTCGCCGCCCGTGGTGACCGTGAGCGCCGCGATCCCTTCGACGATTGCGCTGTGCCTCTCTTCGCTCTCTACAACAGACAGCACGGCCTGGTCGAGCTTGGCTGTCGCGATTGCGATCCTCTCCTTGGCTTCTTCGTTTTCGGCGTGCAGCTTCGCTACGCGCGTCCTGGTCTCTTCGAGCTCGAATTGCACCCGCCCGTCTTCGCCAATGGACTCGACCTCAAAGGTTGGCCCGGGCATGCTCGTGTCCTGTCGCCAGGCGTCCTCAGAGCCCACGACGATCAGGAAGAAGACGAGCAGCCCGATAGCTGCTCCGCACTGTGATTTGATCCGTCGGTTCATGAGTCGTCTCCTGTGAGTTGGTCAGCCAGCGCTCGAGCGAGCCCTGGAAGGTCAAGGTTGTACGTGTCTTGGAAAGTGACGATCCCGAATCGGTGCACCTCGTCGTGGTGCATGAAGCACAGGCCAACGCAGTCAGTATCGGTCCCACCTGCGCCCCGAGAGACTACGTGGTGAGGGTGACAGGGAGGGCCTTCGTTGCACTCGGGAACCGCGCAGGGTGACTCTCTGCAGAGTTGGGCCTGCTTGCCGAAGGCTTTGGCGCGGCGCTCCTTCCACCGCTTGGGGTTCCTCGAACGGAGGGGGGTGCGGCCTTTCAAACTGTCGTCGGAGGCTGGCGGCAGAAGGGATCACTTCCTTCAGGAAGACGCAAAGGTGAGCTGGAGTCTCTCCGTCCCCGGCGACATGAATCACGGTGCTGGCGCGGCGTAAGCACAGCTTTCCGTCACCCGTGAACTGGACCACGTCCCCCTGGCGAATGGCAGCAGCAAACTTCTTGAAAAGAAACGGCTCGTCCTCTCCGCTCTCATATAGGTAGACGTGAATCATGGCGCGTCTCCATAGGGCACCGGCTCGGTATCCGCTCGGACGTAGAGCGGGTGGCGAGGGAAGCCAGTCTTGGTCTTCCCCAGGCACTGGATAGGTTCGCTGGTCCTGGCAAGCCTCAAGGACGCGAGCGCGATGGCATCTCGCGGCGCACGCCTAGGCAAGCGGCAGCCGGCGCCCCACGCGACAACGACTCGCGCGCAACACCTGCCAACCTCGAACAGCTGAGCGTTGTTCCCCGGGCCCCTCGGGTCAGCAACTCCCTTGAGCTCCTTCGGATTGGTGGCCCGGTAGGCGAAGAGGTTGGCCACAACGAGGTGGCCGAAGCCCCAGGCCTTGGCGAAGCCGATGCAGCGCCGGATCGTTGGGTCGTCCTGGTGAGCGTCGGCCGTCGACGGGTTCAGCATGACGAAGGCGCAGGCCGGGAGGCTCTCGTCCCAGCTTCGCCAGAGCTTGTAGCGGTAGAGACCGCAGTCGGAGACGAGGGCTCCGCTCTGCGGCGGCGACTCGAACAGCTCGGCCGCGCTCACCCTGTCCTCCTCAGGCACTCAGCCAGGACCTCTCGGGCGGTGTCGTATGTCTTCCGGTGGGAAGCGGCGAGCCCCATGGTGGCTTTCACCATGGCGGGATCTTCGAATCGCTCGGTTCGCTTGAGTTCGTCTACACGGCGCTTCAGTCCCCACCAGACGTCCCGGGCGAGCTCCGCGGCCTGCATGGCGACGATCAGGCGGTCTATGTCGTCGTCAGGGTCGGCGAGGGCCCAGTCGTCGCTCGTTGGCTCGCTCACAGGCAGGCCACTAGGAGGAGGAGCGGGAGCAGGTGGCGGAACGCTGGAGGCTCCTCCTTGTCGGCGGGTTCTCGATAACTCGGGCGGCCGTGGTCGATCCGGGGAATCCCGCAGAGCTCGCCGTTGCAGACAAGGCACTGGTGGGCCACGAGACGGTGCCAGTCCTTCGGGTAGCCCTCGACGGCCTCGGGGGTGGCTATGTAGCCGTGAGGACAGCGGGCCTTGCCGTCGTTCATGCTTCCACCTGCGCGGCGTGATGCTCGGACGTGTCCACCCCGACGAAGAAACTGGGGATGAGGCCGTGTTTCTCCAGCCATGCCGCGATCACCTTGCCGATCCCCTCTTCGAGTTCGTCTTCGGCTTCTTTTCCTGGAGACGCTGGCCACTCGTCCACCACGTCGTCGTTTACCGCGTCGCAGGCCAGTTGGGACAACGACTCAAGCACCCAGCAAGCGCTGATCGGGTTGCTTGGGACCTCGTACGAGTCGGCCTTGCAGACGAAGAACAGATCGCCCTCGCCCAAAGCGTACTCAACTGGGAACGCTTCAACGGCCTCGCTCTTTGAGCCGTAGGGCCCTGAACTGAAACGCTCCTCGTCGGTGCTGGCAAACCATTGCTCTGCGGTCATGACGTCGCCTCCGCTTCGAGCTTCTTCGCGAAGTAGTCCATGAGCAGCCAGTCCTGGGTGGAAAGGTAGGTAGCCTCGACGTGCTTCAATGGAACGAAATCGGGCTCAGCCGCGAGCAGCAACTCCCGATTGTCGAAGTTGTTCTCCATGCGGAAGTCGTTGCACCCGTGGTTTGAGAACCGGTCGGACGCCATGCGCAGGAGCTTCGCGGTCAGCAGTTTCTCGGTGGCGTTCACAGCAGGCCTGCGTCCAAGCCGGCGATCTCGCCGAGACGCTTCATGGCGGTGTCGAGCTGCTCCACCGTGTTTCCCATCTCCTCGAGGTGAGCGTCCAGGACAGCGGGGCTCGCGGTAGCTTGGAGCACTCCCAGCACGAAACTGAGGTCTTCTTGGGTCTGTCGGTCTAGGCTATTCACAGGCTCTCCTTAGGGAACAGGTCTTGGGTTCGTCGGACTGCGTCAGGGACGCTCGCCAGGGCGGCTTCGCGGCGCTCGGACGCCCTCAAGAGTACGTCGGCGGTCTTCCAGGCCATGACCTCAGCGGGGTCCATGTACCGGACGCCGTCCAGCGTGACGTGAGGCGGGAACGTTCCGCTCAGCCCTCGGTCGAGCCAACTCTGAAGCGTGGTGGCGGGCATGCCGAGCCACCTGGCGCAGTGGGCGATCGTCCAGCGCTTGCGGACTCTTCGGTAGGGGCTGGGGTATCCGATGGGGGCGGTGCTCATGCGGGCCAAAACCTTCCCGGGCGTTCGTCTCCGACCTTGACCCCAGCAACCTTCCCGGACTTGGCCCAGGACAGCAGCGAGCCGCGTGCGCTCGCCGACGTAGCGTAGTGGTGCTCAATCCCGTCTACGAGTTCTCGCCCTGTGCAGCCCGGATTCTCAGCGACGAAGAGTTTGACCGCCTTGCACGTTTGCTTGAAGGGCGTCCAGTAGCCTCCCTGGGAGCCGGCCTTGGCGTGTGACTTGTGCTCTTCGCGGACCTTGATCTCCGCGACCAGCTTGCGCTGTAGCTTCGGGTCGACGCTCTCGCGGACGGAGGTGTCGACGTAGAGCACGCCGATGCCGAACGTCTTCGCGATCTCCTCGGTGAACGTGCGCGCCTTCCAGTTCTTGCCCATAGGGACAGCCACGCTCACTCTGTGGGCCGCGCCGGCCTTGATCCAGTGCCACGCCTGGGCGAGGACGGCCAGCGAGAAGCTCTTCTTCACCTCGATGATCCAGACGCGGTTGGGGGCTTCGAGCTCGACCGCGACGATGTCAGCGACGCCGCAGCGCCCCTCCACCTCCTGGTAGACGTCCCACCCGTCCGCAAGCCACGCGACCACGGTGGCTGCTATTTCCTTCTCGCTCACTACGCCCTCCCAAAGAGAGGCATGGGACTGTGATCGCAGTAGCGGCAAACCTGGCCGCCCGCGGTGTCTAGGTGCCAGTGGTCTCCCCTGCGGCAGTCGTAGGGGAGCAATTTGAGACCCATGGCCTGCTTCCGCTGTCGAACGCGAGAGTCCCAGGGCTTCCGGCCCGAGCGATTCGTGGTCTTCGCGCACATGGAGCAGTGGTCGCGAACCGGGGGGTCGGGCTCGGGCGTCCCGAGAGGCGGCGGGCCCTCAAGCTTCAGCCGCCTGAGGACGAACCCTTCGGGGCTTCCCCATGTCACCTCCCCGAAGACGTGACGCCCACAGTACGTCCAAAATCCTCCAACTCCCTTCGACGTTCGACGGCCGCGAAGAAGGTGGATCTTGCCCTTTGGTCTCTTGAGTGAAGCGACGTCACAGGAGGCGATCCCCCAGGCCGTCCGCTGGGCGTCCTGCTCCCCCATGCCGTCCCTCACCAGGAGGGCCACGGCGCGGTCCTTGGAGTGCAGGGTCCCGTCGGCCAGGAGCTCGCGGACCTTGGTGCGGGTTCCGGTGTCGCTCACAGCGGCTCCGTCTTCAGCCGCAGGGCGAGCAGTTCCATGGCTGCTCGCTCGTTCGGCGTGTCGGCGGTGAACATTTCAGGGCAAGGGACGATCGCCTCGGGGCCGACCTCGATCCCGTCGGCCTTCGCCGTTGCCAGGATCGACTCCTTCAGCCCGCGGAGAACCAGGAAGGCTCCGTCTGCGATCTCCCAAGGGGTCGCGTCGTCGTCGGTGTCGAACTTGACTCGGATCAGTTCGCTCACACCCCACCACCCAGCACGACAGCAGCGAGGGCCAGAGCCAGAGGAATGGCAATCCAAAGGAGGTCAGAGCAGGTGCAGAGAGGCTCGCTCATGTGGCGCCTCCAGCGCTCATGTCTGGGATCAGGCTGGCGAGGGGGGAGCGGGGGGCACAAGCTCGCCGAACAACGCGAGCCGCCTCTTTCACGGAGAGCGCTTGAATGCTCCAGTGGGCCGAGACGCCATTTTGGCCTGACTGCGGACGGTTCCAATCGAGCACCTCGGAGGCGTACTCACAGGCCAGTTCTCGCTGGCGATTTGTGAGCGGCGTTCCGCGACGGAGTTGCCTTGCGAAACCCTGGAGGTGCTTGACCGGCACCTCTTGCTTTGGGCCAGCTTCCATGGAGAGAGTCCCAAGCGCAGCAGAGAGTCCCGCCTCTTCTTCTTCGTTTTGGGATGAAGATGAAGAAGAAGAGGCGCGAGGAGCGGGCGCAGAAACGTCCAATTCGGTGCAAGCCTGCGCATGTTCGTGTAATTCTGCGTTGTTTTGTCGCCGCGCTTGTGTGCGCTCCTGCGCGCTTGTGTGCGCTGTCGGCTGCGCGAATGTGTGCATATTCGCGCTATGTGGATAACCCATGACGAACGCGTGGAGCTCTTGGTGGCGGCGCATCTTTTCCAGAACCGCGCCGATCACGGCGCCGATTCCGCAGCCGTATGTGTCTGCGACGTGGGAGACCCAGGCCGCGGTGTCGACGCTCACAGACGGTCCAGAGAGCCTGACCTTGCCCCTCGCCTTGCTCACGGAGCGCCACCCAAGCGGGACCTGATTCGCGCGAGCGCTTCGGGCCCGAGCACGAACCATTCCCCATGAACCCTATGCAGGGCAAATTCCTTGTGCAACTCGGCCTCAAGGCGGATTGGGTCGGCAACCTCTTGGGCCATGACCAAGCCTGCCGCGAGAGGACAGGCCGTCCTGATCTGAGCAAGACGGGAATCAACGTTGCCTGTCCGCCCGATCTTGAAATAGTCCCCGGCTCGAATGACGTAGACGTATCCGGGCTTCTTCGCGGGCAAGGCAAAGGCGGTGGGGGCACGGACGAGCGGGGGAGCCTGAGCCGCTTGCGCGATCAGGCCAGGGATCAGCGCGAGCGGCACCCCCCGGAGGTGCGCCGACGATACGATTTGAGAGATGATCGTCGACAGGAATGAGCCGGAAAGCTTCGCTTCGTGCTCAGCCCAGGCCTTCGTGGGAGGGTCGACGTAGCCTGCTACGCGCTGCTTGGTGTGCTTCGGGCGTGCCATTATGGAGCGCTGTCCCAGGTTGGGTTGTCGAAGTCGGCGTCACCCTCCTCGGCGATCCGGACAGCGCAGCACGCCACCTGGATTGCCTCCGCGCGGACGCGTGCGAAGCCCTGCCGCTGGAGCATGGCCGCTGCGAGCTCGCCGACCTCCTCCACGAGGGCCGCCAGGCGCTTCTCTCGGCTGGGGAACTTCCGGCGAGCCCTGAGGATCTCTTCCGCTACACGGTCGAGCGTCGTGATGATCCCTGGGGGCGCCTTCAGCTTGGCCAACTCCGCGTCAAGGCGCTTAGTCAGCTTGTCGGCGTCGGCGAGCTCCTCCTGGAGGGCGTCGCGCTCGTCCAGTAGAGCGAGGATCGCAGCGGGAATGGATTCGCCGAGGGCCTGAAAGCCAGCCGGGCATGCCTCCACGAGCTTCCGCAGGTCGCTCACCAATCACCGTCCCTCGACTTGTCTTCGAGTCGGTCAAGAAGGGCGTCGACGGTGGCCCTCGTGCGCTTCAAGACGCGTGCGACTCGCTCCCGCCCGGCCCCCGAGGAGGGAGAAGAAGAGCCCTCCTCGGGGGCGCCGCCGTCACAGTCAGTGTCATTTTGAAGTGCCCTGGGCTCGGGCTCGATGGCGTCGTCGAGGGCTCTCGCCCCCTCGGCCTCCCCTCTGCCCTTACCGGCCGGGCCAGCCGGGGTCTCACTAGAAGGAACAAGCCGGCCTTTGGTCTCGGCGCCGGCGGCCACGGGTTCACACGGGACACCTCTCTTGTTTTGGTCGGGCGGGCCGTGCATGCAGGTCCTCTCCCAGCAGCGGCCGTCGGTGAGCGGGCGGGTGCAGGACGGGCAGGCCTCTGTGGCGTTGAGGGGCACTAGGGTCTTCCCGCGTCAAGTAGCGAGGTGAGCTTCGCGGCCTGGGTCTGTGTGGTCGAACCTGTCACGCTCACGTATGGGACCGATATCCCAACGTGTTCGAGCGCCGAGCGCAGTTCCTCCATTAAGATCCCGCTTGGGTAGTAGTTGCTCGGGTTGTCTTGTCGTGTCGAGCAGGCTGGTGACCGCTCTACGCCGACGACGCCAACTACGTCTGCGCCCTGGTCTATGAACTCCCGAAGTTCCTCCGCTACAGCCTCCGCTTGACGTCTGCACATAGCGCGTAGTCCGCGCGCCTCGTACCACGCACGCCCTCGTGGTGGGCGAGATAGGCCCGAGTGGGCGGTCTCTGGGCAAGGGAGGACATGCATGGCCAGGTGGTTCCTGAGACAGAACGCGACGACAGGCTCCACCAGGGAACTAGATACCTCGCACCCTCTAGCGCGAAGTAGTTGATTCACGTGGCAGCCAGCGAGAACCAAGATTCGCCCGCTTATGGGCAGACCCCTTCGTCGTAGGTCACGCCGCTATTCTCGTCGACCCACACGCCGTCACCCAAGAGCGCGAGGGCCCGCTCGATGCTCCACTGCTTGTGGTCCTCGCCGTCTGTGGCAAGCGCGCTGCGGAGTTCTTGTATGGCCTCTTGGCGACTGAGGGTCCCGCCGAACATCAGTCGCCAAGAGGCCATACAAGAACT
>Ga0114923_10002710_pt1 | contig 11960 bp, 11 predicted proteins | sample SumtaG_FD_89578 | JGI IMG/M metagenome (GOLD analysis project Ga0114923, IMG submission 89578) | Deep subsurface microbial communities from Indian Ocean to uncover new lineages of life (NeLLi) - Sumatra_00157 metaG | ecosystem: Environmental > Aquatic > Marine > Oceanic > Sediment | place: near... | reverse complement strand
TTAATTTATGAGTTATGGTTTTTTTGGGAAAGTTTTATGGGTTGATCTAACAAACAATAGTTTTGAGGAGGAGGAGCTTCCTGAAAACATGTATTGTCAATTCATGGGAGGATATGGATTAGGGTGTAGATTATTATATGAAAGGATGGACTCAAAAGTAAAACCCTTAAGCCCCGAATCAATTATAGGATTTTTTCCTGGTCTACTAACTGGTACTGCAGCTCCCTTCTCAGGAAGATTTATGGTTGTAGGAAAATCCCCGCTTACGGGAACGTGGGGTGATGCAAATAGTGGAGGTACTTTTGGACCTGCCATAAAAAAATGTGGTTATGATGGAATTTTGGTTAAAGGTGCTACTACAAACCCAAAATATATATCTATAATTGATGGCAAAGCTGAAATCTTAGATGCTTCTGATATTTGGGGGAAGGATGTTATAGAAACAGAAAAGATATTAAAAAAAAAACATGGAAAATTAATAAAAACAGCTGGAATTGGACAAGCAGGAGAAAAATTATCTAAAATATCAGGAATTGCGAATGATAAAGGAAGAATCGCTGCACGTTCTGGTTTAGGAGCCGTTATGGGTTCAAAAAAACTAAAAATGATAGTTCTTAAGGGAAATAAGAAAGTAGTAATCTATAACCGCGAGAATTTTTTGAGTTTAATTAAGGATTATTATAAAGTAACGAAGATTAAACCATTATCCCCTATGAAAAAGAATTTTTTAAGTGAGATATTCGGAATGGTAAAATCCATCCGTAGACTTAAAATTGGAATGGTTGCTCCACCAAATCTTATGAGAACAATTTATCGATATTTTGGTACTACTATTGGAAACACAATTGGTGCTGAAACTGGAGACTCTCCCATTAAAAATTGGTCTGGAGTAGGTATGTATGATTTTCCTTACGAAAAATCAAAGTTATTGTCCTCCATTAATATAAACAAATATAAAGTAAAAGAATACGGATGTTTTAGCTGTCCTGTTCAATGCGGAGCTATTTTAAAAGTTCCTGAATTAGACATTGAGGAAATGCGCAGTCCAGAATACGAGACTTGCTGCTCATTTGGTTCACTTTTACTCAACAACGATTTACTTTCTATATTTAAAATTAATGACCTCTGTAATCGTGCTGCAATTGATACTATTTCCACCGGTGTAACAGTTGCTTTTGCAATTGAATGTTTTGAAAATAATCTTTTAAATTTAGACGATACAGGCGGTTTAGATTTAATGTGGAGTAATAGTAAATCTATAGTAGAATTGGTCCGCAAAATAATATTAAGAGAAGGCATCGGTGATATATTAGCTGATGGAGCAAAAATAGCTTCTGAAAAAATAGGGAAAAATAGTAAACAATACGCCATAACTTCATTAGGCTCTGAAATTCCGATGCACGACCCTCGCTATTTTAAATCCTTAGCTTTTACATACGCGTTTGATCCGACCCCCGGAAGGCATACAGCGGCTAGTATCGATTTTTCTGAGATTGGGCCATTTGATAAATTTGAGAAAAGCTTAAATCTCCCCAAAAAGTGGAAAAAAAACGAAAAAAAGAAGGTAGAGGCACAGGTAATCAATACGGGCTTCCATCAAATCTTAAACTGTGCCGGTATGTGCATGTTCTCGCCTTCTTTTGGTCCTTATCCGTTTATTGATCTTTTGAATTCTTTAACGGGTTGGAATACTAATATTGAAGATTATATCAAAACTGGAATAAGAATCCAAACTTTACGTCAAGCTTTCACAATACGAGAAGGTATTAACATAGCGCAAAACGAATTACCCGATAGAATAATCGGACTACCACCAGCTGAAAAAGGGCCGCTAAAAGGTAAGACAGTAGAGTATAAGGAATTTTATAAAGAATTTTGCAACAGAATGGGATGGAATCCTGAAAATGGCTATCCATTAAAAGAGACTTTAAAAGATTTAGACCTTGAATTTGTAATTAAAGATTTATATTAAATATACAACTTTAATTACCTATAAGGCTAATAAATAGAATTAATTTATTCCTATGAATTCTAAGAACATTATTTCAAATGATAAAGAGAATTTAAATTCTTATCTCAAAAGGGAGTTATTAACCGGTGCAAAGCGGTTAAAAAATAAATATCCACCGATTTCCGAAAACATTAAAGGAGTTCCTAAATCTTTAAAAATCAAGAAGATTTACGAGTTAAAGGAAAATCTTAAAAACTTTTATCTTATTATTGCAAAAAATTACTCTAAAAAGCCAAGATATAGGTTTTTTTTGGCAATATTGTTAGCTTCTCAAAGCTCCGATCTATTAGTTAACTTAGCAAAAGGATACAGTAAAGAACATAATTTAAAATTGATCCAATTCTCAATATATCCTCAACACTTTAGAGTTAGTTTGTTTTCTTTAAAAGAATTAAACAGTACAGATGACTTATCAGAATCAATCAATTTATTAAAAGAATTCAGAAACAAATATAGAAAAGAATTAGAGAACCTTAAAAATTTAATTAAAAATGTATAATTTTTAACAAAGGATACAATATTAATATTAATTATTCTATTATAGAATTTGAATCAAAAATCTAATTTTGATGTAAAATGTCATTTAGAGAAAATACTGTTAAAATTGTAAGTACTCTTGGTCCCGCTTCGAGTTCAAAACAGATGATTAAGCGTCTAATTGATGCTGGCGTTGATATTTTTAGATTGAATTTTTCTCATGGAACACACGAAGAAAAGGGTGAACTAGTTGATAGAATTAGAAGCGTAGATGACTATGTTGGAATTATGGCAGATATTCAAGGACCTAAAATAAGGGTTGGTAAGTTTAAGAATGACGAGGCATTCATATTAAATGTTGGTCAACAAGTAGATGTCTACGAAAGTGAAATCCCTGGAGGTGGAGACCAAACTCAATTTTCCATCCCCTTAGTAGGATTTTTGAAATCAATGAGAAAAGGGGATGTGTTCTATGTTAACGACGGAATTATTAAAATTCAAGTTAAAGGTAAAGAAAAGAATAATTTGATAGGAGAAGTAATTGCCGGTGGACTAATAAGCAACAATAAAGGCGTAAATATCCCCATTGGAGAATTAAAACAATCAGTTCCCACAGAGAAAGATATTAAAGACCTTGAATTTATTGCTGATCTAAACCCCGAATTCGTAGCAATTTCATTTGTATCTAGAGGAGATGATGTCCTTACAGTTAAAAAACTACTTGAAAATTACGGAAATAACAAAATAAAATTAATATCAAAGATCGAACGACCTATAGCATTAGATAATTTTGATCAAATTTTAGAAGTGTCCGATGGTATCATGGTTGCGAGAGGTGATTTGGGTGTCGAAATTTCTCCAGATCAAGTGCCAATAGTGCAAAAAGAATTAATTTATAAGTGCAATCGAGAAGGAAAACCCGTTATTGTAGCAACCCAAATGCTGGAATCAATGATTAACACGCCAGTTCCAACTAGAGCAGAAGCAAACGATATATTTAACGCAGTTATTGATGGTACTGACGCCGTAATGCTTTCTGCTGAAACAGCAGTCGGAAAATACCCCGTAAATTCTGTCGAATTTATGAACAAGATTGCGGCAACTGCAACTTTACACGCACCATTGAGGTCTCCAGACGATTACGATTCTGATCGATTAACACACACACAAACTCTTGGACATGCAATACATGCTCTTGCGCAAGAAATGGAAGAATTAAATTTTAGAGGTAAAATTGTAGTTATTACAAGAAAAGGTTACGGGGCTAAAATGATTTCGAAATTTCGCCCACCCTTACCTATTATCGCAATGACTCCATTTAAAAAAACCGCAAGGGAATTAAACCTAATTTGGGGCGTACAACCCATCCATATAGAAAAAATTGACTTTTTTAATTTAGATGTTGAGAGTTTAATCGAACAATCAGTAAGATATGGCGTTAAGACGGGTCACATCGACGAAAATGAGCATGTTATTATTTTATTAGTCTCGAGAAAATTCCAGAGACGGGGTAACCTTGTTGGGCTTTACTATGTTGGCGAGATACTTGAACCAGATACCAATCAATAATTCAAGTTCAAAAAGCATTTAATATTCATTTTTCATTTTTCTAAGTTTCATTAAATTATGTAATTCTTACATACAAACTTATTAATTTATTATGATCAATTTTAAATTTAATGAATATGAATAATATAGTAATTTTAGATAAATTTTCAATAAAATATACATAAAATTTAACAATCTATATTAAGGATTGAGGTAGAAAAAATATGGGAGAAAGTGAATGGCAACACGCCTCATGGGTATCAACTTTAGGAAAATGGGCTTGGATTATCGGCATTATAAATGGTGTTATAGGTCTATTATATATTATTGGTACCTCAGTCATGCTTTGGTGGATTCCATCTTATTTGGGAACTCAAATATGGAATATAATTATAATTATAATTGGAATTGTCATATCGTTTCTAGTTATAAAACCTAAATTCTCGGAACCATGCGGAGAAAAAGATTGGGATGCATTATATGGCTGGGTATTAAATTTAGGTGATTTTAATGTCCCGTGGATGTTGATTTGGGGGATTCTTTTACTCTATTTTGGATGGTGGAGTTGGGGCGGATTTGCAGTTTTAATTCCAGCTGTTATGCTATTATTTGCGGGTCCGAAGGAATATAATTGGACTTCAGGAGAAAAAAAAGAAAACAAAATAGAAACTAATTGAAACTAATAACTTGAGTAAATTTTAATTTTTAATCTTTTTATTTTTTTTGTTATAATATAGTTATAAAAATATTATATCTTAATATTGAGTTTTGTTGAGAGCTCTTTATATCTGGAGCGAAGTGTAACTTCAGTTACTCCTACTTTATCGGCAATTTCTTTCTGTGTTAATTCTAAGCCCTTTATCTTACTTGCTAAGTATATTGCCCCCGCTACTATTCCTTTTGGGTCTTTGCCACTAGTTGGAAAGTTTAGGGTAAAAGTATTTACAATTTTTGATGTAGTTCTCTCAATTTCTTGATTCAAATTTAATTTAGCCATATATTTCGGAATTAAAGCGCTTGGTTCAGTATTTGGTGCCTTTAAATTTAATTCCCTGATTAAAACTCGATAACATCTTCTAATATCTTTCGAATTTTCAGACGATTCCTCTAAGACCTCTTGGAATGTTCGTGGTATTCTTTTTAATCTAATCGCAAGATATATGCTTGCAGCTATCATTGAATTAATAGATCTTCCCCGAAGTAATTTCTTTTTAAACGCTTCTTTATACAAACGGATCGCTTCAACCTTCACGTGATTAGGAAGGTTCAAATTACTACAAATTCTTTTTAACTCCGTCGTTGCGATAAGAATATTTCGTTTTTCCCATGTCATTCGCGTATTCCATCTTACAGCTCTTTTTAAGTCTGGATCTTTGATGTTCTTTTTGTTAATCACAGTCGTCAAGCCGATGTCTGGAAGTAGACTAGATATAGGGGCACCTGTATGCTCCCTTAATTGCTTTTCTTGGGATGTATAAGCTCTTTTATCGCTACGAGATAAATCAACGCTTCTTTCGGTTACTACTAGTCCACACTGAGAACAAACAGTTTCTCCTATTTGCCTAATTGAAACTATACTACCTCCACATTCAGGGCATAAATCTGATATAATATTTAAGTCTGATACAACATTCATTTAATCACCTTTTTATAATCCTGTTGCTTTTAATTGTTCTAATAATTCCTTTTGCTTCTTATTGGTTCTCTTAGGAATTTTAATTTTTACTCTTACTAATTGATTCCCTCTATCTTCAGAGGTCATTTTATAAAACCCTTTATTTTTTAATCGTAGAATCGTCGAATCCTTTGTTCCGGCAGGAATAGTAACATTTAGAGATTTTTCCAAACCTGGAACTTGAACTTTACCACCAAGCGTGGCTGTGGTAAATGGAATTTCCTGATCTACATAAATATCATCATCATCTCTTTCAAATATTTTATGATTCTTTACATGGATCGCTATATACAAATCACCTGGAGAACCTCCATTTTCACCGGGCATCCCTTTTCCTTTAAGACGCAATTTTTGTTCGTCCCTAACTCCTCGAGGAATCGTAACTGTTAGCGTTTTATTTGCTCCCGTAATAGGGTCTCTGTATTGAACCTTTCTCTTTCCTCCAAGAAATGCGTCCATAAATTTAATTTCCATGTCATATCTTAAGTCATCGCCTTCTCTAGGGATATTTCTTGAACTAGTAGATCTTGCCCTCGTGCTCCCTCCCATATTAGAGAAAACATCAAAAATATCTCCTAAATCGTTGAAAAAATCATAACCTCCTGATGTTTGTCTTCTTCGAGAACTTCCAGAATTACCGAATATCTCGCTAAAATCAAAATTTCCTGGTGAACCAGAGGTTGAATAATAATATGTGGTTCCATCTGGGCCTCGATACGCCCTTCTACCTCCAGGTGATGCCCTCCCGTGTTGATATGTAGACGAATCTCCTTCTACAACTCCAAACTTATCGTACATTTCTCGTTTTTTATCGTCACTTAATAGACCATAAGCTTCATTAATCTCTTTGAATTTGTCTCCTGATTTGGCCTCATCGGGATTCACATCTGGATGATACTTTCGAGCTAATTTTCGAAACGCTCTTTTAATTTCTTCTTTTGAAGCGCTTTTTTGTAATCCTAATATTTTATAATAATCTTTTGCCAAATTTTTCAACCCCTTCTTAATTTAAAAATAATAAAAATATATAAAAAAAATAAATAAAAAAAACTTTATTTAAATTTACTCATATTCAGCATCAACTACGCCTTCGTCTTGCCCAGTAGCTTTACGGAATTGTTCTTGTTCTATTTCATCTTGGGTTTTACTTTCATGTGGTGAACCACCCATACCCCCAGGTGGAGCTCCTTGATACGCGCCTTGAGATGGATCTTGCTGTTGTCCGTACATTCGAGATGAAACTTCGTGTAAAGAATTTTGTAAGACTTCTGTTGAGTTTTTTATCCTCGCAGCGTCTTCAGATTCCATCGCACTCTTTAGATCAGATATTTTTTCAAGAATATTCGATTTCAAATCTCCTATTATCGCTTCGTTTTCATTTAACAATTTCTCAGTTTGATAGATTAATGCCTCAGCATGATTCTTTGCTTCAATTAATTCTTTGAATTTTTTATCCTCTTCAGCATATCTTTCAGCTTCTCTTACTTTTTGTGCGATTTCGCCTTCATCCATTTTATTCGATGCAGTGATCGTTATTGATTGACTCTTACCGGTTCCTTTGTCTTTTGCAGAAACACTTATAATGCCGTTTTGGTCGATATCAAAAGATACTTCAATTTGAGGTAATCCTCTAGGAGCTGGTGGAATTCCTGTTAAATGAAACTTTCCTAAAGTTATGTTATCAGCAGCTTTTGGTCGTTCTCCTTGTAATACATGAATTTCAACCGCTGGTTGATTATCGGCAGCAGTGCTAAATACTTGTTTCTTTTTCGTTGGAATCGTTGAATTTCGCTCTATTAGCTTTGTAAAGACGCCTCCCAAGGTCTCAATTCCTAATGATAATGGAGTGACATCTAATAACAACAGATCTTCTACTTCTCCCGTTAAAACGCCACCTTGAATCGCAGCACCCATCGCAACGCATTCCATAGGATCTATACTCCTTTCTGGTTTTTTCCCTAAAAAGTCTTCGAATATCTTCTGAACGCTAGGCATTCTTGTTGGTCCGCCAACTAATATAACTTTGTCAACTTCCCCTTTGTTTAACCCCGCGTCTTTTAAGGCTTTAATTATTGGAGTTTCTAATCTCTTTAAAATAGGTTCTATCAACTGTTCTAATTTAGCTCTTGTAATACTCATAGTAAGGTGTTTTGGACCGGAATCAGTTGCTGTAATGTATGGTAAATTAATATCTGTCGAAATTGAAGTTGATAATTCAATTTTAGCTTTTTCGACAGCTTCTTTTACTCTCTGCATTGCCATGGAATCATTCTTTAAATCGATTCCCTCATTCTTCTTAAATTCTTCGATAAAATAATTCACAAGAATTCTATCCATATCCGTACCGCCTAATTGAGTATCTCCCGCTGTTGAGATTACCTCAAAGACTTGGTTATCCATTTCCATTACCGTAACATCAAATGTACCACCACCAAGATCTAATACAGCGATTTTTAAACTGACATCCTTCTTGTCTAGTCCATATGCTAAGGCTGCAGCAGTAGGTTCGTTAATTAAACGTTTTACATTCAATCCCGCGATCTTTCCCGCATCTTTCGTAGCTTGCCTTTGATTATCGTTAAAATATGCCGGTACTGTAATGATTACTTCTGTTACTTCCTCTCCTAAGTAAGCGCTTGCGTCTTCCTTGATTTTTCTCAAGATCATTGCAGAAATTTCCTGTGGCTTGTATTCTTTGTTTTCAATATTCACTATATAGGACGTTCCCATTTTTCGCTTTATCGCAGTAATCGTGCGATCTGGATTTGAAATTGCCTGTCTTCTCGCTGGTTCTCCTACTAGTCTTTGTCCATCCTTAGTAAATGCAACCACCGAAGGAAAAGCTTTCCCCCCTAATGTATTGCCTTCTGCACTAGGAATAATTGTAGGTTTGCCACCAACTAATACGGCAGCAGCTGAATTGGAAGTTCCTAAATCTATACCAATTATTTTTACCATTTTTTTTCCACTTCTTTTTTTTAATTTTTTTTTAATTTTATAATTTTGATTTTGATATTTTAACCCCAGCGGGTTTCAATACCTTGTTATTTAAATAATAACCTTGATCTATCTCTTCTAAAATAGTATTTTCAGGGAGATTATCGTTTTCTTCCACTAATAGACATTCGTGTTTGTAAGGGTCAAATTTCTCGCCCTCTAAATGCATAGGCTTAACACCTTCATCTTCTAAAAATTGTTCAAAATTATCAACAATCATTTTAAAGCCTTTTTTTACCGATTCTCCCTTTTTTAACGAATCCAATACTTTCAACGCCCTATGTAAATCTTCGTAGTGCTTAATTAACTTTTTCAACATTTCCTCTTTTACTCGAAGCCTATACCGTTCGTTCTCGCGATAATTTGCCTTTTTATAATTCTCAAAATCTGCTTGAACTCGTACTAATGAATTTAAATATTTCTCAGTTTTCTCTTCTAAATCCTTTAATTGCCTTCCATCTTCTTTTAAGGTTTCAAGCTGCTTATGTAACTCAGTTTTTTTCGCATCTACCTGATCAAATTTTCTTAGTAACATTTCGTATTTCTCTGCGATCTCCATGAGCTTTGTATACTTATCTTTTGAAATTGTTACCTTTCGGTAAGGGTCTTCTAATGACCTTTGAGCGTTAAAATATTCATCGTAATAACCTTCAAATACCATATTTTTATCTCTAAACTTTGTAAACAATCTTTTTTTGTCAATAATCGATTGACAATCATTAATATACTTATATTAATTGACCTATTTAAAGCTTTTGATTTTAAAAAATAAGCAGTAGAGACTTTCTAATAGTTAAATTTTAAGAGTTTTTCAATTTATGATATAATTTAAAATTCAAAAAAAAGTAATTTAAAAATAGAATTTTAAAAAGTTTAGAGCGGAAAGAGAGAAAATATAGAAAGAATTATATTTTTGAAAATTCATATAGAATAATATGATTACTTGGATTTTAGGCATAATCTTAATTATTTGGGTGATTATAAAACGATGTGGCAAAGAGGGCAAGATTAAAGGAGAACCTCTTGGCATGCCACGCGGAACAGTCAGAGCTCTAAATACCATTCTAATTGTCACTATTCCTTTCAATTATTTACTTTTAGGTCAAGAAATTCCCGGTATGATAACAAACGCGATTTTTATTTTAATGGCTTTTTATTTTCAGACAAGAAAAAGTGGAAAAGAAAAACTGAAGCGTATTGTTAAATATGTAAAAAACCCAGAATTACTTGATCAAGAAGAAGAACCTCCAAAGCATCCATTATACTTACCGAAATTTACGGTTAGGATCTCATTAGTAGTTATTTTATCAGCAATTATCCTCATTAATTATTTTGGTCCTAATGTTAGCTTTGAATCAACCAATACATTGCTTGATATTTTAATAATAATTAGTTCATATATAGTAGGTGTATTTTTTAGAAATATTAGCTTATCCAAAGAGAAAAAGCGACTTAAAAAACAAATAGAAGAAATAGAGAATTATCAATCTCTTTCAAAATACGAAATAATTGAAAAACTCATTGACCAAGAGCCTACCTGGTTGAAACAAAAGAGTAGGAATTTTCTTTCACTATTAACCTTAACAACTGTTATTACTTCCTTATTGCTTTTTACATTCAATTGGGATTATACTTTCCAAATTTTAATAGTATTTACAATTTCACTGAGGGAAGCTTTATTACTGCTTATCAACGTTTATTACGGTTTTAGAGATTAAATTTAATGCAAATTAATTACATTTTTTTTACTTTTCTTTTTAATTTAAAAATTATAAATTGAATTATAATTACTTTAAATCTATTTTAATCTCGTTATCGATTTCAGGAACAATAATTTCAATGTTTGGATGGTTTATTTCCATATAATTAAAAAATGGACTCAAATCTTCTGTTCGGCTGATTGGAGGGAAAAAATTGTCCCAATGAACGGGGATAACTATTTTAGGTTTAAGTATGTCAACAATTTTTCCTCCTTTCTTGGCAATGTTTTTTTTGCTATTCCCTGCGAGAGGGGCGATAAATACATCGCAATTCTCATATTTCTTTAAAATATCTTCGTATTCATGCCACAAACTTCCAAATGCAACTATTCTTCTTCCGTTATAATGAGTACAAAATCCAAATACATTTCCCATGGGGAATCCCTTTCCATATTTAGATAATTTCCCAATTTGTTTCCAGACTTTCCACGAAAATAACCTACTTGCGATGGTATTAAAATCGAATTTAATGTGTTCTGATTTTATCAACTCGACCTCAACATTTTCTGAAACTTGGATTTTATCAAAATATTCGCAAGGTTTTATGTTATCCTTGCCTTTATTTGAAATTGGATAGGATTCGTCTTCAAGTATTTTACCTTCAGCCCAATTAATCATATTTTCTTTAGCAACTTCAGAACAATAAACAGGAATATTTAGATTTTCTGCAAACCATCCTGCGTCAGTTACATGATCAAAATGCCCATGCGAGATAAATATAGCCTCAATATTTGTTATCTGTTCTTTTTTAGTCTTTAACTTTGGTGTTGCTTGGGAGTTACGATAAAAAAAAGGATCAAATAATAATCTTGTTCCATCTAAATCTAAAATATAGCTTGCAGTTCCAAACCAAGTAAATTTTATTGTCATTTTTTAAAACTTTAATAATGTTTTGTTAATTCTTAATAAGATTAAATTTATACATTCTTTAAACTATCCTTTATCTTCTTATAAATCTCTTTAAGTCCTTTATCTTCTATAAATTGTGACAACTTAGTTTTTGTTGGTGATACTTTTGGTGATATTTGTTCAGTTCTACTTAATTCAGTTCCACAATATTCACAGATCTGCTGATTAGGATCAGAATATTCTTTATTACATTCTGGACATTTCATTTTAAAGCTATCTCGAAATCTATATGCGTATAGTTCTTATTATAGAAATATCTTAATAAAATAAAAATAATATTGTTTAAAAAATCTATAATTTGCTTAATTGTGTTTCAAAATCAGCAGGTGTTTTTTACTTCTATAATGAGTAAATTTCGAGATCCAGAGAAATTAGGTCCAAAATAAATTTAATTTTCTGGTTTTTTCTCTTCTAAAGATTTTTTAGAGAATAATCTCTTCTTTAATGTTACCATCGCTGTATCTTCGTCATATTCTAGTACACCAATCTTAACTAATTCATGAACGGCTCTTAATACCATGGCTCCTGCAATTCCCGTAGTATTCTTAATTTGTTCACGCGACATTTTTTCCTTGTCACCGTG
>Ga0114923_10002709_pt1 | contig 11965 bp, 15 predicted proteins | sample SumtaG_FD_89578 | JGI IMG/M metagenome (GOLD analysis project Ga0114923, IMG submission 89578) | Deep subsurface microbial communities from Indian Ocean to uncover new lineages of life (NeLLi) - Sumatra_00157 metaG | ecosystem: Environmental > Aquatic > Marine > Oceanic > Sediment | place: near... | reverse complement strand
TGGAGATAATTAAATGAGAAGATTATTCGTATCTACTATATGTCTACTAGCTTTAGCATGTGGAGAAGATACTAATCCTGTTAGTCCCTCAACTATTACTCCTGTAGTTAGTGAACCTACACCTACGGTAGTCAATGATAAACCTATCAATGATACATCAACTATACAAGTTACTCCACCTGAGTTACCTACACAAACTCAGTTATATTCCATTGAGCATGTTGGACCAACAGGTAATGAATGCCTAGAGATGGGTAAACATACCTGGAATATTACCGTAACCGATGAAGAGTATAGATTGCGCGGGGCATCATTCCATAGTGAAGAAGCTGGATGTGGAATAACTACTGAAAAACCAGATGGTAATCTTAGAAATACACAGACTAATTTACCTGGTTTAAATGTATGGGAATGGGAAGGCGCACATTCTTGTGGTAGATATCAAGTTGATGTGGCTATTGGTAATGAAGAGGAGTTTACTACTATCGTTGGTGTAGTAATTAACACTGGCGTAGACTGTGATCATAGTCCTCCTGTCGTAGAAGAACCAGAAGAAGAGGAACCTGAAGTACCTGAGGAACCAGAACCACCTATGCCAACACAAGGTCCTCCGGTAGGTTCTAGATTAAGTTCATATATTCCTCCAAGTTTAGCAAGCTGTGATCGTAATCTTGTTGTAGATGATGAGTCAATTGAGTTTTATCTAGATCAGCTTAATCCCTTCACTGGGGGTAAAATTTGCGTTCAACCATCATATACTGGTGTAGGAGATACCGCAACTATTCGTATTGACACTCCAGGAATAAAGCTTAGAGCTATGCAACAGGGAATTGCAATTCCTGTACCAGTAGTAATTTCTGAATCAGATGTAGTTGTATCTGGATTTTCTTTCTCTGGAATTAGTGGAAGTATAATTCGAGTAGATGCTAACGCTTCGAGATTCGAAATTAGAAACAATACAATTACTGGAATGGGTACTTCTGGTATCTGTATTTTTACCGCAACTGCTGGAGTTTTTGGTAATAGTACGATTGAGAATAATTCAATAAATAATTGTCGTACAGGAATTTATACTGAAGATCATTTAGGAACAATCACTATAAAACATAATGATATTTATGATCATGTAGCTGGCATAGGTGATTTATCTGGAGCTATAGTTCAAGAGAATGAATTTAGTAGAAATCAAGAAGCTATTGGATATGATTTAGATTTCGATCCTAATCCTGCAGTTGTGAATTATAATAACTTTCTTACGAATGGAGATATTAAAAATTATTCATCTAATAGCATATTGGATGCGGAGAATAATTATTTTGAAAAAGGAGGAGCAGCGCAAACAATACCAAATCCTCCTTTAGGTGATATTGATTATACACCTGAATTTGGTTCACCAGCTCCTCATAGATAATTAACGCCCTATCAATAGAGGCTCACCAAATGAATCTTTACCATATGTTTGTCCGCCCATACCGACCGCCGTAAGGGGTATAGTCAGCGGCAGGAGTTCAGGATTCTCTCTACTCACTTCTATTATATCCTGCATTATCATTGGTATAAATAGTTGAGCTGTTCTATCTAAGGCATTGAATGGAGCATCTTCTCCAGCGTTAAGAGCATCCCACGCAAATTTAACCAAAGGCTGAAATTTATTAGTAGTAAACCTACCAATAGTAGATAGAGACGTAGGTGCATTATATCCTTCTCCGAATTCTCTCACATTACCCGACGTAGATGAAGTCGTCTCCTGCTTTCTCAATCTATTGAACAATACTAAATACTGTTGAAATCCACCAGCCGGATCAATTCGCGTATTACCAATTTTAATCTTACCAAAATCAGAGCTAGTAGGTTCCAATGATACTTCAGCACCAGCCATTCCAGCCATACCTGCCATACTTGTCCACATACCAGTTAGCGCAGCCATAGACTTAACGTATTGTCTCCTTACATACGCAGGCTTACCAACATAGTTTTTAGGATTCATCATCTGGACGCGCGATGCAATGAATCTAGGACTATAGAATGTGGTATTCAATAGCTGTGCATTCTTCTCAAGCTTACCTAAATCACCTCGACCCGTAGCATTGTTAACGAATTGCGCTAAGTCATTTGCTAGTCTCGGATTAAATGCAGGGTCAGTATCTTGGGCTGCTTTGATTAAAGCCTGATTATCTCCAGCACTATCAATAACTGATTTGGCTGCTGTATGCGCGTCCCTTACTAAAGTATCATAATGGTCCATGCGCAACTTATTGAGGAATGCTGTATATGCTCGATTAGACCGTCTCACAAAAGGAACTTTCTCAGCCCAGGTATTCATGATAGCTTCTTCCCTGTTACTGAGTTCTCTTAAGTCAGTAAATTTAACACCTGACTTCTCGGCCATATCAAACATAGGATTTTGCCGGATTGTATCCATTACGTTATCATAAGCCTTCTCACTGCCAAATGATTTAAGCATGTCATCCCATGATGTCCACCATGCTTTCGTATGAATTAATCCTAGTCCTTGTCGCATTGGCGCAGAAATATCCATAGAGGATTGTAACGCGCGCGGCAAGTTTAATACTTCTGTTAATGTAGAAGCTTTACCTGCTTTAGGAACTTCCTCTGCTACTTCTTCAACTACTTCTGATACAGGTTTTGTTGCTTCAGTAACTATATCATCTGCTTTCGGAGCCAAAGTAGGATCACGTAAAACACCACCTTCAGGCTTTCCAGCTACATCCTCCATTACATTTCCAAATCTTCCACCTTCAACCCTACCTACACCACCTGTAAATCTATGATGCGGAGATGGTAATAACTTTTGAGCACCAGCAGCTTCTTCTATAGGAGCTTTACCTAGTCCTTTAAGTATATCTATTCCAGGTCCCACCAATTTCCCAGCTCCACCCAAAGCCATTCCACCCAATTCGATAGGGGAAGTAACATCACTAAGAACGCCGCCAGCACCACGCCACCTATCAGGACCTTCTTCACGAGTTCCTCCAATCATACCAGCTAAACCACCTCGTACCATAGCTTCTTTAGGGCCAATATCTGTTCTAGGACCAGGGTCAATATAATCAGCTATGCTTTGAGCAAAGTCTTGTGGGCCTTCCCATAAAGGATCAGTTAAAGTTTGCCATAATCCTCCACCCTCTTCTGGTGTTTCAGTAGGTGTAGGTGCAATTTCAGTGGATTCTTCTGTTAAATCTGCGTAATCAGGATACTTCTTTAAGATAGCAGCTTCAAGTGTAGCGTCATCCATGTCATCATACTGACCAGGAAACTTCTCACGAATCTTAACTGCTAACTGTCCGGGCATTATCTAATTCCTAGTGGATCTTCCTTAGGTGTTTCGGCTGCTGTTTCAACTTCACTAGGAAATATAGCATCTATAGCATCTTGACGTTGTTGTGGTGTAAATGAATCGCTAAACCATCCACCTTCATCTGGTTGTTGAATGGTAACTTTACCACTTGACATATCTACTTCAATGAATTTCTCTAATTCAGGATTACGTGCTAGATGTTCTTGTGCGCGATTAGCTATTGACCTACGTCTTTCTAAAGATTGCGCACCACTAGTACCACCGGCTGTAGGTCTTAATCTTTTACGTTCCTCTTCTCTATGTGTAGCAGTTTCTCTAGCTTCAGTACCTCTAGTACCAGCAGTAACTCTAGCTTCTCTTGCTCTTTCTGCAATAGCTTCTAAAGTATTTGCATGTCTTTCATCACCAGTTTCACGAGCCGCAGCAGCTCTAGACTCAATTTGTTCTAGAACATTTTCACTACGTCTATCAATCTTCTCTAATTCTAATATTTGTTTATCAGCAGGAGTTAATTCAGCTTCGAATTTCTCTCTATCAAAATCTAATCTTTCTTCTGCGGTAGTTGCACGTCTACCTGCTGCTTCAGTACCAGATTTTGTTTTTTGAATTTTCTCTTCTAATTCAGCAGCTTTTTGTGCGGTACCAACTTGACTTTGCCAATCTACTAATGCAGGATCAGGTTGATGCAATAATGCCATAGCTAGACGTGGATCATTTAATGCCATCATACTAGCAGCTATCTTTTTAAGCATTCCTGGACCTTCATACTCAGGTCTTTCACCTAATAATCCTGATAATGCGTCATAAGCTGGAGTTTCCATTTGTTGTGGTCCAGCTTGATTCATATACATATTAGGGTCATACCCACCACTAGCTTGGGGAGGAGGATTAAATATATTTGATTGTCTTAATCTATCAAACATACTTTGACCCTGAGAAGCTATAGGTGGAGTAGCTATAGATGGAAGTTCCATTGGACCCCCACCTAAGTTCAATGGACTTGAAGGTAGTACAGCCATTATTTATGTCCTTCGGCCATCTCTTTTAATGCACTTAATGTAACACCAGCTACATCAACAGGATAAATCAATTTATTACTTGGTCCCCCAAATAGCTTATGAAAGTCCTGAGCCATTGGACCAATATGTTCAGTATCATCATCCTTATACTTCCACTTATAGATTGGCAATTTCTTTAATTTAGATAATATTCGGGGTGCTTTTTTAATATCCTTCTTAGCATTTCTATCAGATAAGAATGGAAGTACAGCACCACCAATTTGACCAGCTCTACCTAATGTAGTTTCCCATGCTCCAGGTAATTGACTTGCACCCATTTGAGCATTAACCATTCCCAAGCCCATTTGATTTTGTAATCCCTGAGCCTGCAATGCTTGATTACCGAATGTAGATGCAAGACCAGGAGTAGATCCATACATTCCAGCTAATCCAGATAGACCATATCTCTGACCCTGATTAACCATTTGAGCTAATGCAGCTTCCACATTAGTTGATGCGTCGGCTGTAGCAGATGATTGTTCACGCGCCATCTTAGCTAATGATGCAGTTCTATTTGGTGAATAACCACCTTGCAAAGATCTTTGTCTATCTATATCACGTCTAGCTCCAGAATAAATACTACGAATAGGACTAACAGAACGCGCACGTATATTCGCAAGTTGCTCAGGTGAATATCCTCCCGTATCTGCGAATTGTTGCATCTGGTTCTGTATGTTTGCATAATCAGCTAATGTACCTCCAGCTACACCACCAGGTCCCGTCATAGAACCAGCAGGAGCAGTAGTACCTCCACCAGCACTACCTCCAGTAGGTTGAATTTTTCCACCTGGACTACCTTCACCACCAGAAACAGAATTCCATTGAAATTTCTGTGTTCCTGATTGACCACCCATATTGTAAACAAAATCTATTTGTTCTCCAGATGGTAATACAATATCAGGTCTTTCATTGGTAGCATTCCAAACGAATTTCATTCCATACTGTGCAAGCTGTGGTTCTAACTCCTTCATCGTAGCCGTAGTTAATGGCTTATCTCCAATCAAGTTCCTCATTATGCCTTGATAATCTTTATTATCTTGAGCATAATTACCAGGACTTGTTTGGGTCATGTTTACATCTGTTGCTTGTCTTTGTTGGGCCTTTGGCTGTTGTGTATAGCCTTTTCCTGCTACGGCTCTAGCTTTTTTATCAGAAATTGGAGATGCAGCCGGAGAACCATACATTATATTTCCAGCTTGCCCTGCTAAATTAGCTGAACCTTGATAAGCAGGTTCAGCGTAATCACGTATGGCACTCTCACTTTTACCGCGTTCGCCTTTGCCCATAACTATACCTTTTTAAAGAATGCGTTACCCGCAGACTTAAACTTGTAAGCCCTCAAAGCTTTAATCCAAACTTCATCATCACTATTTTCAAATATATGTAAATAGTCCTGATCAAGTTCCTGACATGTCATTCTCATGTTTAACAAATGTTGAAGTAATGCTTTACCACGCGCGACTGGAGATGTATCATAATTAGTTACTAATACTCCTTCAGCAATTAACTCTACTCCTCCGGCACTAATTATATCTCCATTTTCAGCTTGTGCAATTAGAATACTTTTCAATTTATTCCAATCAGGCAAAACATCATTAGGATAATATTTATTATGTATAAGCTTTAGCTTATTAATATCTCCTGATTCAATTCTACGTAATATCATTAGAATACTGCAACTGATTCAGTACTAACAATAGGAGCAGCAGGAACTTCACCAGCAATTAAAATGCAATCTATCAATCTAGCACCGCCAGCATTAACAGTGGATGCTCCTCTAACTGCTAATCTAGTAGAGTCAGGAATCTCGTCTACCTCCCAGTAATTAGATCCATGCATATAAGCCTGTAATCCACTATTACCACGTAATTTAAGATCTGGTATAATAATTACTTCAGATGCTGCTGATCCTATAGCGACATCCATAGCCCAATAACCTACAGTAGTAGGATTAGTTCTATCACCGAAACATGCAGTAATATATTTATGTGCTGCTCCTGTAGCTGTTGTTATTTGACTATATAAACCTTTGGTATTAGCTACTGCTCCAGGATCTACTGAGGTTCCTGTTGTAACTCCACTAGTAAATGCACCATATGTAGTTGGAGCAGCTAAACCTTCAGTACTATCTCCAATCAACATCAGAGATATATGCACGGGATCAAATGCTACATCTTGTTGAATTCTGACAGCAATACGTGTACCAGTTGGAATATCTGCGTTAACCTGAGCATTAAAAACAGCTCCCTGATTACTAGCATTACCAGCAAAATACATAAAATCAGCAATTAAAATTACTTCTGAAGCAGCCGATCCCAAACCAATATCTATTAAAGTTCTTTGATTTGTAGATTGTAAAAAAGGTGTAATCCAAAAAGAGGCACAATCAATTCCTGTAGCATTAACCATTTCAAACCAGGAACTTTTACCATTGCTTCCTCCATTCGAAGTTATAAGAAAACTATATGTAGCGCCAGATTGAACTGGTACTGCTTCATAACTAGGCATCGTCTTTCACCAATATGTATCCGTTAAATTCAACCATACTTTGTGGTGCAATACCATGTCGCGTACCACAATGATGACAATGTCCTGCTGCGCGACATAATTGTGCAAATTCAGGATCACCACAATTTCTACAATTAGGTTTACCTTCAGGACATTCATCATCGGCTATAGTATGAACTGTACCCTTTTCACGGGGAATTCCATTCTTACGTAATTCTTTTTGGTGAGCCGGATGAAGTCTATAGGAATGAATAAAAGCCTCATGGGCTTTATCAACGTCATCAATTACAACTTTCCATCTCACGGGGTAATCTCCAATTCCAATGTGATTCTAGTAATTGTGGACACTGAATCAATATTAAATCCTATTACATCTCCCACAGATACTGAAGTTGTCCATCCAGTTAATGTAGTATCTTCAGAATTATCATCACTACTTATCGTAGGCTTAGCTGCTGCTGTAATAGTATCTGCTACAGTTGGAGGATAATTTGAAAATAAATCATTCCAAACATCCATAACTATATCGCCAGATTGATCAGCCAATAATCTCACACGTGTTATAGTTCCTGCAACATCGATACTTCTATAACCCTTTTGACCGATTGTTAGTGCATTTCCCTGACCATCTACAGTGACACCTATACTATATACTCCTCCACTTCCACCAGAAGCAGGTATAGTACTATCACCGTTACTCTTAATCGACATTATGTCTTTTCTACACCAAATACGCTAAACGAAAGTGTAGCAAGTGTGGCTAAAACTCTAATTACATCCGTAGTGGCTAATGCTATTCCTAATGTAAAACTCTTAGCTTCGTTAGCTCCAATAGCTACATCATATGAAATATACTGTGCATCATTATCTACTGCACCAGCAATAGCTATTGAAATCCTAAAAGATGTAGGAGTTGCACTTCTATTTGCCACAGTAACTGTACTAACAATAGCTTCAGTTGCGCCAGGAACAGTATAGATATCAGTTAATGATGCTGCTGAAGGATTTAATTGGCCTAAAACTTTAAGTGTATCCGCCATACTATCCACCCATCGTTAAAAACGAATTCGCAGCCGTTACAGATACTTCAACTCCTGTTGCAGAACCACCTTCATCAGCATATGAATCCCATGTAGTTCCATTACTACGTTCAGTAATTAATTCATCAGTGACATAAAACAAAGTACCTACATCAACCGTATCAGCATCAGGTTGATTAGCCCTCGTATCACGTTGAATTATATCTCTCACTCTAGCCACTTAAACTCCACCAACTATCCACCAATTGGCTCCATCACTAACAAATTGATTAGAATCATATTGATTATTCAAAACTCTAGTAGCAGCCCCATCAATAGTTTCAGCTGCCGGAGTAGCTACAGTAACAGCATTAACACTTACATCAATTTTCTTAACATTTATATAACTATGCTCAAATCCTGCCACAGGTAATGTTATAGTAATTGGACCTGAAGTCGCGTCGGCTAATATATTACTATCTCCTATTACCATTTGATAATTAGCAGTTTTTGTTGCTATCTCTGCGGTAACAATAGGAACTAATACTCTAATTCCATTCTCATTCTTATAGTACTCTAAGTTTTCGTCTACAAAAATAGCAGGCATTATGGCGTAAACGTGAATACTGCAATAGTGTTTCTATCGTCAGTTAAAACAAATTCTGCGTCACCGGGTTCCAAACTAGTAACTAATGGTGACCAATAACCTATATCTATTCCACCATCAGAATTAATAGTTCTTTCATTATCTACACTATCATCAAATGTGATTCCTGCCCCAGCCAATAATTGACGAGAATTAGGAAATACTAAAGTTTCATCTGCAACTGTCGCAACCGCAGCATTCTGAATCGCTTCAATTGCTGCTTCAACTCCCTCAAGATCATCTATGAAAATTGTTTGTGATCTCTGATTTAAATCTAATAATTGAGAGATAGTTTGAAAAATTAAATAATCTTTAATTTGATCGCGCGCACCTACTAATGCTGACTTTAATCGCGAAAAGTCCGGAAATACAGGCTTAGGTCTAAATGGCATTACGCCGGTTCCATAGTTGCAACAGCCTTAGCAAAGATGATTATACGATTAATTCTAAATATCTCATTAATATCATCAGTAGAAATTTCAACTTGCATACGCTGTGTAGTGAATGATGCCAATGTAAATGGACTTCTACTGTTAGTAGTTTGCATTGGAGTTGACGCAAGAACAGATGATTCAATGTCATCCTGTCCAAACATCGTCATATTTAAATTACCCTGTCCTATGACACGCATTCTCACACCAGTATAATGATTGATAAACTCACCAGAACTTCCACTAGTTCTAGCTGCTCCTCTATCATCCAACATAGCTGTTCTTACAAAAGGCATTAGGGAATCTTTACATCAACTGTTGTATCAGGTTGGGAAATCCATAAAGTATCTTGAGTTTTACTAGGAACTAATACGTATAATCCTCCACCTTCAGTTGGCGGCGGTGGAATTCCCCCACATTCATTGTTATGAACTATTTCTATTCCACATTGAGTTACTCTAATATCAACCTGTTGCTGAGCTACAACCTCAATACCTTCTTGGGTAACTCTTACATCAGTCACGAATTATCCTCTAAGCCAGGCTGCATTAGATTTACATTAGCTAATGTCCACTCAGCCACACCATTACCTTCAAAAATTTCTGCTTTCTGTTCATATTGTTCAGGAGGAACAGTTTGAATGTTTCCAAATGTATTTCCCCCGGATAATCTATACATTGGTCGAACAGTTCTAACATTAGCCGCATCGGATTTTTTGACAACAGGAATAACCTTTACTCCATATATTTCAGGATTATTTAAAGTTATTCCTCCATGCTTATAAGTATCTATATTAATAGGCGAGGCTGATGCATTAAATGTAGTATCATCGTCAGGAGGATTTTGATTAATCATAGCTCCATGATCTGTTCCACTTGATGGAGTAAATTGTTTTAAATCTCCGCCTCCGGAAACTGAATCAGCTTCACCAATTACATAACTAACATGAACAGGACCCAATCTTTGGTTATTTAGTTTACCTGCAACACCAGAACTCAATCCATCCCCCATAACAATATCATCATTTCTATGAGGTTGGACAGCACCTACAAAAATTGAAGTATAATCTTCCGCGTTAGCAAATGCGGGTACTGCTTTTGTATTCAATGCACTAGTAAATGGTATAATACTATTGCCATCAATCCATGCTGCAACAGTTCCCACGGTATCAGAAGTAGTAACTTCCCATTCAAACTGAAACCAAGTATTAGCATTATACTGAGACGCTGCACTTTGAGCTAATAAGTTTCCCAAAAGAACATTTGGACCCTGCCAAAATTGAATAGAACCATCACTCATGAATCTAAAGAATGATTGAACAGACGTTGGACCTCTAAATGAAAAATCAACACTTCCCGATTGAATATTTTCTCTATAATACGCAGCATGACCCCATGAAAATTGATCAGCTAATATAGGAAATGAAACTGTAAAACCATTTGGTCCAGTAGTATCCTCACGAAATGCAGTACTATTACAAATTCCTCCACCAACTAATAATGAAGCAGCAGGAGAAACAGAAGTAATTAATCCACCATCAGTAAGTCTGGTAACTTCAGTACCATACTTATCAAATGATTCACAAAATCTCATCATAACTATGGTCCTACAAAAGGTTCCTGTGATCCCAAAATTAATTTGTTAGTTTCAATCAATGCGAGCGTATTTATCTCAACATCAAATGTCCACGGTGACCATCTAATGTTCTTAGGGTCCATGCCTCGTGAATAATCAGCTATCAACATAGTCCTATCCGGCATAACTATATACAATACCTCAAATATTGTATCATTTTGCGCTTGGATAAAATGGAATAAATTTCTATTTAATGCTCTCCATCTATCTTCTATCTTCCAAGATAATGGTGTTTGTCCATAAGATCCATTGAACATCATAAGTCCGGTAAAATCATTGATAAGTAACATTTCAACATTGACACCACCGGAATCAAGAACTTCAATGACTCCATGAACAGGAGCGCCTATACCTTGATCAATAACTGTAGGTCCAGACCAAGTAGCAGGAACATCACCATTATCTGTAGTAGCCCATGTTCTAGTTTGCTTAAACATGTACAGAACATCACGATATTCCTGAACTTCTGTTAGCGGTAAACCATCTAATGGAACTATGATAAGCCCGTCAACTTCTGATATTGCTTCTGGTTCTCCAGGATGTGATAGCCGTACAAGCGAAAGATCACTGAAGAAACATGACGTAACAAGCCTAGAATTATATGTTGTAAGACCAACTCCAGCCGGAATTTCACTAAAATTGTCAATAAGATGTGAAGCATCATCAAGTAAATCAAGATCAAAGAAGTCAACATCAATTGAAGTAGTGGTATTATCATCTATCTTACCTTCGGGAACAAAGAAGAATTGAAATCCATCTTGATCCCCATTATAATTTAAAATCTTTTTAGTAGCTATAATATGTCGCGCAACTACAAAACTATCAGAGGATACAGGAACATTAGAGATTGATATTCCATTTACAGTAGAAACTGTATCAAATCCTGTAAATAATTCAGGTCCTGGAGCAGTTAAGAATCCTGTATCAGTTTCATATACTACCGCATATAAATGAAATCCTAAATCTGCAAATCCAGCAGGTCCCTGAACAACCACCATAGCACTACCAGTTGGGGGATCACCAGCAGCCTTACGTGCATTATTACCATCTCCTAAATAAACATAAAGAAACTGATTTTCAATTCCCCTTTGTCTATTTGTTCCAGTATTATCAATGAATGTTTCAAAAGGATTTATATATGCATTACCTGCAATAGAAGTAAATCCAAAATCCTGCATTGTTGATATTGAAAGAATTGGACCTAAAACACTTTCGCTTCCATCAAGTAATACATGAAAAAGATTACCACCACTATCCAAAACAAGGAGAGATTCACCTCCCTGCTGTTTATAATTATACATTCTAACAATATTATCTACTCCAGGAATAAATGTATCTACTCCATCGCG
>Ga0114923_10002708_pt1 | contig 11967 bp, 18 predicted proteins | sample SumtaG_FD_89578 | JGI IMG/M metagenome (GOLD analysis project Ga0114923, IMG submission 89578) | Deep subsurface microbial communities from Indian Ocean to uncover new lineages of life (NeLLi) - Sumatra_00157 metaG | ecosystem: Environmental > Aquatic > Marine > Oceanic > Sediment | place: near... | reverse complement strand
GGACGCGCGCGTCGGCATCACGTCGGGCAATCGTTGTATCGCCTACAACATGAGCATTCCGGGATCCTCCCCGACGTCCAAACATCTGGTAGGTGACGCGGTGGACATCTGGATCGAAGGTGTGAGCGATATCGAATCCTACTTCATCTTCGAGCGCCTGGCCGTGCAATACAAATTCATGATTGGCCTTGGGCTCTACCCCGGCCGCATTCATGTGGATGTGCGCGACATGGCGGCGCGGTGGATATGGATCGGCGAGCACAGAGAGCCGTTTGGCAGGAACTATGAGAAACAGATCCGGGAATTCATGTTGGAGCGAAAGCCATGAAGAAACCCCTAGACCTGGCCGGCCCGACGGTACCCGAAGACTTCGTCGACGATGGCCTGAGCGGCGTCCCTGACATCCTCTTCAATATCAACTTCCGTCCGGCGGGGCGCGTTCACGATTATGAGTATCACTTGATCCGCTCAGTGATTCGCCGCATTCGCCAGCTCAAAGAGAGGCGCAAAATCGCAAGCCAGCACAACCGCCAAGATTTGAAGTGTAGGATCCGGTCTTGCAGAATCGCGGCTAAGCGTCGGCGAAAGCACGCCGATGCGAACTTCAAGGAGAATTTGAGGCGCTGCGCTGTCAACGCCGCCATTCCCTACACTCGCATCCGCGCCTTTCTCATTCGGCGCCTTTATTGGCGCGGCGTGCGCATCCTCGGAAGGTGGGCGGTGCGCGGGCCGGGACACGAGGGAAACTGAATGAATCAAGCGCGCCGCTCGGCTGTAATGGTATTGGAAGGCTCTCGCATGGCCCCTGTACCAACGCCGGATGTGCCGACGCCATAGAAGGCCCCCTGAGCCGAGGAGAGGCTCATGAAGAAAGGTATGGAAGTCGTAATAGGAATGATGCAAAGTGTGCCCCATGGCGGAGAATGGCGAGATCCTAAGTTCGTAGTTGAGCGCGCTCGGGAGCTATGCGTTGCATACGGAGTGGATCCCGAAGACGATTGTTCGTCGGGCCAAATCGAGAATCTGCATCTCATTGCCGACAGACTCCAGCTCGTTGTTGACAAGCTTGACGAGGTTGTGCAGGCCGTCCTGACAAGCGAACAATAGAATAGCCCCCACACATCCGGGTCTACCGCAGCCCGGATATCCCCCAGCGTCCGGCCTTGCCCAAGGGCCGGACGCTGCCTTTTGTGCCGCAAAGTGTCGCTCGGGGACGGTTTTTGTCACTTGGTAACGTTAGGGCATAAAGCGTGCCAAAGTGGCGGATCCGTGATAAGGTGTTGCGGGCGTTGGGGTTGGCTTGGCATGCTTGCCTGTTGGCATGGTTCGTGCTACATATAAGGCACACGTGCGGGGCTAGGGCGATGAGGAATGAATCGCATTCCGCCCATGGCCTTAGCCGCCGCACAACAAAGGGAACGAGACAATGCAAACCACAATCCCAACAGAGAACGCCAACGGCCTCACGGTTCCATCGTGCGTCGAGCAAGTGTCCGCCCACGGCAAGCGCCATACGCGGCACTCCTTGCGGGTGGACGTGGATGCGCTGGCCCTGATCTCGGAATATGATTATGACCTCTCGAATCCGGCGTTTCAGGAAGTCCTTCGGCGCGTAGCTGAGTTGCCGACGTTTCGCAAGACCTCGGAAGTCTGGCTGTATTGTCAAGAGCACTCATTAGCGAAAGAGGATTACGTGGCGGCCCCGCTCGAAACTGTGAGCGGTTGGAAAGACAAGCATGACGGCGGCCTGTGGCAAACGATTCTTATATATCGCGGGCGGCTTCAACTCAGATGGGAAAGTTTCCTTGAGCGCGGCCGCACTGTCCCGGCCCCTGAGCCGCCAGCGGTGGCCCCTCGATACGTCAATGAGGTAGCAACTCTGGAACGCGACGCCGCGAACAGGGCAAAGGCGCGGGGCATTCTCGAAGGGCTTAGGCGCGAACGGGATGTGAAGATCGACGCCAAGAAGATCCTGGCCGGCCTCGTCTTCGTAGTCACCGGCAACTTCCCTTGCCTCTCACGGCGCGACGTTATCAGGCGCATCGAAGACGCGGGCGGCCGCTACACGTTGGCCGTGAGCGTCAAGACGGACTTTGTGATTGTTGGAACGGATCCGACAGACAAGCTCGAGCAAGCGCGGAACAAGCGCCGACCTCGGATATCGCTTGGGGATTTGGACAGGATGATTGCGGCGTAAGCCAGGGAGACGGAACAATGAGAACAGAGATCAAATCACGAACAGAGCTCGGGCAGATGACGAAAGCAGAGATCGTCAAGTACATTTACACGGAGCTTTGGGTAGAGTTAACCGCTCTGGAAATCGACCAAGACATTCTTAGCCATATGCGCCGTGAATGCGAGAAGTGGCGCAGCCGGGCCGTTAAGGCGGAGGGTGAACGTGAACACTGGAGAGAAGAGGCTTTTGAGAACTTGGCGATGGCGAATTCTTAGCTCTCTTCCGGCCGCGTCCTCCCCCGACGCGGCGGAACCCGAGTGGCGGGCCGTCCCCCGGCGGCCCGTCATTCCCTAAAAGTTGAATAGTTTTCATGCGTGGATGGTGATTCCTGGCGATCGCTTACACCGGCTTGATGTAACCAGCGCATGAGGCCCTGGGGTGAAAATCCCCGGGGTCCCAATATTTGAATCGACTTTGCCCCGCACGCGCCTTGAGTCTTACCTTCTTGCACGGGCGTTTGTGAGTGTGGGGCTTCAATATTTCGCATGGTGGCATTGCACGCCACGGAAAGCTCGGATATCATGCACCCGGATGAGTGGCAGACAACCACAAAAAGGACCGGAACTCAGGCGACCGAGACCGCCAAAAGGCAAAGCGAAAGCCCGTGGATAGAAGTAGGCTTGACTTGGCCAGGGAGAGACTGGCCATCTACATTTGAAACAGATTTCGGCGCACAGCCGGCGGACCCTTCCCGCCCATGAGGCGCCACGCCGGGCGGTAAGGTTGACCCCTCGCCGCCTGGCAGAAAGGATTGAGATGAAAGTAGTCTTTGGAGAGTGGAACGTTCGCCGAAAGTCCGTCCTTGTTAATGGCTTGACGCTCCTTATGGCAGACTTGGCTTGCTACAACGATGGCGGAGAATCATCGGACTGGTTTATCTGTTCGATTCAAACGGCAAGTGGTGTTTGTTGTCAGGTTTCGGGGCTCGAAAAAGAGGATGTCAAAACACGAGCAGCCAAGCGAATGGATGATATTTTGAAAGATGCAAGGATAACAGAATGACCCCCGAAGAATTCAAAGCAGCCCGCCGCGCCCTCGGTTGGACACAGACGCAAATGGCCACCCGGCTCGAGGTGACGGCGAACACGATCCAGCGTTACGAGATGGCTGTCGAGGCCAAGGGCAGCCGCAGGGTAAACGGGCCGCGCGCCGCGCAGGTGCGTTTGTTGCTGAGGGATCTCGGGGCGGGGATCGAGACGCAAAAGGAGTCGGCGACGTGAAAACCTTGAATGAGTTATGTGACAGGGTATTGGAGTGGTTGTTTGTGGAAAACTTTCCCTGCCTGTCCGTGTTCATGCTTGTTGGCCTATTAGTGGCGATGGCTTGCGCGTTCATGGTGAAGGTGATGAACTATGCGTAAACTCTACACACAAGCCGAAGTCCTACGCATGGCCGCCGACGGCAATCGCGTGATGGCCGGGAACATCGTGTTCTTTGCCGCGTGGCTCTGGTTAACGGGTTGCGGCTGTGACGTTCCGAAGTCTGAGGAAATGAATCCTACGTTGGAGGTGAGAAGATGCGAAACAAGACCCTAGCGGCCATCATGATTCAAGCAGGGAATCCGATTAATCACGATTCCGTTTTACCCCACGCGGAAACGCTGATACGGGCTTGCGGCGATGATCCCAATGCCGAGGTGTCGGTGACAATAAACGTGATCAACGTGAAGCAGGACAACGTGTGGGCTCCGAACGTCTTGGACGGCAGATCTATCAGCACAATCCTCAAAGACGAAACGAAGAAACTCGGCAAAGTGCCGGTATGGGGAAGGCTCAAGGAAAGCGTGCGGGGCCTTCTAAAATGAATCTGACCAACTCAATAGCCGAGTGCCTCTACAACGAACTCACACGCCAAATGGACTGTGATGCAGACCCGAGCGATACCGGCTACTGCGGGCTGTCAACGGATACGAAACTGGCCTACGTGGCCTTCATCAACGAATATGAGGAAGACAATGAGAAAACAAGTTCTGACACGTGACGAATGGCTGGAGCTTCACCGGCTCCCCGAGTACATGAGCGCATCGGATGCCCCGACGATCCTCGGCACGAATCCGTATGAATCGCGCTTCACGCTCTACAAGCGCAAGCGCGGCGAATTGCCCCCGAAGGAAACGACTGTCGCTATGGAGTTTGGCCACTACTGCGAAAACTTCATAGCGATGGTGTACTGTCGGGAGACGGGACGGAACGTGGAAGACCCCGGCGAGTACACAGTTTTCTGGTACAACGATTGGCTCTTCTCCACGCTCGACAGGATTATTCTCACGGTCGAAGGTATTGGCGCAGTCACCGGCACCCCCCCCCTCGAGCTTAAGAAGCCCGAAATCTACGCGACGAAGGACTGGTCGGGCGGCGATACGCTCCCCCATCAAGTTCAACTCCAAACTCAGATGCTCTGCGTTGACGCGGAGTGGGGCGCGCTGTCGGCACTGTGCGGAAACGGGCAACCGTTCCATGCGGACGTTGATCGGGATGACCGGCTAATCAAAAACATCCTTGCCGAGATGACAGAGTTCCGCGACAGGTGCATGAACGGCGATCCGCCCGAAGTGGACGGCTCAAAGTCTACGGCGGCCACCATGAAGGCGCTCTACCCGACGGACAACGGGGAGACGGTTGTGCTCGGGCCTGAGTTCCGGGAGAAGCATTCGCGGCGGGAAGAGTTGAAGGCCGAGATCGATATGGCTAAGGACGAAAAGGACACGCTGACAAACGAATTCAAGGCGGCCATCGGAGAGGCGCGCGTCGGGCTGTTGGACGGATGGGTGTACACTTGTGGCACGTCCACGGTGAAGCCTGCCTGGACTGTTGCTGATGAATATGGCGACGAACTGGACGAGTGCGGCATTCCGTCGAAGGCCCGCAAGGGCTACACGTCGCGGCGACTGACACGAAGGGAACTCAAGGGATGACGCGGGCGCAGCAAGCGGAGAATGCGAGGGTGTTCCGGAGGATCCGCCGTAGCGTCCTTCGCTTGTATGCCGATGGCTTTATGTACAGTGAGATCATGAGAGCCGTATTTGGTGATTCTGAATACAGCGAAAGGCATTTTCGGCTTGTGGACTTCATGATTAAAGACTGTACGCATACCCAAGGATACAACCGGATCAAAAAACATCTCAAATCGAGTAGGAGAAGATCGAAATGAAGACAGCACAACCCACAACCGAAGTAGCGGCCCCGATGACCATGGAAATCGCGAAGTCATCCGCCATCAGCGTGAGCAACCTTCTCCCGGTGGCGCAGACCAAGCCCCGCGATACTGCGAAGTGTTTCGCGGAAGCACTCAAGATTTGCACCATCAGCGAAGAGGCAGCCCTGAAGTGTTTCTACCATGACGTACCTGTGGGCAGAGACAAGGGCAAAGATGTTCTAGCCACGGGGCCGGGCATCGGCCTTGCTGAAACCCTCGTCTACTGTTTAGGGAATATCATCGTGCGCTGCGATGACGTTGAAGAAGCGGACGGCGATATCATCGTTCGTGGCACGCTCTGCGATATTGAATCCGTTGTCGGCATTGAGGAATTCATCCGCCGGCGCATCGTCACGAAGGAAGGGAAGCGATACTCTGAGCGGCAAATCAACCGGACCCTCGAGGCTGCGTCTTCATTCTTGTTCCGCAAACTTGTCTTTCGCTACTTTCCCCGGCCTTTGGTAGATGAAATCTTCCGCGCCTGCGTCGACAAAGCCATAGGAAGCGACGAAGATCTGCCCGCGCGCCGAATGAAGGTGATAAAGTATTGGGATGACAAAGGCGTGAACGAAGCGACGCTCCTACAATACCTCGGCTGCGAAGACGTTGAACAGATCACAAAGAATGACGTGTTGGATCTGTTGATGATCGACAAGGCTATTAAGGCCCGCCGCATGACGATTCAGCAAGTATTCTTCCACGTGGCCGAGCCCGAGGAAGCGCCGAAGAATGCCGACGCCCTCAGTGAGAAACTTGAGAAGGCGCGGGAAGCCGAAGACATTGACGAACGGCTCCGAAGGGGCACCCTGAGCCGCGAAGAGGCGGAAGCCGAGGCCGAGGCGGGAATGGAAGAAATGGGGTTTGAGCGGAAAGACGCACAGCCCGAAGTAGTTGACGAAGAAACGGGCGAAGTGAAGCCCGCCGAAGATGAAGCCGTAGGCGAACAGAAACAGTGGTTCTGAGGAGAGAGATATGCTACGAAAGATCGAGTTAGGCAACATAGGCTTGGCCAACCTTGGCAACGATTTGCTCACGGGGGCCAACAGGGCGCTCGATGACATCTGCAAGGATGTTGTGAATCGCCACCGCATCACGAAGGCCCGTGTATTGACGATCAAGGTTGCAATCACGCCGGCCTACAACGGGGAAACCGGGACACACACCCCGCTAGTGGAATTTGGAATTGAGACGAAATTGCCGGGCGTTACCGGACAGCCGGCGGTTGGATACGTTGAAGATGGCGTTGTTAAGGTGTCGGAATTCGATGACGATGCCAGGCAGCGAAACATAGGCGAGCTGCTAGACGGCTCAGAAAGTGAGGGAAAGGATGATTAGCGAAGCGATCAACAGGATTTGCGAGTTGGCGCAAAGAGGTATGGAAGCCATCATGATGGATAATAATGCTAGGGAGAAAACGTGGTTTCTCCCAAGCAGCGGAGAATTCAAGACGTACCCCAAAGACCCTCTGAAACGCAACCACATCTTCACCACGCTCGAGGGCTTCACGGACTACCTGACAAGCAAGCACTGCGCCGAAGATTCAGGGATCATCTTCGTGGGCGGCGGCGATATCGTTGTCGACATGCGCTACGGGGATCTACTTCCTCAGCGGGCGCGGCTTCCTCTGAATCATTCCGAGGAATACTCTTCCCTTATCAACATGATGGGAGGCCTGAAACAGAAGGAGCTTTGGCGCGAGCTAATCACGGCGCAAGACGGTTGCCTTCCGCCCGATTTGCTCCTGGCGATCGGGCAGATCCAAACGTCCATCACGGGTGAGGGATCAGCCGAGGTTGACAACGTCGGCATGGGCGGATCGTCCTCCAGTAACACTGTGTCCGTGACGTTCCCGAAAATCGGAGGCAAAGAGCAAGGCACAGCCACGATACAGGTCGATTGGACATGGACGGGCCGCGTATGGTCTGCCTTTGAGCACATGTCAACGCTCGACCTTCGCCTCGAGATTCAGCAAGGCGAGACGGGATTACTGTTCATCTTCCACCCGAAGCGGCTCGACAAGATGCGCGACGATACGCGCCTGGCGTTGGTGGAACATCTCAAGGGCGCGGGCCTGAACAACTTCACCGTACACGAAGGGACGTTGTAGCTTTTTCGCCGCCCCGCCCGGCGCCTTTTTGTGCGTACTCCTTCGGCGTTTGTTAGGGTTGGGGCGGCTCAGACACGCCCTGAAAAGGCCAGTGCGACACCTGCCATAGTGGTGTGACTCCCGTGAGAGAGCGGGTATTGCGAAAGGAAAAAGATGCGAAGTATCGAAGATCAAGGGCTCATACTGATAGCGGTTGTTTTTGGCGGCGCATCCGTAGGGATGTCCGCTTGGCTCCTGTGGGACATTGTACGTGGATGGATTGACAGAAAGGGACAATAAATGCACATCACAGCACTGAAAATCACGAAATTCCGGGGCATCGAATCCCTCAGCTTGACAGCCCTCCCGAAGTCCGTGTTCATCGTCGGCCTCAACGGGAAAGGCAAGACCTGTATTCATCAGGCGCTACGCTTCGTCTTCGGCTTTCCTGTCATGGACAGCAACGGGGATCGCATCAAGAACGCCGAACTCATAGGCCCGAAGGGTGACGAAGCGGAGATCGTCGTCAACCTGACAATCGGCGATGAACGTTTCCGCGCCACGGCCACCATCAAGAAGAAGGGCGCGGCGGAATACGAATTCATGCAGATCCACCCGGAAAAGCGGCTCCTTGGGAAGGTGGACCCGGCGCGCCGCATGCTTTTCGACAAGGCGCAGGTAGATTCGCGCCAGCTAGCCGTCTCCATGAATCCAGGAGCATACCTCACTAAGCCGCAGTTAGGCGAAGCGCTTGCCGGGTTGGTGGGAGGTGCGGACATCGACCCCAAGGCCCTTGAGGCGGCTTGTGGGGACTTTTGGGGCGAATTGCTTGACCATCATGACAAGGATCAGGTCTTGACCCGCACAGCGCTCCTACATCACGGCGAAATCAGCTACGCGGAAAGAACTAAAGTGAACGGCCAGATCAAGTTGTTGACGAGGTCTGTAGGGGAATTGCAAGAATGCCTCGAGAAGTACGACGCGGAGACGCTCAAGGCCCCCGTGTCGGCCCTTGAGGCGTCCCGGCAACGCCTGACATCTTTGGGCGTCGAGAGGGATAAGTTAGTGGGCGAAGTGGCCAAGGCCAAGGACGCGGGACCCGTGACGAGCCGTGACGACGCGGACAGAATAGGGGCGGAAGCCGAGGCGGCCGGGGCGAACTACACGGCGGCGAATGAGGCGCTGGTTTCGCTGAAAGAGGAAATACGGGAAGCGGAGAATCGGCTTTCGGGGATTATGAAGGCGCAAAGCCAAGCAAATGCCTCAATGTCGGAGACGTCGGGCAAGATCAAGGCCGTGGATAAGGCAAAGGGCCTTGTGTTTGCTGAACGGGTTTGTTCTCAGTGCGGATCTAAACTCACAGAAAAACAAATCAATGCCACCGTTCAGCCAATGAAGGCAGAGATCACCCGCCTCGAGGCGTTGTATGATGGGTTTACCTCTAGAGAAGGCGAATCCCAGGAAGACGTGAAATCCGAGAAGGCCAACATTGCCGCGTTTAAGGAAAAACTCGAGCCGGCGCAGGACCTTGTGTCGTCAACGAAGGAACAGAACTCTCTCTGTCAGCAACAGGCGGCGAAACTCGACAACGCCCCGGCCATGCCGCTCGAGGAAGCCAAGGCGGCCCTTGATGAGACAGAGGGGCGCATCGCTCACGGGCTCGAGGTTATCAAGTGCCTCGAGACGAAACAGGAGCTGGCGCAGATCGAGTCACAGCTTAAGGAGTCTTTGGAGGAGAAGCTATATCTCGAATGGGCCGTTGGGGCGTTCAAGAGTGGCTATATTTTGAACGAACTCACGACGTCGGGCGCGGGCGGTTTCGAGGAAGCTGTCAACAACCGATTGACTCTCTACGGCTACAGCGTGAAGATCGAGGCCGAGGGCAAAACCGTGCGGATGCTCTTTTCAAAGGGCGGCCCGTACTACCCGCTCGCGCAGGCGTCGCAAGGCGAGATTACGGCCGTAGCGCTGGCCGTGTGCCCGGAACTTGGTAAGGGCGGCATCGTGTGTGTCGACAACCTGAATCACCTCGACGGAGAGAAGAGAAACCTAGCCGTCAAGCAGATTCAAATCATTGCGGAGTCTTGTGGGTCACTGTGGTTGTCGGCCACGTATTCGGCCCCAGGCGCGGCGGACGTGGATGTAATTGCGAAGGCGATTGCGCCGGCGAAAGTCGTTTGGATGGGCGAGGATGTGAGGGTTTCGGGATGAAATGCGACACCAACACGAGGCTTGCGGAGATCGACGCCGGTTCCCGATGCTCTGCTTGCCCGAGGATGTTCGAGGAAGAGCATGGATATCCCGTCCTTTGTGCGGCCTGTTTCAGAGGCGAAATGGAGGGCCATAGGTCCGGCCTTCCGAAGGCGGTTCAACCAACGGCCCGAAGGGGGCCTGCGAGGTTGAGAAATGAGTGAAGTGAATACCGATGAACGAGCGTGCCTCAAGGATATGGTTGCCAACATCCAACACTATCTCGGCAAGGTCCTGGATGACGTGGAACATTACATAGATCGGGCCTATAATCTCGGACTTGCCCGCGGCCGCCAAGAGGTGGCGGCGGATGACTTCTATATCAAGTGTTCGATCTGTGGGGAGGATTTCTTTACCTGTAGCCACGCGTTCGGGGAATCCTATTGTCTGACTTTGCCGTGGGTTGAATGTGACATTTCCATCGCCAGGAAGGAAACGTGATGCACGCAGACGACACCATAACCGGCCTCACATTCCTTGGCGTGATTCTCTTCGCGGCGTTCATGAGTTGGGATATTGGGAGAAGGTAGTGAATCGTTGTTTACGCGTCATCAACTGGGAGAAGTTTCAGCACTACAAGCATCGGAGCCCACCGTGGATCAAGCTTCACTGCAAGGTTTTGGACAACGCAGAATTCACAGGATTATCGCAGGCCGGCCGGCTTCACTTGTTCATGTTCTGGCTTATTGCGGCGCGCACCGGAAACGCCATCAGCTGTCAGGCGCACTGGTTGAAATTGAACATCGGACTAGGTGAAGAGGTGGACTTTCAAGAGCTTATCGACGCCGATTTCATCGAGTGTCACGAAGATTGTACGGCCAAATGCATACATCGTGCTAGCATGTTGCGTACAAATGCTTGCCCAGAGACAGAGACAGAGAGAGAGCCAAAGAGAGAACATGGTAGATGTAAATCGCCAACGCCAAAGATCCCCAAATCGGCTTCGGCAATTGGCAGGTTAGCACAGAATGAGGTTAGGAAAGTGAAGCGAAAGAAAGTCACAACACGTAGGCATCTCGTAGATGAGGCACTTGTGGCTGTCATGGACCGCTTGCCCCAACCAGAGACTACCAAGTCCCGATACTGGGAGAAGCGCATACGAGAGATGCTAGGCTTTCGGAGTGGCGCACAGAGGCTCAAGGATATCTTGGATGAAATTGACAACCGCGCCGATCCCCGGCTGTGCGACTCGAAGGGCTACGGCGGGCCGATTGAAGACGTGGTGAAGTGGCTGAGTCATGAGATGAAGGTGTGGTGTGAGGACAAGGCGTGATGAAAAGATCGGACATAGGATTTACGTGCTGGCTTAAATATTTCCAAGGTATGGTTCAAAAAGCGGCCATAATTGGAGAATGGAGAGGCATAGCCCTAAACAAGATTATCGCAAAAGCAATTACGACTAAGTGGCGTTCAGACAAAGGGAAAGTGAGATGGGCGGCATGGAAACACTCGGATAGGTTGGGTGTTTTTCCAAAACACCGCGAAGGATTAGGGGATAATCAGGGAGATGCGGAGCGCCATGCGAGCAAGGCTCTTCTCGGTATAGTGGATGATATAGTAAGAGAATTTAATGCAAATGAACCCGAAAGGAAAGACGATGAAAAAGACGATGTTGATAGTTCAAGTGACGATAGCGGTAGCCTTAGTGACGATGGCGGGCTGTGCGACGTCCCATAACCATCAGGACCTAACCCGAGGGCTGTTGAACCATAAGGCGGCCATCGAGCGGAACACGGCGAACGTGCAGACGGTGGGCGCGTCCGTGATTCGGCTGACTGAGTGGATTCGCGGGGCTAAGGCGGAGAAGGCGGTGGCGCGGGATGTGCCGGTGGAACCAGAGGCGAAGGTGGAAGGCATTACGGTTGATTTTGGATGTGAGGCTTGCGTGCCCGAAGATATGACAACCTCATTATCGCCTATCGACCCACACTCTGATGAGTGCATTGAGAAGTCGAAATGAGCGTAGTGTTCAAGGTCTTAGACTTGGATAAAATCTTTGGAGACTCGAGGCAAGTTGTCATGAGTAGTGGCAAAGTTCCGGAAGGTGATCGGATCTGGTATATCGCCGGCGCTATCGTCGACCAGCTGCGCAAGCGGTTCGGCAACTACGGCGAAGTGGCCCGAATACTCGAGGCGGCCGTCGAAGAGGCACACGACAAGAATAGTCGTGTCAACGAAGCTAAGAAACCCCGCAAAGGGT
>Ga0114923_10002705_pt1 | contig 11973 bp, 10 predicted proteins | sample SumtaG_FD_89578 | JGI IMG/M metagenome (GOLD analysis project Ga0114923, IMG submission 89578) | Deep subsurface microbial communities from Indian Ocean to uncover new lineages of life (NeLLi) - Sumatra_00157 metaG | ecosystem: Environmental > Aquatic > Marine > Oceanic > Sediment | place: near... | reverse complement strand
AATATGTTATGGCAGAAGGTCCAGATCATATTCTTTTTGAGCTTTTTGAGGTTTTAAAAGATAAATTACCTGAAGATCAATATAAAATAATTTCATCGCTCTAATAATTATTAAACCTAAGTAGTAAACGCGTTATCAACTCTTTTTAACAAAAACTTTACTGAGCGTTTTTCTTTTTTGCTAAATAGTTTAGCAAAATTCCTTTTAATTGAAGATCCATAATATGTATTTCCAAAAAATGTAGATGCTTGCTTAATTGTATCTAATATATATTTTTTGTTTCCTAATTGGAGATAAATTGAAATATCATTTATAACCAGAATTGAAGTGGGTTCTTCATTAAAAATTTCTAAAATCTCAAATGTCTTTTCATAATTCATTTGAGCATATTGATACAATTCATCCTTATTATTAGCATTCAAACGGGGTGGAATAATTTCTCCTTCAAATAGGATATTATTACATCTGATGCTTTGAGGAAAAAAATCTTCAATTTTACCACCAATTTTCAGTCCCCTAATATTACTTAGTTGTGGGGCAAAATCTAAAATAGTAATTTCTTTTGGATTAATTTTTTTTGTATCAATTAAATATTGTACAAATTTTGCAGTATAATAGGTCTTTTTAGTATTAGCTTCTCCATACAAAATGGTGTGAGCTCCAACAAAATCGTCAAAATTTAAATTTTCGTGGAATTTCATAAAAAAAATAATTTATTTTAATGAATTAAAAGTAATCTTCCCAGGTGATTCCAGCACGTCTTAGAACTTTTAACATTAGGAATCCTAGGATACAACCAGGAATACTACTAGCAGCAAATAACCCCCAATAGATAAAAAGTCCTTCAATACCACCTATTGGTGCTATAAGTTGAGCAATCGTACCTCCAATTAACACCGTGCCGATTGGTTCTAGTAAAGCAGCAAATTCTACTTTTTCTGGATAATGTTTTCGTAAATAATATGCTGTGAGTCCCACTACCAAAGCACCAGATATTCCCCCATGGAATGCATGAATTGTTCCTATTCCTAAAGAAAATCGCAGAATTGCAATACCCAATGCGACTACACAAGAAAAAGATAATCCTATTAGAACTCCCGTTATTGCATTAATAAAATGAGCAAAGGGATTTATTTTTGTCCCAAATATGGTAAAATAAGCAAAAGGGTTAATAAAGCTTAAAACAACTCCAACTGCAATAAAAATGCCGGCGGTTGCAACTTTTTTCGATAATGTGTTTTGAGTTGCCATTTTTTCTTTAGTTTCATCATCAACATGATTTGAGCTTTTTTCATTCATCTTTTTAGAAACCGTTATTTAATCTGTTTAAATTAATCAATTAAATTGTTTTATTCTTTTTTAAATTTTTCTGAAAAATATGGGTGTTTAATATACAATGGGAACTCAAATTAATGGTAATTTTTTTATCCTTTAAATAATTGAAAACTCATATTAATTCTTTTTTAGGAGTGTGAAAAAATGATAAAAATTGGAGATAAAACCATAAATCCAACGAAAATTATATGTATTGGTATCAATTATATGGACCACATCGAAGAGACAAAGTTACCAGTCCCGAAGGAGCCAGTACTATTTCCTAAGACGCTGAATTGTTTAATAGGAGATGGAGATCCGATAATATATCCAAAACTATTATTTAACAATCGCAAATTGAAAAGGGTAGATTATGAAGTGGAGTTAGCTTTCATCATAAAAGATAAGTGTAAAGATGTTCCAAAAAGCGAAACATATGACCATATCATGGGTTACTCAGTCTTTAATGATGTAACGGCTCTTAAAATGCAGACTAAAGATATTATTTCACAATTGCCATGGTTTCGATCAAAATCTCTTGATACTTTTGGACCAATTGGACCAAGAATTGCATCTGTTGAAGAAATTCAAGATCCTCATGATCTAAAGATCGAGTTAAAAGTTAATGGAGAGGTTAAGCAGTCATCTAATACTAAGCATTTATTATTCAAAATACCTGATCTTATGGAATACATTACAAGATTATTTACTATGGAACCAGGAGACATTGTTGCCACTGGGACTCCTAGTGGAATTAGCCCTATTTTGCCGGGAGATCTTATTGAAGCCACTATCGAAGATATTGGCACTCTTACTAATAAAGTGATTTTAGAACAAGAGTAAGTGATATTGATGAAAATTGGAACTACGGAAATATTTCCTACAAAAATAATTTGTTTAGGACGAAACTATGAAGAACATGCGAATGAGATGAAATCTCCAATACCAAAAGAACCTATATTTTTCTGTAAAACATTAAATTGTTTAATTAAGGATGGAGAACCGATTATTTATCCAAGTATTTTATACGAGAATAAAGAATTAAATCGAGTTGACCATGAGGTTGAGCTTGCTGTAATTATCAAGAAGAGATGTAAAAATATTAAAGCGGAGGACTTCGGAAACTATGTATTGGGGTATACTATATTTCTTGATATAACTGCTAGGAATATGCAAAAAAAAGATAGAGGAATTAATCTACCATGGTATCGGTCAAAAAATTTTGATACTTTTGGTCCTATTGGTCCAAAAATAGTAGAAAAAATTAGTAATCCACATAATCTGAAAATTGAATTGAAAGTGAATGATGAAATAAGGCAGTCCTCCAATACGAAAAATATGATATTTAAGATTCCAGAAATAATTGAATATCTTTCAAAATACGTTACGCTTGAGTCGGGTGATATAATTGCTACAGGCACTCCCAGTGGTGTATCAGCTATCCAACCAGGAGATCTCCTTGAAGCAACTATAGAACATATAGGAACCTTGTCAAACAAAGTTTTTTTAGAAGATATTTAATAAAAATTTTATAAATAAATGTTAAACCTTTTTAATTAATTCAATCTAATGTTTAATATTAAGTAAATTAAGGTTAGAATAAATGACAGATGAGCCATATATAAAATTACAAGAATTTTTAGATACTTATCCTATAGGATTTCCCAAAACATCTACAGGGGTAGAGATTGAGATTTTAAAGCGGCTTTTTACTAAAGAAGAAGCTAAGATCACAGTATTGTTAACTCCAGTACCATCTTCAACTTCCTCACTTGCAAGACGCGCGAAAATGGTCAAAAAAGAAATGGAAGAGAAGTTGGAGGCTATGTCAAAAAAGGGGCTTATTTTTAGGGTAAAAAGGGGAGGAAAAACGTTTTATAATGCAGCACCATATATGATTGGGCTTTACGAATATTCTGTAAATAAAATTGATAAAGATATGGCAGAGAAATTCAAAGAATTCTACGATTTGGCTATGATGGATGAATTAGGAGCAAGTAATGTACCTGGTTTTAAAGTACTTCCCGTAGAGGAAACTCTAGAAGCTAGTACAGTGCTCTATCCGTATCATAAACTCAAGGAAAGCATTAAAAATGCTAGAAAAATAGCAGTTTATGATTGTGTTTGCCGCAAAGAATCCAGGTTACTCGGTGAGGGGTGTGATTATCCAATGGAGGAAACTTGTTTATCCTTCGGGGCAGCAGCGGAATATTATATTGAAAATGGATGGGCACGTGAAATCACTCCTGAAGAGTGTTTAGAAGTTATTGAAAAAACTGATAAGGCTGGATTAATTCATGCAGGAGTCAATTCTAAACATTTATCTAATATTTGTAATTGCTGTCCATGTTGTTGTGCTACTATGAAGGGTATCACTAAAAAAGGTTACGACAAGCATATGTTCTTAAATGCTCTTTTTGAGAGTATTATAGATCAGGATTTATGTGTTGGATGTGGTAATTGTACCGATCGTTGTCCTGTTGATGCTATATCAGTTGATGATATTGCTGTGGTTAATAGAGATTTATGTCTCGGTTGTGGTTTATGTGCTAGTGTTTGTGCAGAAGAGGCTATAATTTTACATTTAAGAGAAGATGGAGAGGAGCCCTATGAACGTGTTCTTGCGTTGGGAAAAGCGGTGTATGAAGGTAAAAAAAAACATTCTAATTAATAAACTCTATTCTTTAAAAGCAACCTGAGAATAAAAATCGTTAATTATTTCATTAACCTAATAATCGCTGAAATTATAACCTTTATTCTTATCCATAGTGAAGTTATGAAAGCGTTGCCAAGAATCAATAACAATATTCATAAACTTATTTGTATCGAGGATTTTAGATGGCATGTTTACTAACACGCCCTTATCATCGTTAGTTATTACAAGATGACCATAATCAATATCTTCCACTTTAGATGCATTAATCCGGACTGGGTTTTTATCAAATAACTCCGGATGGTTGAATAAAACAGGGACGAGGACATCCCAAATATAGATAAGGTCAAGACCGAAGTATTTGTTATAAAATGAGAACCACCCCTTAATAAGGTCAATTATCGATTCGGGAAAAAAAGTGACTCTTTCCAAATGAGCCGTTGTAAATGGGACTAGTGTGCAAATTTCACTATTGATAATATTCACAGGACATTCTGCATTAAAAACTCTTAAGGCTGCTTTTAGGTCAAATGCTAAGTTAAAATCTTGCAGCGATTTATTACCCATTTTAAAGGGGTGCTTAATATGGCCCCCCATAAAAATTATTTCTTTAAGATTTCGAAAAAAGTTAGGATCAATTTGTCCTGCCCCTCTCAAATTCCCTAATGGCCCTGCTGCTAATAAAGTAATCTCTCCAGGATTTGAAGCAGCTTTATCAGCAAGAAAGCGTGCCGCCTCAGTTGGAGGTTCTTCTTTCTTACTTGCTCCTTTTATTAATGGAATATCCTCTCTACCAATAGCCTTTAAGAGCCTTTTTGTATGGTACATCACTTTTTCAAGCTGTCCATTACCAAATGTAGTCGTTATTCCTAAAAGTTCGAGATCTGAGCAACCAAGAATATAAAAGAGGGCGAGTCCATCATCCAACTCCCATTTAACTTGCCCCATCATATTATCACAGTCAAAAATTATCTTCTTTTTCATTATTTGAAACCTTTTTCTAGTTGTAAAGATAAATAAAAGGAATGTAATTTTAATAAAAATTAAACCAAATATTAAAATTGTTATTTTTATAACTAAAATATAATGACTGAAGAAGTTTCCGAAGAAATCAGAAATCAGATTTTTGAATTAATAAGCACACCTGGAATTGAACTTGAAGAAATTGCAGAAAAAGTAAATCTAGATTATGATAAAGTTAAGGAAATTTTAACAGATGAGTGTCTACGACATAATTTGGACTACGGAAGGAGATTATGTTGCAGATAATTTTAAAAAAAAAATTAGTTATTATGATTCTTTTAATCCTCTTATTTGTAAATTAAAATTCAAAATTCATTACTATTGTTTTTGTTAGATTATTAAGAATCTTGAATCAAGTTGTATATAAAAAGGCACAAGGAACGATTTTTTACAAATATCAGAAATAGTAATAATACGTAAGAAATTGCTAACTAATTAATATTGTAAAAATTAAGGTTTCAGAATTTAAATACTAAGGGCTTCAGCCTTATTCCTAGTTAATATAGAAAAAAGGATTTTAAAATTAAGTTTTTCTTTTTAGCTTCGTTAAGAGGTTTTTTTTCCACGCTATAATAATGATAATAGCAGAACCAGCGATTATAGCACCAATCGTGATGTACAACTCCCATGGAGGTGGGGGTGGAGGTGGCGGTTTTCCATTGCCATTACCATTTCCATTCTGAGGAGGAGCAACAGTATGATATACATCGACATCTAAATAACCAATATAATCTCGAGTATCATTGCAACTGAATCGAATTGTAATCTTACCATAGGGAAGTCTACTCCATAGGGTTTGATTTATTGAACCAGTAAAATTTTCATTAAATACACCGTTTAATTTTGTTAAGTTCATTATTTTTCCGATTCCTAAAATTTCATACCAGAAATAGTCTCCAAGACCTTGCTCAATTCTAATTTCAAAAGTTGGCGCCTTTGAATAAAATTTAGTATCCATTAATGGGATAGTATTATCAAGAACAGGAGCATCCCAACAAATCGGAAGAAAATCTTGGCTCCCTGCAGCTCCTGGAATATTATATGGTGTATCTCCAATTCCATTATCATTTTTGTCTGCGCCAATATAATTATCCCAATAATTGCCAATGTTTCCATTATCCCATCTATTATATGAACCTTCATCATGTGCATGGTATCCATTATTAGTAAAATTATTAAGAAAAGCACGATTTCCAGTTGCTGAAGCATCATACAATAAACCATACACACCATTATTTCCTATTACATTTCCTCTAATTGTGTTATTGTCACAATAATTCTCTATATATATCCCAAAATCATTGTTGTCGTTTGCGGTATTTCCCGAAATTGTATTATCGTCGCAAGCATCTAAATATATCCCAGAATCATAGATAGATAAGCCACCGTTGTCGTTCGCGGTGTTTCCCGAGATGGTATTATTATCGCAACCATTATCTAATTGTATCCCAAGGACCATATTGTCGTTTGCTGTGTTTCCCAAGATGGTGTTATTGTCGCAGTCTAAATTTAAATATATCCCTACATTTTGGAGAGTAGTGCCATCGTTGCTCGCGGTGTTTTCCGAGATGGTATTATTATTGCAATCATCAGCTATCCAAACCCCATAATCTTCATTATTGCTCGCGGTGTTTTCCGAGATGGTATTATTATTGCAATCATATATTAAAATTATTCCAGCACAACCGTTATCTGAACAGTTGTTGTTTGTTAAATTACCATTATTAGAATTTTCCAATTTGATACCCGCATCTGTCGGACCACTGCCTGCATTGTAAACCGTGCAATTTTTGATAAGAAAATAATCATTTTTAGAATTTTCTATAAAAATTCCACTTCCCATTCCGCCACCGTCAATCTCTAAATTATCAATAACATAAGGATCTGAATACATTCCCGAACCAGTACACCACACTTTCACTTTAGCCGTTATACTCCAAGTATATGAGCTCACACCCGATTCGTCTACGTGGACTATTTCACCAAGATGAAACGGACTTTCTGCGAGCGGAAAACTATCTTCGCTATTTGCGCCGCCAGGAATCCAAGTATAAGGAGTGTCCACAATTCCATCGTTATTTAAGTCGGGAGAAGTGTGATTGTCCCAATAATTGCCAATTTCCGCGGTATTCCATTGGGTATTCGTGCCAGAGTCGCGTGCGTGCCATCCAACATTTCCTATTAACGAATTTTGGTAAATCAAATTATTTATACTAGTTCCCATCTCTATTCTTATTCCATAATTTTTATTATTCTTAATGAGATTTCCTGAGATGATGTTGTTATCACAATCATTCCCTAAATATATTCCTGTATCGGTGTTGTCATTTACGGTGTTTCCCGAGACGGTGTTACCGTTGCAATTATTTTCCACACGTATCCCCCTATAGGCGTTATCATTTACAGTGTTTCCCGAGATAGTGTTACCGTCGCAATCATCCCATAAATATATCCCGTTATATTGGTTAGTTGTCCCAATATTGCTTGCGGTGTTTCCCAAAACGGTGTTGCCATCGCAATCAAAATCTATATATAGCCCAATAAGGACGTTGTCATTTACGGTGTTTCCCGAGATAATGTTATTATGGCAATCTTGCCATAAATATATCCCGTAAATGCTGTTATTATTAGCGATATTTCCCGAGATTGTGTTACCATTGCAACCAGTATCTATATATATCCCGCATTTCGTGTTGTTGTTTGCAATGTTTCCCGAGATGTCATTATAATCGCAATCATTATCTAACCACATCCCATAATCACCGTTTTCGTTTGCGGTGTTTCCCGAGATGGTGTTACCGTCGCAAATATCCCTTAAATATATTCCCATATCGGCGTTGTCATTTAGGGTGTTTCCCGAGACTGTGTTGTCGTTGCAACCGTCCCTTAAATATATCCCATTTTGAGTGTTATGGCTTGCATTGTTTCCCGAGACTGTGTTGTCGTTGCAACCGTCCCTTAAATATATCCCATTTTGAGTGTTATGGCTTACGTTGTTTCCCGAGACTGTGTTATCGTTGCAACCATCATATATCCTTATTCCATCGACTAAATTGCCATTCGCACTGTTATTTGAGATTCTGTTATTATCACAATTAATCCATATACTCATTCCATAATCATTACCATTCACGGAGTTATTCGTGATGATATTGTCAAAGCAATTATTTCTTAAAAATATTCCTATAAATTGATTAGTTGTCCCGATATTGCTTGCAATGTTTCCCGAAATGGTATTATTTTCGCAGTAATTATAAAGGAGTATTCCATTTCCATTATTATCTGAGCCGTTATTTGAGCAGTTATTATTTGTAATAGTTCCGTTATTGGTGTTCTCCAATCTAATTCCCGCGTCATGTACTAGGGCTAGTGCGCCACCTGCATTGTAAACCGTGCAATTCTCAATGATAAAATACTCGTTTTTAGAATTGTTTATAAATATTCCGCTTCCCGTAGGCGAACTACTGGCGTCCATAGTAATGTTGTCTATAGTGTAGGGATTACCCCAGGAACCATCCCCGCTACACCACCCATACCCCGCGGCAATCGACCAATTACCATCAATATGGATAAACGAAAAATTGTTCCACCAACCAGATGTTTTCGGGTTTTTCAGATTAGACTCCTCTTGGATTTCTTTTGATCCATTAGTCATTTCCCGATTATTGCTAAAATTGCCTAGATTGCTATTTGATATTACGAAGATTAGTCCTAAAGTTATTATCAACATTATAATTCTATTTTTGTTTTTCATGTTAAAGTTCACCTTATTTTGATAAAGTTTTATTATGCAACAAAAATCAAGTTGTATATAAAAAGGCACAAGGAACGATTTTTTACAAAAATCAATATTGCTGCGAGTTCACTAAATTAGTTTGTTAGAAGTAGATATCCAATGGAATGTAGATATAATAAATTAAGTAAAATTAACACTGAACCTGATAAAACAGATTTGCTATCAATTTTGTTTGATATAAAAAAAAAGATTTAAAACTACAAATTTTTAAGTTTAGGGCTTTTTCCAATTCTATCTTTTCTTAGAAAAAAGATCTTTTTTCCAAGCTATGACGGCTATGCATTCTAATGAATCAATCTATAACTTGAAGGTTCCTCACCAAATTCCAAATCTCATAAATAAAATAAGTAAGAATAAATATAAAAAAAAATATATATCTATATATAGCTCAATCCCTCACGTAAGTCTAAGTTTTCTCTTTTTAAAGAACAGATATGAAACAACACCTGCGAACATTACAGAAGTACTTACTCCGATCAAAGCAATTACCACAGGTGAAGTTAGATCATCTAAAATCCCAGATTCTTTCTCCTTAGAACCACCACCACCGCCACCACCGATATCAGTTTTCCTTACTAAAGTAGTAAAGGTACATGTTATAGATCGATTAATACTCAGGCCATCATCAACTATTGCATACCAAGAATACGTTGTACCTGCAGAAAGGGAGGACCATAATACTGATGCAATACCGCCTCCCCCCAAAACAGTATCTGTACCTATTACAGTATCATCCGAAGCATTATAGAATGTGATTATCAAGTGATCACCGTCATTATCGGATACATTCACGCTGAGCGCAGGACTGAAATCAATATTAACAGCTCCATCGTTTGGTATTGGGTTGTATGGTTCATTAGGTATGTAATTTGTGGTAAAAGACCAAGAGTTAGACTGAATGTTACTTAAGCTATCCTCCACTATTACATACCAAGAATAATAAGTTCCCGGTGAAAGACCTAACCATGATACTGAAGCGGTCCCACTTCCCCCTAGAACCGAATCTATGCCTATTATACTATTATCCGAGGCATTATAAAATGTAAGGATTAAGTCATCCCCATCATTATCGAAAACATCTACGCTAAGAATAGGACTATAATCAATATCGGAAGCACCATCGTTAGGAGATGGATTGACTGGCTCACCAGGCACATAATTCGTAGTAAATGACCAAGTATCAGATTGGATGGGATTCGAGTTATCATCCACTGTTATATACCAAAAATAAGTGGTACCAGCTGAAAGCCCCGACCAGGAAACTGAGGCCGTGCCACTTCCCCCTAAAACCGTATCTATACCTATTATTGTATCATCCGAAGCATTATAGAATGAGATTGTCAAGTCATCACCGTCATTATCAAAAACCTCCACGCTAAGCGTGGGATTAAAATCAATGTTAGTAGCTCCATCATTAGGAGATGGATTGGCTGGCTCATCAGGCATATAATTCGTAGTAAATGACCAAGTATCAGATTGAGCGGGACTCAAACTATCCGACGCTATTACAAACCAGGAATACATAGTACCTGCTGAAAGTCCTGACCAGGATACTGAAGCGGTCCCACTTCCACCTAGAACCGTATCTATACCTATTATACTATTATCCGAGGCATCATAAAATGTAAGGATTACATTGGACCGATTAATCGCCCTTCTTATAAAATCTCCAAAAACTAAAGCAAGAACGAGTAAAGCTAGGATAGTCATAATATTAAGTGATACTCCAGCAAGATAGCAAACAGTTGTAGAGATTCCTATAAAAATAAAGAATGCCAGAATACCTCCTTTCTCAGCTCCACTAAAAAAGTCTAAAAAACTGATTTTGGAGCTGGATTGGGATACATTAAGGCTTGTTTGTATTTCATTTGACACTGCCTCTTCTATTAAGGCTCCACAATTCGCGCAATAGGTAGAGAGATTTTTATTGGGTTCACTACATGTAGGGCATATTTTTTGAGCACTTACTTCAGATTTCATAAACTTAACCTTACTTTTTTGAATCATGAATTTAGAATTTATTGAAGAGTATATAAAAGCATCAAGGGAAAAAGTGAACTGCTTGTAATACCAGATACGATAAGAGCACCAATAATAATTAAACCTATAATTTTTTTAGATGATTCCTTAAAATTCAAAATTCATTACTATTGTTTTGTTAGATTTTTAATAATCTTGAATCAAGTTGTATATAAAAAGGCACAAGGAACGATTTTTTACAAAAATCAAAAATGCAGGGAATCCACGAAAATAGCACAAATCTATATAAGAACATACTTTGCGACAGAAAACATATTTTCTTAGGAAATAAGTACGAATAAATGCTGATTCTAAACTAGGTATTGATTCATATAATTTAAACCTTAAGCTAGAGATTCCTCATCAAATTCTGAATCTAAATATTTGTAATCATCATCTGGCAGATTTTCTTTTAATACCTTAGTATTTAATTTTTTGCATAAAATTTGTTTATCGTGTTCAATTTCTTTATGAACTCTAAATTAAAATTTAACGTGATAAATACAAAAAATCTTAATAAATCTATTTTAGGATTAAACTCATTCAGTCTCCTATTAAGTTGTTATTTCTGAGTGACATTCTATGCAGTATTTATTTCCTGCAACATTACGAGCGCCACAATTGGGGCAATATTGCGTTATAGGAATGCCAGGTACTGATTCTTTAACCTCTGGCTTTGTTGCTATGAGTTTCGTTGTTACTCTTTTATCTTTTACGAGGTTTGATTTTTTACGTTTCAATAATATAATACTTAGAGTCACCACGATCGTAACTCCTATCAGTGTAATAACTAATATTAACCACCAATACTGATCCCAAAATGTTCTTTCTAAATCTAATTTGAATATAAAATCAGAAGAGTATTCCCATTCGTAATGTGTGAGCACTCCCTCATCGTTGTATATGGATTCGGATTCACATTGAAAAAGTCGCAGGTCCCAGGATGTGGCGATACCGGAACCACGTGCCTCAGCATTAGCATATCCAAAACAATTATTACACCTAGGAGTTGAAAAAGTATTTCCCCACCAATCATCATTAACTTCTTCTTCCACTGAATCCCAATTTACATTATTGGCAACGATGATTTGAAAGAGTCCCATATCAGGGTACACCATATCAGCATATAATTCAGTATCATATTGCCAAATTTTCCCAGATTTGTCTT
>Ga0114923_10002704_pt1 | contig 11974 bp, 5 predicted proteins | sample SumtaG_FD_89578 | JGI IMG/M metagenome (GOLD analysis project Ga0114923, IMG submission 89578) | Deep subsurface microbial communities from Indian Ocean to uncover new lineages of life (NeLLi) - Sumatra_00157 metaG | ecosystem: Environmental > Aquatic > Marine > Oceanic > Sediment | place: near... | reverse complement strand
CCACCAGCAAAGTATGCCAAAAAGTTAATGAACAGATACACCACATTCGAATCGTTGCTTGGGTATCCGGAGCGTGTATATATAAGAAAGGCCCAGTACCAATTCGGCTGGGACTGGTGTCCAGGTCTGCCCGGATGTGGAATCTGGCGTCCTGTTCGGCTCGAGGGCGTTGAAAAAGCCAAGCTTGCTGATTTACACATCCGAACCATCGATTGTAACGAAGAATTCGCAGATGTCAGAATCGCGGTCGAGTTGGATGCTCTATCAGAAGCGAAATTTGACTGCAGGGTTGACCTTTCCTGCGGCGAGCAGAAAACAAGCCATGAGTTAACATTCAACCCAGGCGAATATTCCCATTCTACGGTGATACATATCAAAAAACCTTTTCTTTGGTGGCCGCTCGGCTACGGCGAACAGTCTCTTTATCAACTCGACGTTCAACTGTCCAGTGACGGGCAGATTATAGACCAAAGAAAGAAAAGTTTCGGAATAAGAACCGTCAAACTGAACCATTCAACAGAGACAGGGAATGAAAAGTTTCAGTTTGAGATAAACGGTCAGGCAGTTTACGCCAAAGGCGCAGACTGGATACCCGCTTGGATATTTGCCGGTTCTGTGCACCGCAATGATTATCAAGAACTTTTGCAGGCGGCGGCAGCAGCAAATATGAACATGCTTCGGATCTGGGGCGGCGGTTATTATGAAGCAGACGAATTTTATGAGCTTTGCGATGAGCTTGGTATAATGGTATGGCAGGATTTCATGTTCGCCTGCGCTTACTATCCCGACCGCAAATGGTTTGCCAAAGAAGTGAAAGCCGAGGCAACGGCCATTATTAAACGGCTTCGTAATCATCCATGTCTGGTTTTGTGGTGCGGCAATAATGAGATTGACTGGTTACACAGTATCGGCATGCTCGGGAAAAGCAAAAAGTTCTACGGCAAAGCAATTTACCATCAGCTTTTGCCGCAGCTTGTCACCGAACTCGACCCTGACAAAGACTACATACCAACAACACCACTTGGAACAAAAGAGATGTTCAAAACCGGCCGTACACTGACAAAACATCAATGGGAAATCTGGTCTGGCCATCAACCGGTACGAAAGTACATCTGCCGGCCTGAAGATGTTCCACCATTCGTTACTGAATTCGGGCTGCAGTCACTTCCTTCTACTGAAACCATCAAAAGCTTTTGTCCCGCAGAAAAACTACGTATCGCCGGCTATTGGCTTGAGAAACACAATTATCAATTAGACGGCAACAGCCGCATATACCGCTACATTGGTGATTTATTCGGCACAGCCAAAAATGTCGAGCAGCTTGTATACCTGTCGCAAGTCATGCAGGCCCGCGGCGTAAAAACATACGTCGAACATCTAAGGGCACATAAATCCAGAAACAGCGGCGTACTATTTTGGCAGTTCAACGACTGCTGTCCCGCGATAAGCTGGTCGGCCATCGATTATACCCGGGGGCCAAAGGCACTTTATTACTACGCAAGACGCTTTTTTTCAGACCTGCTGATTACGGTCGTATCAGCCACGGTGAAAGCCCAAAACAATCTTCAGCCGAAACCCGAGCCATTTAATGTTATTGCAATAAACGACAGTCCACACCCGGTAACCGCCACGTTAAACTGCCAGTTGATTGACCTGTTCGGAAATGTTCTGGACCGTGTTTCGTTTCCGATTGCCATAGCGCCATTGAGCACTTCAACAGCGCCAAAACTGCCCAGGGGACTTATTTCCCCGAATAATCCTGAGAACTCAGTGTTACATATCGCGCTTGATAAAGAGGGTGCTAAAATCGCCCAGAATTCGTTCTTTTACCTGCCCGATAAATATATCGACTGGCCGGAACCGCAAATAACCAAGAGCCTCAGACAGGTAACCGACAGACAATGGAAGCTCAAACTAAAATCAGATGTAATCGCAAAAGACGTGCAGGTCAACCTTGCCGCCAAAGCACAATTCAGTGACAATTTCATAGACTTGATGCCGCAGGATGAAATTGAGATAACAATCAACTGCGAGCGCAAGGCTTCATTGGTCGAATCGGAACTGCAACTGCGGCATCTGCAATCGATGACTTCAGATAAACCGTGATATGGCCTTAGTAACCAAAAGGCGGCATACCCATACCAGGGGGCATACCCATACCGGGCGGCATGCCCATCATACCCGGAGGCATTCCTTCCGTGCCTGGCGTCGTCCTACCAGGCTGCTTTAAACCAGATCTGGAACCAAACCCCCGTAAAGCCATCTTCGGCTCTTTCTCCATCTTCTTGATTTCGGTAAACCTGGCAAGCAGTCCATCCATCCAGTACTTGGACTTAATAGGCATATGCTCCATAGTGACCCCGTCAATGGTATAAATCATATCATGATAATATCTGGGACGCAGATTATTGCTGCCCGACCAGTCATTCACAGGAATAATATCCACCAAAACTATCCCGGTGCTGCAATCAATATTCTCAGGAATCGTTAGCTCTTCTTTTTCTTCCTCTTCGGTTTTCTCGTACTCAAAAACGTTACCTATAACATCGCCCTTTTTGACTGTAAAGTCCTTGCTGTACCAGTATCCCAACGCATATCTGCTCACCGTTACAGTAACAGTATTCGTGGCCTCCTGTATATCCCGCGGGAAGAAATATAACCTTTCAGGAATTTCGACGGGCTCAGTAACATCAGAGAAATTACTCCACAAAACAACCTGGTTCTTGAGTTCACTGTCCTGCTCATAAAACTGATTTGTTCCCGCTACGGGATTGAAGACGCCCAGCCGAATTCTGTACCGGTAACTTTTCCTCTGCTCAACAGTATCATCGTAAGCCCAGAACATCAACGGTTCATCCAGCTTGGCAAGTTCCGTCTTTGCATCAATCAGAACATCACCAAATTCTTTATAAACATCATTTAGAGTCTTTGAGGGTTCTTTTTTGGTTTTTCCCGAACGTTTTTCCGTCTCGCGGTCGCGGTTAACACGGCTTCTTCTGGGCGACCTCTTGATGGTAGGCATAGACATCATGCCACCACCGCCGCCGCCGCCGGGAGGTCCCCCTCCACCCCCCATGCCCATACCCATGCCCATGCCAGGAGGCATTCCTCCGGACGTAGTGCCCCTTGTTCTGCCTGCTCGTTTACGCCGGTCAGAACGATCTTCTTGGCGATCCTCCTTTTCTTGTTGTTTAGCCTTCAGGGCCTCCCGCCTCTCCTGCGCATCAATCTCTTTTCGGTACTTCACATAATCTCTGTGCAGTGAGGGCGGAAACCACTCTTCTTTGGCAGACGCAATTTTATAAGCTTCGGGCTGCAACAAATCCTTTAAGACAACATTATCAGCAAACTGAAGCAGCGGTACCTTTATGCCGCCCGGCGGCAGTTCTCTTACGTCTTGCTCTACTGAAAACATCCTTTTTCGATGGTCTACTTGGGTTCTCGGCATAATATCCCAGTTACTCCATGTTCCATCGGCAAGCAACTCCTGTCTTTGCAACTGAACCGACGCAAAGACAGGTGCAGCAAGACATGGGTCCTGCCATTCTTCCCTTATATTATCGCCGGCAAAAGCTTCGTAAAATCGCTGATACAACCCTGCGACATCAAAGTTCGCCTGCACTGTGACAAAATCAATATCATTTGGCTCCTTTTCGGCTCTCTGGTATGTAGTTTTCTCATTAACTATCTCTGTAGGCACATAAGCGACCGTTCTGATATACTCAACATCAACGTCATTGACTTCACCAATCACCGGAATACGATACTTGCCCTTACCAACTCCGTCCGCCACAACAAGTGGGGGGATTGGAAGCTCCAAATCAGCATTAATGTTATTTATCGCAGAGTTAACTGTGGCAACAAAATCTCCCACCTTAGATTCATACGGCTCAATAGGTTTTGGGGCCTGGTTCAGTTTGCCCTGCAACTGGTCAGCCTGGTTGACTATGAGGCTATCAATCTTTCCGGGATGAAGATTCTGACCGCCGTATTCGACACAATTGGGACTGATAACAACACGAGTAATCAAAAGCCATAAACACAAAACTGCAACAATGGCCAAAATCAGTTTCTCAATGTGTCTTTCAACTAATTCTAAAAAGTTGCCGCCTTTTTTAATCATTTAAGATTTCCCACTCTGAACATATAAATCAAACAATTTTATTTCCTTCAAACCAATCCGCAGAAGCATCAAATTTCCTGTTTCCATCATTCTGCCACTATCCCGTGAAATCATCCAATAGCCTCGTTACAGTTTTTGGCTTAATCTGCTCATAACTTTTTCTGTGCAGCAGATATTCACAAACCAGTTCCAGTTCCACCACTGCATCTTCACCGTAGCGGTAGAGATTGTGGTCATCGTCCTGCGGGTCTATCGACCTGATGCTGCTTTCCAAAATTGTAATTTGATTGTGTTTAAATTCCTGCTCTGGTTCTTTGCCTGAAAAGCCCCTGAACCTATGTGTTTTGGCACTGCACAGTTCCTTCATAAAAGGCAAAATGGCCCGGGAACTCACCACAACCGAAACATTAAAATGTATTATGTCAATTTCACCATTCGAATTTCTCTGCGTAGGAGGCTCGCTAAGCTCTTCGCTGAAAGTAAGAACATAACACGGCTTCTCACCAGTCCTGCTTTTTCGGCCAAAGTTGCGGTTGCTTTTGGAAAAACTGACATCAAAAATCCTCTTCACGGGAGAGATGAAAACATCCTTTGAGCTGGCATTCATGGCCCCAACCGTATCAATAACATCTTCGACAATCCAATAACCAAGCTGCCAGTACCAGCAATCTTCAATCGACTCATCCATGCCCGCATATTCATATTCTTTCCAGAATTCGTACCCGCTCAAGTCAACAGGGTTAATATAAACCGAGGCGGATTTGGCTTTGTCATTGCAAAGAACTTCGATTATCGTCGAGTTAACCTCGCTCATTCCTGAAAACGACCCCAGCCCCAAACTCCTACCGCGACGAATTCCCGACACACGGGAGCGTTGTAAACTACTCTGCAACTCGGCATCCGTCGGACAACCAGTTGCCTTTACGCGGGCAAACATTTCTTCTATGCCTTTGCGAAACTGTTCGCCGAACGTCTCGAAAATCAACGTAGATTTGTCGGTGGGCTCGGGGAACATTTCATAATTCAACAAAGGTCTTTGGCAGCTTTGCAATATCAAAAAAGCTGTTTTGTCAGCATCCGCTTTATAAGCGTCCTGATACTCCTGTTCAACCTGCCACTGATCACGAACAACGGTATTTTTGCTCAGGTTCTGAACCTGCTTGCCCACAGAAACACTTTTCTTTTCTATCTGCTTCCTAAGATTGCTGCTTATCAATTCCGTAGGTATGAAAAGCAACACGCTAACCAATATTATCACGACCGGAAGTACCAGCCATGAGTAATTTTTAAGAACGCTCAGTTTCTGCAAAATTTCTTTAAAATTTGAAACATCCATTTTAGCTCACTAACCTGTTCTATACTTTCTTCTCAAATCCGGCATATACTGATTTTTCCGGCACAATTACAATACAAAACTCTTCCACAGCAGACTAAATAATCCTACAATTACCGGCCATCATCTTCCTCCTCCTCGCTTTCCTTTTCCACTGGTGCATCTTTCCAAACAAATTTAAGGTCCAGTATAAACCAGTTGTCGTTAACCTCGTAGATAACACCCGATCTGTCCATCTTCTTCATTCCATGCTCATCCAAGACAGGAACCTTACTAATGAGCTCTCTGGTCATAGGGTCAATCAAAACCAATTCGCCACGGTCTGTACCGCCTTTGGTCTTGCCCTTTTTGGTGCTGTCCTCCATTAACTCTTCAATGCCTATTCCTGTAGGCATACTTGAGTCATATTCGACTTCACCGGTCTCCAGCGTGAAGTGCTGAACATCTGCTTTTCTGTACAGCTTAAACGGGCTGTTGCCGTCGAATATTTCATCAAGACTCATTAGCCGAGTAACAACTCCCCACTTGTCCTTGTCGTCTCCGGCACCGGCCGGATCCAGTAGTTTACCTATATCCCCATAAGGACTATAACCGGCAATACTTACAACAAATCCGGGACCCGTCTCATCTTCCACAACCTTACCTTTCTCATCTTTTTTGACATGCTTTTTCATTTGAAATTTGGACGCCCCAGGCATTCCAGGCATTCCAAAAGGCATGCCCATCATACCCGGAGGCATACCCATACCGGGAGCAGCCTGCTGCTGTCTCCTGCCGCCTGCCATTCGGAATTCGGCGCTGCCAAACGCTGCATAACTAACATCTTCGGTGAAGAAAACCGACATATTCGTAATAAAAATTTGCTTCCTTTCCTTGCGTGGAATCTGCAGGATTTTTTCAACATCGCCGGCGACAAAGGCCTGGTAAAGCTCGGCCTGCTCGGGATTATTTTTCTCATTAGGAAGAACCGAGAATATAAGTTCGTGCATCAGCGGCACGATGTCACGATACTTAAACGGCTCAAACGATTTTTGTATCACCGCTTCAGATGTTCGGGCCTTGCCCTTCTGCGAATTGAGCTTGCTCTTGGCTTGTTTGGCTTCGTTGATGATACCACTGACCTTTTGTCTGGTCTGGTTCTTGTTGTTATATCTGATTCTGTCAAAATTGGTTCTGCCAAAACACATAAGCGAGACCAGCAGCAACATACAGGCAGCACCGATAAACCACTTAGCCTTGCTCGCCCAAATCATCGACCTGGCAACACTTCGAGGCAACAGGTTACTTTTAATCTTCGCAAGGCCCAGGCCCTGTATAGCCAAGCCATAAACCGCCCCAAAATCACAGACGCTCTCGTGGAACTTCGCAGCCGAGACATCAGGACTTATGGCAAGTTTTCTGAATGCATCCGGTCTTTCAATCGGTATCTGCAGCGTCTGTTGCAGATATTTCAGCAGACCACGCATTTTTGTTCCGCCACCAGTGGCAATAATCTTGGTTAGCTTGGTATTAGGATTGGAACTGCTGTAAAAACCAAGTGAGCGTTGTATTTCAGAGGCCAGGTCGGTGAAAACGGGTCTCATGGCCTGGAACACCTGACGTGCATATTTGCTCATGGGTGCAGTGCGTTTTAGCTTTTCAGCCTTTTCAAAATTGAGCTTGAATGTCTCGGCTATCGCCCTGGTAAAGGCATTGCCACCCATCGCAATACATCTTTGCCATACAGTTGTGGGTGTGCAAACAACCAAATCGGTATTTTCCGCGCCAATGTCCAGAACAACCACCGCCTGGTCTTCGGAATTCACCAAATCACCGCGGTCGAACAACACGTAGTTATACAGGGCCATCGGTGCCATCTGGACATGACTGACTGCCAGGTTTTCTCCGCCGAAATAATCCAGCACCGAAGTGACCACCTCATTCTTAATTGCAAAGATACCCACCTTGATATCAGAGCTATCGTCCTGCGACATCAGCTGCCAATCCCACTGCACATCCTCAATATCGAAAGGTATCTGCTGCTCGGCCTCCATCTTTACCAGTTTTGTAAGAGGCGTTCGCTTGAGGTCAAAAGGCGGCAGTGTCACAAACCTCGCGAAGCTGTTTTGGCTGGGCACGGATATGACCAAAGACTCTTTGCCAATGTCGTTTTGTTTCGCGAACTGTCGCAAACTTATTGCGGCCAACTCATCTTTTTCGGCAGGTTTTACACCTGCACCATTAAGGATTTTGCTGTGACGGATGTTGTCGAATCCGATTACTTCAACAACTTCGCCATCACTTCTTAAGTGCAGTGCCTTTAAAGAATTATTCCCAATATTTATCGCCCATACGGAACCGGATTCTACCGCCATAATTAAGCCTTTCGATTATGACTTTTACCTGATTTGAATAATCTTGTAAGTCAGCCTCAATAACTATAAATTATATCATATTATGAAGACCTTTTCCATAAATATCCTTGGCTGTAAAGTCAACCAGTATGAGAGTCAGCAGATTCGAGAATTTCTCGAGCAAGTCGGGCTTGGCCAGGTCGAAATGACCGATGGTCCCGACCTTGCGGTAATCAATACCTGCTGTGTTACTCATATTGCATCAGCTAAAAGCCGCCAAAATATTCGTAGAGCCCGGAAACTAAATCCGGCGTCTTTAGTAGCCGTTTGCGGCTGTCTGCCTAAAGTACAAATCGGCGAATTAAACAATTTGGGTAAAAATGTTCACATAATAAGGCACAATGACGACCTTGCGGCTACTTTAGTTCAAATAGCCACCGCCAATGCCGCCCCACATTCCCAAAACCTCCAACCGAGGCGTAATAGTACTATTAAAGCAAAAAACGGTTCGAAAATCAAGCTTAAAAACACCTCAGCCGGATTTTCTGGTCTTGGTCAGGTTAGCTGTTTCAAGGGGCAAACCCGTGCATTTTTAAAGATCCAGGACGGCTGTGACGGCTATTGCAGCTATTGTATAATACCTAAAACACGGCCTGATGTTCACAGCAAGGCGGTGGCCGACGTGATTGAGGAGGCGCAAGTGCTTGTGGCATCTGGGCATAAGGAAATTGTACTGACGGGAATATTTTTGGGGGCATATGGGCAGGAAAGCGTCAGGCGCAAGAAGTGGGCGTCGGGACAGGTGGACAAACTGGCGGATTTGCTGGATAAAATGGCAGAAATCGAGGGTTTGGCACGGATACGGCTTAGCTCACTGGAACCTGGGGATGTAACGGAGCGGCTTTTGGAGGTTTTTGGAAAGCACAGCAATATAATGCCGCACTTTCATTTGTCGCTTCAGTCGGGCTCAAGTGCGGTTTTGCGGCGGATGCGCAGGCAATACACGTCGGAGGAGTTTGTCACAACTGTAGATTATATAAGGGGTTGTGTTGACCGGCCGGCGATAACGACGGACATAATAGTTGGTTTTCCGGACGAGAGTGATAAGGAGTTTGCCGAGACGGTGGAGATGGCGCGGGCGGTTGGTTTTGCGAAGATGCATGTATTTAGTTTTTCGGCTCGTGGGGGAACGGCGGCGTGGAAGATGGGCGGTAAAGTTCCGGCTGGAGTGGTTAAGGAAAGGTCGAAAATACTTCGGGAATTGGATAAAGAACTGGGATACGAGTTTCGGCAACAGTTTGTGGGAGAAAGGGTTACGATACTTGTAGAAGAGACGAACGGGCAGGCTGAGGGCAGGAGTGAGCGGTATTTTCCGGTGCGGCTGAGCGGCGATGAGAGGAGATATGAGGCGGGAGAGCTGGTGGAGGTAGAGGTCATTAAAAACACGAAAAACGGGGTTTGGGGGCGAGTTTCAGGGTAATGGCGGTTTCGCAAAATGATAAAAGCAGCCTCAAAATGCGCAAAAAAAACGTGAAAAAATCGGTAAAAGTTTGTAAAAATTTGTGAAAAGTAACAGGATTTTATGCAAAATCTTACAAAATTAAAAAAAAATTGTTTTTTTTTGAAAAGGGTCTTTACAAAACTGATAAAACTGCTATAATGGTATTATAAGTGGAACTTCGAGTGATTTAGATTATAAGGATGGGTTTGAATTAAGAAAAAAAATTGTAGGATGTTCCAATATAGTATTGACTCCTGCAAAGCAAATGTGTTAAAATTCAAGCATTCATCAGGGCTGGGTTAAATCGCTTTTCCCTCTTTCCCTCCGCTGCCTAGCCCTGTTTTTTTATGCGCGTATTTTTGGTCAAGGTCGAAACTCGCCACAAATTCAAATTATCAAAAGAAAAAATTAAACTTATAAATCAAAGTTTAAAAAGAAAAGGGCTGGTAGAATTATGTTCCCAGCCCTTTTGCATTGGAGGAGGAGTTTATTTTTAAAGTCTGCGAATTCGGTGCTGTCAGAGTTTTGATTTTAGTTTAATGGTGTCTGAGCTCTGGAATTTTCGGCCATCGAGTAAAGAACCGGTGACGGTAACTTCAAGGAAGTCGTCTTCAGTATCGGATAATGCTTCGCAGAAGCTTTGGCGGTCGAAGTAGATTTGAACGTCGAAACGGCCTCGGCCGCTTTCGAAGACCTCGATGTATTCTGATTCAGCACCTGGCGGGTCGGCTACGGCTGGCGTGTTGACGTCGATATCTTCGGGGTAGATTTCTTCGGGCAGGGTAACATGGGCTTTGACCCATTTGCCTTTGCTGTTACAGCTTAGCATCTGGGGCGTAAGCTTAACCACCACCTCCACCGGCAGGAGATATTCATAAGCGCCCATGTCAATTCGTGGTCCATAGATACGGGGCATTCCATCAAGATCTGTTTCATTGGGTTCCGGTAAATAATTCGGATCGCCGGTGTCAATACAGGGCGAGTTAGATAGTAAATGATAATCTTTGTTTGGGTCAAAAAAAAGTGGGTCTGCATCGATATTACCCTGTCCCCAGTTTAATATACTGTTGGACTCAACATATACCATACCCGCTCCGCCTTCAACATCGCTATAGCTCACAGTTGCTTCTGAGATATATTCTGTTCCAGTATAAGGAGAATAATATGTGGCTAAATATATTTCATTGCCTAAAATGGCAGTATTCGACCACAAGATGCAGTTGTTGGCAGTCAGATTACTATTCCGGCTCGCATATATCCCCCCGCCTTCGTCTTCAGCCGAATTGCCGCTGATAGTACAGTTGGTTATTGTTGGGTTGCTACCGTAGCAGTAAATTCCACCGCCCCATGCCGCCACGTTGCTGGTAAACTTACAGTTTGAAATTATTGGGTTAGAATACGAATACGAACAGGAAATTCCACCACCTTTGAACGCGGTGTTGTTTGTAAAAGTGCAGTTTGAAATTATTGGGTTGCTACCGTAGCAGTAAATTCCACCGCCCCACTCCACGACGTTGCCAGTAAAGGCACAGTTTGTAATTGTTGGGCTGGAGTCCCAACAGGAGATTCCACCACCGGTGCCCATAGTTCCTCCATTCGTGTTGTTACTGAAAATGCAATTTTCGATTGTTGGGCTGCTGTTTTCACAGAGAATCGCCCCTCCATACCTGTGGAATGCATTGCTAATCGTAAAACCGGACAGCAAAGAATCCGGTCCTTCATAATTATAGAAATATACACCTCGATGCTGGTCCTGCAATGTGCCATTACAGTCGATGATGCAATGCTCGGGACCGTTTTGTGACTTTACACGTATGGCTTTGCCTTTAAAATCCAAATCCCGGTTGCCGGAACCGATGTAAGTGCCATCGGCCACAAAAACAATATCATAATCCTTCGCAGCGTCTATCGCACTTTGTATCGTGGGATAATCGTGGGATGGAACATCAAGGACAGCTCCAACCAACAGTTCCAAATCAATATTTACAGGATTATTTGAAGCATTCGGGTCAATGACATCCAAAGTATAATAGTAGATACCAGGTGCGAGTCCATTGAGCTCAACTGTTATGACAACTTCGTCAATATCATCTATTGATGTTCCGCTTGATGGACTTACCTGGAGCCAGTCGCAGTCTTCGACAATCTGCCAGTGAAGCTTGCTGTCACCAGAGTTTCTTATCTGGAGTTTCTGCGGCTCAGGTCTGGCCCATTTCTGGGTAAAATAAAAGCTTCTCGGCGAGACGGCAATCCTCGGTGCCTGCGGGACATATTCGTATGCTCCGATGTCTGCCAGGGCATTACCATCTCCGTTACCGTCGAGCGGGCGTGTTACGCCGTCCATATCGGTCGAAGGCAGGCCGCCGCAGGGGTCGTTTGTCCCGGCGTCGATACAGGGTGAATCGGGCATAATGTGATAGTCATCGCTCAGTGCGAAAAGTGGGTCAGAATCGATATTACCCTGTCCCCAGTTTAATATACTGTTAGGCTCAACATATACCGAATCGGCTCCGCCCTGAACATCGCTGTAGCTGACAGTCGCTTCCGAGATATGTTCTATTCCGTAACGAGAAGAATAATATGTGGCTAAATATATCTCATTGCCCAGATTGGCAGTATTAGACCAAAGCAGGCTGTTAGTAATAGTTAGATTACTATTGAGGCACGCGTATATCCCTCCGCCT
>Ga0114923_10002702_pt1 | contig 11975 bp, 18 predicted proteins | sample SumtaG_FD_89578 | JGI IMG/M metagenome (GOLD analysis project Ga0114923, IMG submission 89578) | Deep subsurface microbial communities from Indian Ocean to uncover new lineages of life (NeLLi) - Sumatra_00157 metaG | ecosystem: Environmental > Aquatic > Marine > Oceanic > Sediment | place: near... | reverse complement strand
GTCTATTTGAAAGAATGTGAGGGAATTTTGAGACGATGAAACATTTCAAAGATGTATTTATTGATAAAAATACAGGCGAAATAGTTTGTAATTGTGGATGCGGTTATATCCTAGAACAAAATACAGCTGATCTATCCGCAAGTGATTCAATAGCTTCTGATCCTTCTAAAAGATTAACTGCAACACACCACATGCGAATTAATGATACTCATCACGATGGTGGATTAGGAACAGACATAAGAGAATTTGAATTTACATCTGATAATAAAAAAACTCAATTCTCTAAGCTTCAAAAATATTCTAGATCTAGCAGTGCCAAAGATCATAGACTTGTCAGATATATTAATGAAATAAGAAAAATTCTAAATACCAATAATTTCTCCCAATCATTACTAGTTCATTGTGTCTATTATCTAAAAAAATGTGAAAAGAAATCCCTTCTTAAAGGTAAAAAAACAACTATGTGCTCAATATGTATAATCTATCTAACTACAAAACAAATTCCTGGATTTAATTATAAAATAAAAGATGATCTTAAAAGAAATAATCTAAAGTACACTTCATTTATGAAATACATTAGAGAACTTAAACCAGTTTTCATTAAAAAAAATATAGAATCTAATATTGATTCAAGCAAACACATTATACTTGAAAAACTATGTGATGAAGTTCACATATCAATGAAATTAAGAATAAAGGCACGTTCCATATTAAATTACTGTACTACAAAGAAATTATTTCTAACAGCTAATTCCAAAGTATGGGCGACAACTTGTATTTGGTTAGCAATAAGAAATAATGAAAACTATTCTTGCCATGCTCATATTCCTATTGATGATTTAGCAAATACTGCTGGAATATCTGCTGAGTCAATCATTGATCTAAAAAGACAATTACTTGAAAACGGAACATTACAAATACTTTCACTATCAAGCGGTATAAAGAAAAGTATTGCAAATTATGTTCATCCTATGGAGAAAATTTAATTGTCTTCTGAATTGAAAAAATTTGATAAAATAAAGACAAAAAAAGATAAATTTAAGGATGCCTTTGAAATAAAACAAAAACTCTATTCTCCATTATCAGTGCTGCATTATAATCTAAGATTTGAGTTTGAAGATAACTATCCTGCAAAGATGCCTGAAGATTTTGCAAGAGATATGATAACTTTGTACTCACAAGAAAATGATGTTGTTTGGGATGGTTGCTGTGGTTCTGGGATAGTACCAAGAATGGCAAATAAAATGAATAGAGAAGGATATGGCTCTGACGTAAATCCAAAAGCAATAGAATTATCCCGAAAACACGATCTAGAAAATTTAGGAAGATACTGGGTTTCTGATTCTAGAACCGTAACAAGTATCTCATTTACTGAAAAACCATCCTTAATTTTATCATCATTACCATTCGGACTAAATATTATTGGAAATAAAAATAATTATTCACATGAGGGTGGAGATATTTCAAACTCACCAAACTACGATACGTTCTTTGCAAGTTCAAAACAAATTATTCAATCATACTTTGACAATCTAAAACCTAATGGTGTTTGTATTTTAGATGCTAGAGATAGATTACAAGATGGAAAAACAATTCCTTTGATCCTAGACTTTCTTAATCAAGCTAGAGAATGTGGGTTTGAACTAGTTACTAGATACTATTATGAACTAATTCCATACAGACAAATGACATACAAGCACAAGCCAACAGGTCATATTCGAGCAATGCCCGAATCAATGGATGCTATCGTATTAACAAAACTGGAAGATCAAAAACTTGGTTAGAGACGGAGATAAATCTAATATGAAACTTATAATTAAAAAGAAATATCGTGATATGTTTCCACGACCTAACGATGAAACTTATGGAGCAATGAGAGAAGATATTAGAGCAAATGGGCAACATATTCCAATTTATCATAACAAAAAAGGAATTATTTTAGATGGATATACAAGATACGATATTACAAGAGATTTAAAAATTGAACCAATTACAAAACTAAAAGATTGTATTAACGAAGTAGCCGAAATTGATTTTATTATGTCTATGAATACTCAAAGAAGGGATTTATCAGTAGGTCAAAAAATTCTTGCTTATTTAGATTATTATAATGAATTAAAAAAAGAACGTAGATATCGATATCATACAAAATGGGAATTTACATCAAATGAAATTATTCAAAAAAGAGTTGGTTGTGGTCATTCATCAGTATCTAGAGTCATATATATTTTAAAACGTGGAACCAAAAAAGAAATTCAAGATTTAAAAAATGGTGCTGGTCTTATGACTCTTGATAGATTAATAACAAATAGATTAAAAATAAAAAATGAAAAAGAATTTATTGAAACTTCTACTTTAACTCAAGTTAATGAAACCATAAATGAAAACAAACAAAGAATCCCATGTCCTGAGTGTGGGGGAACCGGAAAAATAATTATCTAATGTCTTATTTTTCCATTAACAAAACTAGAGGATTAAAAACTTGAATATTGATCAAGCTTATCAAATTCTGGAAGTATCAGAAAATATTTCAGATAAGGAATTAAAAAAGAAATTCAAAAGTCTAGTTCTAAAGTATCACCCAGATCGCAATAAAGAACAAGATACTACTAAAAAATTTATAGAAATTACAGATGCTTACAATGCAGTATTAGAGTATAGAAAACAACCTCCTGTTAATCAAAATTTCTTTTATCAACAAGGTGCAGGAACTGCGACTTTTTCTACTGCCTCATGGAGTTTCACTTTTAGTTAATGTCTCAATTTATTGGCAGAGCAGAGCCTGAAGTATTAAAAATATTAGAAGAAATCTATCCAAATGTCATAATTCTTTCACAATATCCAATTAGAAAACTAATTCCTTCTTCATGGTATAATGAACTAAATGAAGAAGTAAAAAAACACAAGTTTGATTTTGTAGTATTTACAGAAAAATGGCTAGTTATTGAAGTTAATTACAAACATGGAGAAAAAGCAGCAAGAAAATGGACTAACATATTTGCACCTCTGATCAAGGAATTAACAAATCCTTGTGCGATTCCCGTAGCTATAAATGATTATGAGTGCCTATCATTATTCAAGCATACTAAGACAAACCATACAAAGCTACGAAAAACGGACTATCAAGATGTAATTACTTCCTTGAAACTGGCAGGAATAAGTGTAAACTTCACCATCCCTGAGTGCAATTAATTTTACTTCTTTTATTTATTAGACTGATCTTTCAGGCATAATTTGTGATACAAGAAAAAACGGGGAAATTTTGTCAACTGAACTACAGGTAAAATTTAGACCATCAATTACATCAAATAATCTTGCTGAAGCAGTTGCAAATGAAGAGCTAAAAAAGACTGATAATTTTGAAACTCTTAGAACATCATATCTTAATTTAATGCACCAGTTAGAAATAGATGGAATCCCAAAAGAAAAGATCTCAACTGTTGGCCAGAAAATAGTAATTGAGAAAAAGCGTGTAATTAAAAAAGAACAGGGCGCAAGCCTAGAAGAACTAAAAAAGATAAATATCGGTTCATGGTGGTACGATGTAGCGAGAGAAGAAAAATATATTGATCTAAAATATTCTCATACCGCTACGGATCCGGAGCGAAAAATAGTTCCATTAACAGAATACGAAAAAGAAAATTCAGAATATATTAAAATTATTAACGATACAATAAAATTTCTAAAAGATGTTGCATTACAAAAACTAAAGACAAATCATTTTATGAGTTTATTAAATGAAGAAGATGATAAAATAACAATTGCATTACATGATTGGAAAGCACAGTTAGAAATTGCAGAATCATTTTTTGATCACAAGGAAAAAATTCCTGTAAATACTCAGCACATATTATTACATGCACTTGGAACAATGTCAAGTAACAATGATGCAGCAGAAGAATATTTTAAACTAAGAGACAAAGCACACAAACTTACAGGAAAACAATTATCAAAATATAGATCTGGATTAATCAAAACAAGTCTAGCTATCTTTAATCCAAAAGATAGAGTTACAGCTATTTTATGGAAATATTTTGGAGCACAATGTAAAAAATGTAATTCTTGGAAAGTTATAGAATTATCCCAAACTTCCAAAACTACGAAAGTAAGTTGTTTAGAATGTGAAAATCGATTTGAAGTAGAATCAACATCTAAATGTAATTTCTGCGGTTTTCCATTCTTTGATGATGAGCTTGCATTTATCAAAAAAGGAAGTACATGTCCAAACTGTAAAGAAGTACTGCCAGAGTATTTAATAAATCACATACTAAATTAGTATATGTTAGAATGTAAAGTACAATCTTGTAATGAGAAATTTACTACAAAAAGAGATCTTAAAAATCATAAGCTAAAAGTTCATAGTGTCTAATCAACTATTTTTATCACATTCTAAAAAATACAAATTTTGAAATCAAAATCGCCTGGTATGTTCATGCCCTATGCAGTACCAATGCCCCAAGTGTGAGCATATCAGGTCAATAATTCTTTTTTAATTAGTAAGAAAATATGAAATTGGTACTCATAGGCAGAATTTTTGAAATCCTTGCTCACACACGGATAGTTTGTGAGTATCAATAATTCCTTTAAGATTATAATTTTAGCATAATTCGTGAGCAAGGGGAACACTGTTACAAGTGTAAATTATATTTTAGAAAACGGAATAAAAATTCCAAGAGGATTACCACTAATTGAAATCTCAAAGCTAAAGAAAAATCCTCAAAATATCAAACTCCACTCAAAAGAACAGATCCACGACATTGCAGAATTAATGAAAATGGTTGGATTCAAAGATCCGATGGTTATAGATAGAGATTTGCTAATATGGGCTGGACATGGAAGACTGGAATCTGCAGAGCTTCTTGAAATGAAAAGAGTGCCTTACATCTATCTTGATGATCTGACAGAAGAACAAAAGAAAGTTTTTCTTATCATGGATAATAAGGTAAATGAATCATCTTGGGTATCTGAGAATTTAAAAATAATTTTCGATGAGGTAGATCCAATTCTATTTGATGATTTTCAAATGAATTTTGATGATTACTTTCAAAAGAATATTGACATTGCAGAGGAAGAATGGGAGAATATGCCTGAATTTGTACAAGAGGCAGATGATGCATATCGTAGAATTGTTATAAAATTTGAAAATGCAAAAGATGTTAAAAAATTTACTGAGTTAATCAAGGCAAAACTTTCAGAAGATACAAAGTGGATCTGGTTTCCACACAAGAAACAGCACAAGACAACTAAAGAATATACTGATGAATCCTAGTTTTCCTATCTACATTATATCTAAGGGAAGATGGAAAAGCAGATTTACAGTAAAGGCATTAGAGAAATTAAAAGTACCTTACTATATCATAGTTGATGAAAAAGAGTATGAGAAATATTGTAATGTAATAGATAAGAAAAAGATTCTGATCCAGCCTCAAAAATATTATGACGAATATGATATGTTTTGGAAAGATGACAATAAAATCACTGGTCCTGGTGCTGCAAGAAATTTTGCATGGGATCACTCAATGAATAATGGCTTTTCTCACCATTGGGTAATGGATGATAATATAGATCAGTTTCAAAGACTAAACAGAAATAGAAAAAGACCTGTAACAAGTGGAACTATTCTAAAAGCTATGGAGGATTTTTCCCTACGATATGAGAATGTAGCTATCTCTGGGCCTAACTATGATTATTTTTGTGTAGCATCCTCAAAATATCCACCATTCAAAATTAACACAAGAATCTATAGTTGCCTGCTAATTAGAAATGATATTCCATATAGATGGAGAGGAAGATATAACGAAGATACTGATCTATGTCTGCGAGTCCTAAAGGATGGTTGGTGTACTATTCAGTTTAATGCATTTCTACAGGATAAGATACCAACACAAATTATCAAAGGTGGAAACACAGATCAATTCTATGACAAAGAGGGAACCTACAAAAAGACAAAGATGCTTTATGATATGCACCCTGAACTTGTAAGAATAGTTTGGAAGTTTAGCAGGTGTCACCATCAAGTAGATTATAGACAATTTATGAAAAATAAGCTAGTAAGAAAAAAGAATCTTGACATTCCAAAAGAGACTAATGAATATGGAATGAAATTATCGCTAATCGGGAATAGAGAAAGCAAGAAGCGAGCTCGATAACTTGTCGCAATGTTCCCGATTAGGTTCTTTTCTTCCACCAAGTAGGTGATTTACATTCCTGATAACGACAGACTTTAGGCTGAATAACTTTGTTAGTAATATCATCAACTTTTGGCCAAAAATATTTTTTACAGTGATTACAAAATAATTTCTCAATCGTTATTTTCAATACTATTTCTAAGAAAAAATAGCATTTATACTTTCTAGTATATATAACAAAATTAACAAATAAGGACTCTACTTATACTACTTAGTATAAAATATAATATGAAACCAGAACAAGAATTAACTAAAGAACAAATCCAAGAAAGGGCTACTTTTGAAGTCGAAGATCTTGATAGGAGTGAAAAACGTATTCGAGAACACGCTTTAGAATACGCAAAAAGAATAGTTGAAGAAGCACTTCAATTTAATGAAATGCTAGAAAGTCCAAAATTTGATATAGGAAATCTAAGAAAAGAACAAATGACTTGGATTGACCAATATTCAAATCAATTCAAAGAACACATAGCAAAAGCAGACAGTATGAAAGATATCAAAAGAGATCTTAGACATACAATTAGTTTAGTTAAGGAGATTGAAGTTCCAACAGACGCAGACGCAGAAGAAGCATTAGTCAGAGAACCAGAGGATGAGGATTAATGGTCTATTATCTCAATCACGCACCATACAATAAAACCCAAATGAAAGAGTTAGGCTTTACGACTCAGCAACTTAACATGGTTGCAACTCTAATGCTACAGTGCCGACCTCTAAGACAACGAGATCCAATAATTAATTTATTGAGATGCTCACTACCTGAAAACTTTGAGATGGAATTGATTAAGAAAGAAAACGAAGATAAGACAAGATCTTGGTTTAATCCCTTAATCTTGGAGAAGAAAGATTGATCTTTCCTGGATTCACCTGCTCTTGTGGAACCAAAAACGCAGGCTTTGTTACCAATCTAAGAATATCACAAACAGGCAAAGATAGTAACGGCCATCATTTAGGATTCAATATAGGATCTGTCAAAGTAGAATGTAAAAGTTGTCAAAAACATAAAACTCTAAAGGCGATTAACTAATGAATTTTACAACTCGTCACTGTCCTAATTGTAATATAGAACAATCTGTTTATTGGGAATTATGGACTTGTGATAAAAATAATGAGGGAGTAATTCCAGCACCTATGCCACATGGAAACTCAATTCATGGTATGACTACCTGTGAAGATCATTATTGTGGACCATTAACAGAGACAGTTGATATCGAATTAATCAATAAAGAATATGTAAAAACTCACGAAGTACACCCAAGATGTACAGTTTGTGATCATCTAATAGGAGAATAAAATGGAATATCAAGAACTAGAATCACACTTTACAGCAGAATACTCTTGGCGTTGTAATTATTGCGGGGAATTAATCGCAACTGATCATTCAGATATGGAAGCACATCTTGATTCTTGTGATATGTATGATGGAGACTCTAATGACTCCACCACAAAAAACTCTTAATGAATTTTTTAAGGCTAAATATGGAATTGATGCTCCTGAAATACCAAATATAGAGAAACCTGAAAAAATACCTGAGCCTGAAAAGAAGCTTACAAGAGATGAGAAAAGAGAGCAGAAAAAATTTGTCGATACAATGATGTACGGTTTAACTGCGCCTATAGTATTTGGATCAAGACAATGGGCTTCATCTTATCCAGAAAAACAATTAGAATATGCAAGAATGATAAGATTGGCAAAAGCAATAGAGTGTTGTGATAATGAAATGTGTACTCTTACAGATGTAGTGGCATTTTTCTATCCACTATCAATGGATGCACCATTACGTCACGAATATTACAAGATGTATCTATACGCATACAAGCATGGACTACCTACAGAATGGAAATTATTAATCAAGTCAGATCCAGATATTGCAAGAGATGCAGAACTACACGAAAACGAGCACGAAGAGCTAAGAATTATCAGAAGAAAAATTTTCAATAGACAAATGAATCAGGTGAAATCTCATAGCTAAGAAAATTGAAGAGCCTAAAGTTATCATAATTGAAGTTTCTGCCTATTGGGAAAAGCGAGACAAATCCTGGGATGATGAACCAACATTTGCAGATAGACCATACAAAACCCCATATCATGGTGGATGGAATATTATAGCTTGTAAAGGACATCCCGATATTAATGGCGGATATGGAACACCTGATTTTGATTATACTCCTGCCTCACTAAGACGAATGTTCATAGATCGATACTCAAATTACTACAAGGGCGGAAATAAGGTAATAGTAAAATTAAAAATAACTAGAGATGATAGAAATCCTACAATGGAGAGTTTCTTTTAATGTTCAAATATTGTTTTCACTGCTGTGATATGAGACAATTTCTACCTAATGGCTATCCTATTGAACCTCGAAAATGTGATGTTTGTCATAATCAAGAATGAGAATGTTTTTCATAAAAACCAAGCTACCTTTTATTAACTAGGAATAAATTTATTTATTAATGGAAAAGACGGAACTAGAGATTGAAATTTCTGCAACTAGAATAGCCATTGAAACAATCAAAAAATCAGGCGATAATACTGGCCTGAGTTATGCAGAAGAAGATCTCAAACATCTTTTACAAAAAAAGAGTTGCCAATAGTTAATCTCCTACCTATTGCACTTTTTTCCTCTTTTATTTTAGGAATTACTGTAGGTCTATTATTCTCTAAACTTAATTTATAATAATTAGAAACAGAATCATCTATTATAGGCTGGACGCATGAATATATTGAATAGTGCCAACGGGATCCGTTTCCTGCATTTGATGCCTATGTTTTAATAACTAAATAAATTACAAATTATGATAGGCTAGAAGTGAAATATATTGAATACACTTCGACGTTAGCGATAACTTGTACATTGATGCCTATCAATTAAAGATCCTATTATATCCAAGTATATTTGAGAAATATTATAGAATCAAATGCTTGGCTTGTACTTGTGACTGCTGGATTATCTCTAGATATTGCAGGAATTATAATTTTAACAAAACCACTTCTGCGTTTTAATTTAAGATTCTATAATTATTTAGTACATGAACATAATAGACATTTAGAATGGGCTGAATCTGTTTTTAATTCTGAAGAGAAATATAAAAAAATGCAAAATATAAAAACAAGTTGGATTGATTTTCGAGGAGCCCTAACTGCATCATTACGGAATCAAGTAGAACAAATGGATTATGAAAGACAATTTATAGGAAATACTCTAATTGCACTAATTATAATCATATCTGGGTTCTTTTTACAAATAATAGGAAATATAATAAAATAATTCCTAATAGTTCCAATCTAAAATAATTCCATAGTACACACATGAAATTAAACTACATAGAGGAATGTATTCTCGTAGCAGAGAAAGATTACAGAACTACAGAGGATAAGGTAAATTATGTTAATCTTAGACTAAAGCGAGTCAAATATGTAAAAGATAACAAAGGTATAGTTACAGTTCAAAGAAATAAACTAAATCCAGAAAAGCCAATCAGCATCTCATATTATTATAAATTACTAGGGGGAATGGTCAAGAAAACAAATGAGAGAGGCTATAAAATCTCAAAAATGTATCTCACTGATCTAATCAATGAACACGATACTCTAATCCAGGACAGAAAAGAGATGAGAGAAATTATCCAAAAAGCCCAAGAACTAGAAAAGATGCAGACTGTAGTTATGGCCAAAAGAGAACAGATCGATCTAGGTAGAAGAATTATGTCAGTTAAGGAACTAATCAAAACACTAATGGAAGAGCCAGATCTGGAGGACGAGGAACAAGTTGAAAGACAAATACAACTACTCACCACTTCTTAACAAAACCAAATTAACTGCTCTTAGAAAGAAAAAGCAGGAGATTAGAACTAAGGACAAATATCTAGCTAAACAAACACAGGAAGAACAAGAAATTCAAAAACAAGTTTTACCAGAAGTTCCATTATCCAAACTCGAATGGTCCCTAAAGGTTAGGCCCACTATAGACGGAAGAAAGAATATCGTACAGTTTATGCCAATGCTTCAAAGATTGCATGAGGATAACTGGTCTTGGATAATGATAAAATTTGCAAGACAAATGACAAAGTCAGCTTATTTGGCAACCGGCATGGGTCATCTAATGACAACTAAAGCAAATCAAAAAACTACATTCTGTACATTTGAAGATGAGGCACTAAGGGTATTCTCCCAGGATAAGTTCAGAACTTTATGGAGCGAATCAGAGATAGCTCGATTATATGTTGATGGTGCAACAGTAGGATCTCTATCATCACTTAGGACCAAGAATAATTCATCAGCTAACCTAGTTACTGCAGTTAATAATTTCAGACACGTAGAAGGAAAATCTGTAAACCTTAATTTTTGATGAAGGCCAGAATCTAGATTTAGAGGAATGGGTTACAGCTGCAGAATCACAATCATTCACCAATGGTAAATTTGTCATAGCTGGAATTGGTGGATGGAAAGAGACTCAATACGAAAAATGGTGGAAGAGCACAGATCAAAGAGAATGGATTTACTCTAATGAATATTGGAGAGACAAGCTAGAATTCAATCAAGATGGTTTAGTATGGGATGAATACATGAAGGACGTACTAGGTGGTTATTGGAAAGCACTGGTCCAGGAGAACCAATCAAGACATGGATATTATGCAAATCAATATCAAGCTCCTTGGATTCCACTAAAGAAAGTAGACTGTGAGAAATATCGTTTACCAGAATCAAAGTCAATAGAATGGAAGAGAGAAGAATATTCTGATAGTGATTTTATCAGACATGTATTAGGCCAAGAAGTTGCAGGAGAAGTTAAACCACTACTCACTGAGGATATGGATAAGCTATTTGATCCAAGTGCAAAACTAACACTTGGAAAAGATGTTGATTATGATTCAGGACCTGTAATAGTTGGCATAGATTGGGGCGGTGGAGGAAAGACTATAGTTTGGATTTGGCAATGTATCAACGATAAAGCTCCAATATTCAAATTATTGTGGGCTGAAAAGGTAGAAACCAATGATACTAAAGAACAGACTGAGATTTGTTTTAATCTGATTGATGCGTATAATGCTGACTTTATTGGAATAGATGCAGGAGGAGCACCGGACAGAGTACAAGCTATTCAAAAGAGATATGGAAATCGTACAATCAAAATCTCATATCACCCAAGGCCAGAAAGACCACTACCAACAAAATCAGAACTAAAACTGCAAAGAAAAGAGATGAGATATGTAATTGATAGAACATTTGCACTTGACAGAATTATTGGTTTGGTAAAATATCCAGTAATTTATGAAGAATCTAAACAATACAAAATCATTCTTCCTGGTGCAAACAAAGATGAGCTAAAATGGATCACTCAACAATTTGTGGCATTAGAAGGTGAGCTTACTAATTTGAAATCAACAGGCCAAAAATACATCAAATACACCCACAAAGATTCACAACCAGATGATGCATTACAAGCTTGCAACTATGCCTATATTGGATGGGATATTTACAGAGGCCAAGGACACGGACATTATGGTGGACCAATAACTTTTACTGGAAATAATAGATCCGATGACACACCAAGTTTTGATTATTAGATAATTCCTTTAAAGTATAATATCAATTTGATAATATGGCAATTGGAGATATTGACTTTGTTCGTGTACCAATAGTAGTAGATCCAAATGGTTTAACAGATTCAGCAGTTGTAAATGCCGCAGCTGCATTATTCACACCTACAAATTATGACAGTGTAACTATAACAATAGTTCCAGGCGAAGGAATCAATTCAACTAAACAGGTTCTAGTTATTGCC
>Ga0114923_10002701_pt1 | contig 11975 bp, 17 predicted proteins | sample SumtaG_FD_89578 | JGI IMG/M metagenome (GOLD analysis project Ga0114923, IMG submission 89578) | Deep subsurface microbial communities from Indian Ocean to uncover new lineages of life (NeLLi) - Sumatra_00157 metaG | ecosystem: Environmental > Aquatic > Marine > Oceanic > Sediment | place: near... | reverse complement strand
GGTGGACAGATTTTGAAATGTCCACTAAGCCACGCCTTATGGAAGTGGTCTCTAATGATACTGGAGATGGTGTTTATATTTGTAAGCCAGTAGCTGTAAATTATAATGAATGGGATGACACTAATGGCGATGATAAAATGGTTGCCTACACCTATCCAGGAGGTAATTATGAGGTATTTAATTTACAAGAAAATGGTGAAACAGGTCATGCTTTAAGTGCTGGTGATTATTTATTAGCTGTTGAAACTCTAGGGTATAATGGTGTTAATATAGGTAACTATAGTCCACATTGGATAGGTGTACCTCTTATACCAAAAATTAAAATAAATACTGACCAGTTTGAGTTTATTGATGGTGTACTAAACATTAAACTTGCTGAGTGTACATAATGGCAAACGAAACTATATATGGTTGCGTAGATAGGGCTGATGGGGATAAGGTAAAATTCTCTCAAGATAGTTGTACTTATACTGGTTCTGTAATCTGGATTGAAGATTATCCAAATCCAGATGATGATTATAGGGGAATGGTTCAGGTTATTGTTAATAATATAAATTGTGATGATACTTATTATGGTTGTGTTGATTGGGGTAATGATGGGAAGTTTCAAATAACAATTCCAGATGATTGTTGTAATTATTATGTCGGAGGTTTTTGTGGTAAGTGTTTTGGAGCTGACGAAACACCTTTGTATTATGCTGTAACGATTTCCGGTGTCCAAAATTGCGGAGTACCTGATACTTGTGCTGGTAGTGCTGTTAATGGTTATCATACTTTAGTATTAGACGACGAACCTTATGGGTGTGATTATTTAGATGAGGCACCCGCAATTCGATGGATAAAGGATACTGGAACAATACGGATATTATTAGGTTGGAATCCAGATGGTTTTGTTATCAGTGCTCAATGCGAAGTTGACCCTAATCGGTGGACTGCTCTCGCTCGCATAGAGTACGAAGGCGAAGCCTGTGATTTTGTTAGTGGTAGTGGTCCAAATGAATATGGTGAGGGCGATTGCGAAAACGGCCAGCCACGGGCTGGTTATGATGGTACCGTTGCTTGGTCTCCGTTGGTAGGATAGTAATGTCTTGTAACAAAATAACAAAACCTGAATTTACAAAAGAGCAAGTTGCTGAATGTGAAAAATGCAAACACGCAAGTGGTAAAAAGATATGGTGTTGTTTATTCGGAGTATGGATTAAAGAGCCTGGGCGGAATAAGATAATAACACCAAACAGAAAAATACAGTATCCTTCAAAACTGAATATGGCAAAGAGCCTCACAAAAGGTGTAGCAAAACATATTAAGGCTGGTAGGCCAAAACGCAGTAATATTGAGCAGGTAAAATGTATTGCAATATGTGCTGGTGATGGTCAAAATCCTAAATGCGAATGGTATGTGCCAAAAACAAAGATTGGACCACGTTGCCAGAAATGCGGTTGTTGTACGAATATTAAAACAAGATGGGCGACTGCACATTGCCCAATAAACAAATGGTAGAAGCATCAATAATATCTATGGCTGTTGAATTTACTAAAGAAGGTATAGCCTATTTAGTAGCAGGTAGTCCACGACGAACAAAAAAAGAACAAGCAAGATGTTGGGCTATCTGTGAGAAATGTTCTTATCTTACAAAAGAAAGTAAGCGTTGTAGTAAGTGTGGTTGTTATATGGAGCGTAAAATACCATGGGCTACTACAAGATGTAAAGCAGGAAAATGGTAAAACAATTAATATGAAAAAACAATTATTATATTATACTGATAATACTTTAGAAAATACTAAGCTCTGTTTAGAAGTTAGAAATATTTTAAATAATATAAATTTACCAATAATATCAATATCCCATAGGCCTATAAATTTTGGTGAAAATTATATTTATAAAGGTAAACGTGGAATACAGGCTATATTAGAACAAATATGGATGGGATTACTAAAATCTACAGCTGATATGGTCTATTTTGTTGAACATGATTGTCTTTATCATTCTTCACATTTTGAACTTATATCTGAGATATTAGCTTATGATGATAATTGGTACAGATGTTCTGAACGAGGTTTTTTTACCTATAATACTTTTTATTCTAGATTATTGTCAACATGTTTTGGTCCACGCATCAAATTAATAGAGGGTATAGCATCTAAATTAGCTTATTTATATAAACATAATACATTAAAATTTTTTGAGCCTGGACTTGGTACTGAAACACGTTTCATAGATTATAAACGAATGAAAGCTAAATGTCCTATGATATGTGTTAGACATAATAAAAATTTTGGAATTAAGGATATTAATCATCTAGGGACACCTAATAATCCTACTTGGGGTAACTATAAAAAATTAAGAGAAAAATTAGGATTAGATTTATGAATTGGATTGTTAAATATACTGATGAAGGTATAGGCTACTTAGTAATAGCAACAAATGAAGAATCTATTATTGTAAAGCCTATGAATATATTATTTAAGTATCCTACACGTAGTAGACCAGAATGGTTCAAGGAAACATTAAAAAAATACTATTCCATGTTAAGTGGAAAAAATCAATGTCATTTTCTAATTACTTTAGATAATGACGATGAGACAATGAATAATAAAAAAATGAAAACTTTTATGAATGATTTTTCAAATCTACAGTATAAATATGGTAATCATAAAACAAAAATAGAAGCAATAAATGCTGATATGGAAAATATAGATTTTGATGTTCTTTTTCTTATTTCAGATGATATGATTCCAATGGTTCCTGGGTTTGATTTTATTATAGCAAAAAATATGCAAAAGTATTTTCCTGATTTGGATGGGGCTTTGCATTTTTATGAGGGTCGCCCTAGTCCAGTTAATTGTATAACTCTAACTATTATGGGAAAAAAATTATATGATTATTTTGGTTATATTTATCATCCTGATTATAAAAGTCTTTGTTGTGACCATGAGTATTCAGATGAAGTAAGACGAATGAAGAAAGTAAAAGAATTTTCTAGGGTACTTGTGAAGCATTGTTGGACAGGTGATCATAGAAATGCCGATGATTTATATAATCATAATAATGCACATCAAGATTTTGATAAATCTGTATATAATAAAAGAAAAATGATGAGGTTTCCAAGGAAAATATCATGTCTGAAAAAATAATAGATATTACAAAAATGCTTGAAACAGCTACTCATGTTCCTATACTAACACATATAGTTCTCCATACTACTGGAGCTATACTTGAATTTAGTTGTGGTTATTATAGTACATTATTATTACATGAATTAGCTGGTAAACGTCAATTATTAACTTTAGAAAATAATAAAGAATGGTTTGATCGTTTTAAATGCCTTCAAAATAAATGGCATAGTTTTAAATTTGTAAATGACTGGGAGCAGTTTACAGAACCTTTGAAACAAAATTGGGATGTAGTTTTTATAGACCATTCGCCTGCTATAAGAAGAAAAGAAGATATTATAAGATTAAGGGGTAAAGCTGAATATATAGTTGTCCATGATGCTAGTAGGCCTTTATACCAATATGATGATGCTTTTAGTCTTTTTAAATATCGTTTTGATTATATTTCATTTGAAGTTGAACCTTGGACTACAGTTTTAAGTAATAAGAATAATCTTGATTTCTTAAAGGAATACTATGAAAATTGCTCATGATTATGAAAAAAATGGTATAATAGTTAAATCAACTAGTATACAAGATATATTGATTGATTTATTTAGTAAAATTAGACCTAAAAGAATTATAGAAACAGGTACTTATTTAGGTCTAGGTTCTACTCAAATGATAAGTATTGCTTTAGAAGAAAATAATATTACTGATGTTGAATTCTATTCTATAGAGGTTAATCCTGAATACTATGAGCAAGCAAAGAAAAATGTAAGGAAAAATGTTATACTTATAAATGGATTAAGTGTACCTTTTAATCATTTACCAAATAAAAATATAATTAAACAAGAAACAATAAATATAAAAGAAGATTTTTTTATTGATCATGCGATAGGTCAAAGAGTTAATTTATATTATAAAGAAACTAATTTTCCTGATGCTAAGGATGATTATTTAGGTAAATTAATAAGAATAAAACAACCAGATTTTGTATTACTTGATAGTGCTGGACATATTGGAACGAGAGAATTTCAATATCTTATTAGCCTTTTAAAAAAATCTTGTTACATTGCTCTTGATGATATTAATCATATAAAACATTATGCTAATTTTGAGATGGCAAAAAGAGATAATCGTTTTAAGATAATTTATGAAACTAAAGAAAAATTTGGTTTTGGAATACTACAGTATAGGATTTAGAGTATAGGATTTAGATTATGGATATTAGTTATTTAATGATAGTATTAAATGGTATGCCATTTATTAAATATAGTCTTAGAGATATTTACCCCTATGCAAAGGAAATTATTATTGTAGAAGGTTCTATACCAAGTTTTAATGATTCAGCAAATCATAATGGAAGTTCAAAAGATGGTACTGTAAATTTTATAAAAAATTATCCAGGGAATAAAATAAAATTTATTCAGGGTAAGTGGAAAACTAAAATACAAATGCAAAATGAAGGATTAAAATATGTAACAGGTGATTATGTATGGATTATAGACGTAGATGAATTTTATAGGGACTATGAAAAGATTTTTAATACTTTAAATAATTCCCCAGAAATTGATGAAATATGGTTCAAAACATATAATTTTTTTAAGGGACTAGATTATTATATATATCATCCAATTTTAGAAAAAGACATTTGGGCTGTAAAGAGAATATTTAAATATTTTTCTGGTATGCAATTTAATAGCCATCGACCACCTCAAACAAATTTTAAGGGGGATATTAAATTTTTAATACCACGAAATATATATCTTTATCATTATGGTTATCTTTATGATTCACAAGTTAAAGCAAAAATAAATATTCATAAAACTGTTTTACCTAATTGTATTAATCCAAATTTATGGTATAAAGAATTATTTAAAAAATGGACACCTCAAAATAGGGAACAATTAGAAAAAAAATATACAGTTTGGATGGGTGCACAGGGTGCTATAACTAAAAAATTTGAAGATATACATCCAAAAAGTGTTATAGAAATGTATAAAAATGAAATGGTTACTAATCACAACAATAGGTAAAAATCCGGGTGATGAATGGATTCGCCTTGGGATTCAAAAAATAATTAAAAAAGTTGATAGGAATAGGAAATATATCCTTATGGATAAGGAAATTGTTAATATACCTATTGAATTTGATAAATGTATATGGTGTGGTATGCCTGTTTTTTGGTCTATGAAAAAAATTGAAAATTGCACTAAATTTTGGTGGAAAGATTTAATGTTGGGATGGCCTTCTAAAATAAAAAATAATTTTATGATATTAGGGGCTGGTAGTTGTTTTACTTGGGGTAATGAGGTTTCATCAGTATACAATAAGGAGCGATTAATAAAATCTGCTAAGGATGTTTTGGAGCGAAGTTATTATGTTACAGCAAGAGATAAAATAGTTTCTAAGGTTACAGAAAAACTCGTCCCAACTATGATATGTCCAGCAATATTTAGTGTAATAGATGATAAAATATCTCATGAATTAAAATTTGCAAATTTAATGCCTTATGGTGGCCATTATCCTAGTTTCAATACTTATGAGGCAGAAATATGGGAAGAAAAAAAACATGATATATCAGAAATTTTAAAGAAAAATAATTTTATTTTTGTTGCTCATAGTAGAGAAGAGTATATATTTGCTAAGAAACTAAAATGGAAACAAATTATATATACTAAAAATTCTTATGATTTATTAGTAAAATATGGTAAATGTGGTAAGTATTTTGGTAATCGTGTTCATGGTGCAATAATTGCAAGAGGAAATAATGCTGATGTTTGGAGTGTTGGATATGATTCAAGGCAAGAAGCAGTTAGATTAAGTGGTGCAAAAGTTTCAAAACCGTCAGAATTGATATTAAGTGAAATAGCTAATTGGGCGTCAAGTAACAATGAGATTGAAGAATATGACTTAGAATTTAATTTTAAAAAACAAGTAGAAATTGTAAAAAGATTTATGGTGGCTTAAATGAAAATTTTACATCTTATACAACCAGGTAGAATTGGTGATATTATTATCTGCTTGCCCATAGCAAAGGAGTATTTTGATAAAGGTTATCAAGTTAGATGGTATATTAATCATCAATATTTAAGACTATTTGATTATATAGATTATGTTGTGCCAATAGTATTAAGTGGAAATCTAAATCAAAATTTAATAGAAACTTATAGTATAATAGCTCGATCTGAAAAAGGTAAAATAATTGATATAGGTATTGGTTTTTCTCAACATAAAGAAACGCAAAATTTTCTTGGTGGTAATAAACATTTCGATGAGTGGAAATATGATAAAGCAAATGTTGATATAAATAAAAAATATAATTTAATTTTTAATCGTAATAGAATAAAAGAAGAAAATTTAAAAAAATATTTAAAAATAAAAAAACCATATAAAATAATTCATTTAACGGCTAGTAATGGTAAATATTTTGATTTAAAAATAAAGGGTATAGAAGTAAAACCAATAGAAAATTATACTTTATTTGATTGGTATTCTATATTAAAAGAAGCAGAAGAAATATATTGTATAGATAGTTGTGTTTTAAATTTTGTTAATCAACTTGGACTATGCGTAGGGAGAAGATATGTTAGATTTTGGAGAACCAATCCGCTATTAAGTCCCATAGTAAAAGAAGATTGGAAAATCTTATGAATAAACAAAATTATATGATAGTAGCTTACTATACTCTTGATACAGGCTATGAGCCACTAGCTTGTAAGCTCATAAAGAATTTAGATTCTTTAAATCTTGAATATGATATACATGGTATAAAAAATCTAGGTTCTTGGGCCTTAAATGATTTTTATCGACCTGTATTTTTACAACAAATGTTGAAAAAATATACTACTATAGTCAGTCTAGATGTTGATTGTATAGTATATAAGCCTCTTGATTTTTGTAATCATTTAACTAATACTATAGCTATGCGTAAAATAAATGGTACACCTATACTAGGGACTATGTATCTCTGGGGTAAACAGGCAGTAGGTATTATGCAGCTTTGGGAAGAAGCTTGTGTATATAAAAAAGCAAAAAGATATACTTCACAAGAGGCTTTAAGACAATTACTAAAAGAATATAATTTTCATGTCAGTGATTTACCTAAAGAATATGCTATATTACAGTGTAGTGAAAAAATACCAGATAATGCAGTTGTAGTACATGATTATGCTAGTCGGAAATTAAAATGTCGGATATAATAGTTAAAGGGGCCTATAATGGCATATGGAAAGCACTTAGTTTTAGATTTGTATGAATGTGATGTTAGTAAATTTAATCGTGAATTCATGGAGAAATGGGTAAATGAGCTTTGTATTCTAATAAATATGGAGCAAGAGAATTTAGAGTGGTGGGATTATGAGGATGTACCAGTTGACGAACGTCCAACTGAACCACACCTTTTAGGAACTTCAATGGTTCAATTTATAAAGACAAGTAATATTGTTATGCATGCCTTAGATATACTTAAATTGGGTCTTATAGATGTGTTTAGTTGTAAGGATTATGATACTAATAAGGTCATTGAATTTACAGTAAATTGGTTTGGGGCTAAAGAATATGATAATCAAGTATTAATGAGAGGAAGAAGGTCAAAATGTCAATTGCAAAAGTAGAAATATTACAACAAAGAGGCTATAATTTTCTTTGGATTGATGATGAATTGTGGATGTGGGATATACCTGAAGAGGTAGCATCACAACAGTATGTGGCAAATAAAGCCTATGGTGATATTCTTGTTGCTGGATATGGCTTAGGTGTAGTACAACGATGTTTGGAAGCAAATCCTCTTGTAAATTCTATTATTAGTGTTGAGTGTAATTCAGAGGTATTAAGAGAATGTCATCGTGTTTATGGAAAACTTACTGGTAAGGTGATTCATGGTGATTTCTTGAAATATGAAGATGGTGTTAGATATGATTGTGTTGTTGGGGACATTTGGTTGGAATATGGAACACAGCGAGATGTAGAATCATATAAACATTTTAAGGAGCACGCTAAGAGTTTGATCAAAAAAGATGGGCTTATATTGGGATGGGGGCAGGATTTTCTTGAGTATTTAATTAAAAAGGAATAAATTATGAATGTAGTAATGATAATACCAACAGGTATAAGATGTGAGATAGGAGGGCATGCTGGCGACGCCACTCCTGCTGCAAGGTTGTTAGGTTCGGTTTGTGATAAACTTTTTTTACATCCGAATGTAGTAAATGCTTCTGATGTGAATGAGATGCCTGAGAATGCTTTATATATAGAAGGAAGTATTCTTGACAGGTTTCTTGAGGGTAAAATAGAATTAAAGGAGGTTAAACAAAATAAAATACTGGTTGTTGTGAATAAGCCGGCTTTACCTGAGACTATAAATGCTGTTTCATCCACAAGGGCTACACTTGGAATAGATGCTGAAATAATTGAACTTAAAACACAGTTAAGGTTAATCGGACATCTGGATAAAAAAGGTGCTAGCGGACTAGTTATTGGAGATAATGAACTTGTTGAGCAAGTTTCAAATTATACTTTTGATGCTTTGGCAATAACATCTATAATTGAAGTAAGTAAGAAAACCAGTATGGATTATTATCAACAGGGTGGGATTAATCCATGGGGTGGTGTAGAGGCAATAGCATCAAGGAGGGTGGCTGATAAGATAAACAAACCGACAGCCCATGCTCCAATACAAACGGAGGAAGATAAAGAAGCGGATAAGGAAGGGGAATGGGATTTTATTGTTGACCCTCGTATAGCACCTGAGATAATTTCAAAATGCTATCTCCATTGTGTTCTCAAAGGATTACATAAGGCTCCAAGGATAGGTAAAGGATTATCAGTTGATGATATAGATGTAATGGTAAGTCCTTATGGTTGTTGGGGACGGCCTCATAAGGCTTGTGAGAAGGCTGGAATACCTATAATTGTAGTTACAGAGAATAAAACTATTTGTGATCATCCGTATGGTCATTGTAATCCTGTTTGGTCCAAAAATTACCTTGAAGCTGCGGGTGTTATTGCTGCTATGGGTGCAGGTATAACATTAAGTAGTGTTCGCAGACCATTAGAATATACAAAGGTGCTAAATGTTTAATAATATTACAGTAATTATGAACACTAATGGAGCAACTTCTCATTTAATCGAGGAAGCTATCTATAGTGTGCTTAATCAAACTTATCAAAATTTTAAGTTGCTTATTGTTTGTATACATCCTAGTGGCTTAAGATTAGATAAATCATATCCTAATATAGAGATAATGAATATAAAACCTTTTTCTCGTTTCCCTGAACAGATATACTTTGCTATAAATCAAGTTAAAACACCTTATTGGTGTATTGTAGATAGTGATGATTATGTTCGCCCCATGCATCTTGAGAAACTTATAGAGGGTGTAGATAAATATAAGCATCAAAAAGCTTTTGCTATAGGTGGACATCAAATTATAGCACAAGGCAAAAATAGTATCCAGACCATAAAAACAGGATGGCATAGATTTGCTTATGGTGCTAAACATGCTGTTTATATGGATAAAGATGGTATAAATAGACTAGTTTTTAATGGTTGGTGGCGTACAGCATTTAGCATACCTGATTGTAATTTATTAAATCAATTGCTTGATAATCATAAAAAAGAATATGGTTTTGATGCAGCTATAATAGATAAGTTGCCTTGGATAAGGATTGAACAAGATTATGAACCAACTTATTTGCATCGATATGATATATCATATCATGTTTCTCGCAGACGTGATAGGCCACCTGAACATCCAACTAATCCTTTGTCTATATTAAAACCACAATTATATGATGATTACGAAAAAAGAATAAATAGATATTTAACACGATTTAATTTTAATGGAGAAATATGTCAAATGATATAATACAATTTTCTCATTTGGGTAGATATGGTGATTTTGGTAATCAACTTTTTCAGTATACATTTATGCGTGCATATGCTGAAAAATATGATTATGAATTACAAATACCCCCATGGATTGGTGAAAAAATATTTAAAGATGTGGTACATTCTTCTTGTAGTAAACGATTACCTATTGTTAAAGAGAAAGATTTACATGGACAAACTAATGTTGATGTACTTGGATTTTTTCAAGACACTAAATCTCATAGTATTTTGTCCACATCTAAAATTAAAAAATGGTTACAGTTCCAAGATAAGTGGTTAAATTTCGCTAGTGTAAAGGTTGCTGCTCATTTGAGACGTGGTGATTTTTTAGATCATAAGGAACGTTACTGCTTAATTACTAGACAATCTTATCTAAGTGCTTGTAAAAAATATAATTTAGATAATCCAACTTGGGTACATCAAAAAAATAAAGATCATAAAAATGATAAAGATTTTGATAATTTAATCAATGATTTTCTTATAATGGTAAATGCTAAGGTATTACTCAGGTCTAATTCTTCTTTTAGTTTTTGGGCTGGATTTTTTAATAAAAATAAAGTATATAGTCCAGTTGTTGAAGATTTAATTGGTTGGCATCATGTTGAATTTAGAGCCGATAATTATGCTAAACGAAATGCTCGGTGTGGGGAACATATTTTTGGAGACTAGTATGTTATACATAATTGGATGCCCTCGTTCAGGTACATATTACATGACACAATATCTTAAACAAATGGGTATAAAAATTGAACATGAAAAACCAGGATTAGATGGTAGTGTAAGTTGGATATTAACACCAGAAAAATTAGATGGTATTGTTCTACATCAAGTTAGAAATCCTATTGATAGTATTAGTTCTTTAAGTGGTATTATTCCAGTATTACAAACATATTTTGAAAAATATTTTAAAAAATATATAAATATAGAGGGATTATCATTTATAACTATATGTATGAGGGTTTGGTATTATTGGAATGAGATAGCTGAGAAAAAGGCACAATATACTTATTGTATTGAAGATTTTGATTTAAGTATGCTAGAAAGATATATACTTTTATCAGGGGCTACATATAATAATATTTTACCAGTTGTACCTGAAAATAAATGGAATAAAAGAAAACATAGACAGTATAGTTGGGATGATATGGAAGAAGCAGATGCTTCTTTAACTAAATTAATTCAACAAAAGGCCATATATTATGGTTATAAAGAAAGGAACAAAAAATGATAATTAAAAAATTTGGTGTCAAAGGGTTACGAGGAGCAACAACTAATGGGCCTTATTGGTTACCTAGACGAGACAAAGAAGCAATAAAAATTCTAGATGCTCAACCTAATTTAATTAGAAGGAATAAACAAGAATTAAAATGGTTTTTAAGATTAGATTCATTTAAAAGTATAAAAAAACTTAAAGACTCTGAGCAAGGTAAAGTTTTTTACATAATAGGTAAAGGCCCTAGTCTAGATGATTTAGAACCTAAGCATTTTGATTCAGAAAATCCTATTATTTGTTGTAATGACTCTATCATTAAGATTGATTCTTTAAATCTACCAAATCCTCTTTTTTCTTGTCAGTGTGACCCTGATAACAAAGCTAGAGCATATACAAAAAAAGGCAAGATACTCGTAACAGTGAGCAACTTGCCTTATTATGCTGATTGTAATAATATGTATTATGTAGAAGAAGATACGAGCTATTCACATCCAGTAGGTGTATTTGCTATAAATTGTGCTAAGTATCTTGGTTGCAAAAAGATTATTCTTTATGCTTTTGACGGTGCTTTTGGTGGTAGTTGTGAATATGCTAATGTAATTGGTTACTCTGCAACAGATGGTAGATTTAATGATAACTTAAGATTTAAAAAACATAGGGGACAATTACTTAAAGAATTAGGTAATATACCTTATGAAATTATTAAACAGCAAACAATCCAGTTTGTAACATCTTCTCATACACCATTGAAACAGCAAGACAATCACCAACAGCC
>Ga0114923_10002699_pt1 | contig 11976 bp, 10 predicted proteins | sample SumtaG_FD_89578 | JGI IMG/M metagenome (GOLD analysis project Ga0114923, IMG submission 89578) | Deep subsurface microbial communities from Indian Ocean to uncover new lineages of life (NeLLi) - Sumatra_00157 metaG | ecosystem: Environmental > Aquatic > Marine > Oceanic > Sediment | place: near... | reverse complement strand
GTCAGGTCTTGAGTTTTACACTCTGGATTAATAGATAGAGATAACGGAGTCAAGTTTTGAGTTTTAAGTCAAAGTTTAAAACTCAAGACCTGACCCCGCTACGAAGTAAGCCTGACCCCGCTAAGAGGGAGAACTATGCTAGAAACAGATCGATTGGTGGTGATGGAACAATTATCCGAAGATGAAGTTGATGATCGCATTATTCGGCCAAAAACTTTGGAAGATTATGTTGGACAAAATCCAGTGCGCAACCAAATGGAAATTTTTATCGCTGCGGCAAAACAACGGCAAGAAGCGCTTGATCATGTATTAATTTTTGGGCCACCTGGTTTGGGCAAAACCACTTTGGCGCATATTATCGCGCATGAAATGGATGTCAATTTGCGCGCCACGTCAGGTCCAGTATTAGAAAAAGCCGGCGATTTGGCAGCGCTTCTTACCAACCTTGAACAAGATGATGTTTTATTTATTGATGAAATTCATCGTTTAAGCCCGCACATCGAAGAAATTTTATATCCGGCGATGGAAGATTATCAATTGGATATTATAATTGGTGAGGGGCCTTCGGCTAGATCAATTAAATTAGATTTGCCGGCGTTTACTTTGGTTGGAGCGACTACGCGTGCGGGATTATTAACTTCGCCATTACGTGATCGTTTTGGCATTGTGCAACGTTTGGAATTTTATAACGTGGATGAATTGGTGTGCATTATAAAACGTTCGGCAAATATTTTTAAAATAAATATTGATGAACAGGGGGCGGCCGAAATTGCTAAGCGATCGCGCGGTACGCCACGGATTGCGAATCGTTTATTACGTCGTGTACGTGATTATGCACAAATTAAAGCAGATGGAGATATTTCACAAAGTGTAGCGGACAAAGCGTTGGATTTGTTGGATGTTGATTTACATGGTTTTGATATGTTAGATCGCAAATTATTATTGGCGATGATTGATAAGTTTGATGGCGGGCCGGTTGGAGTTGATAGTTTGGCAGCGGCGATTAGTGAAGAACGTGGCACGATTGAAGATATTTTAGAACCATATTTAATTCAAAAAGGCTTTATGATGCGAACGTCGCGTGGCAGAGTGGCGACGCAGCATGCTTATGCACATTTTGGAATTAACAAGCCAAAAGAAAAAACGGCACAACAAAAATTATTTAATGAAGAATAATGGAAAAATTTATTTTTACCACACGAGTTTATTATTCCGATACAGATTGTGAAGGTGTAATGTATCATACCAATTATTTAAAATATATGGAGCATGCGCGCACCGAATGGTTATTTGCGTCGTGTAAAGATGTATGTTTTGCCGTATGTGCAGCAGAGCTTAAGTTTTTGCGTCCAGCGCGACTTTTGGATACGTTAGAAATAACTTGTGACGTAATAAAGCTTGGTAAAGCATCGATGGAAATCGAACATGTGGTGCGTAATAAAGATGTAATTTATTGCAAAGGTATAATTAAATTGGCGTGCGTTAATAAAAAATTAAAACCTTGTGTAATTCCGCACGAGATTTTACAAAAATTAGAGGAATAAAAAATGATGATTAATTCTTCGGTGATTCAATATTTTTTAGCTGCTGATCCAGTGGTAAAGTTTGTCATGTTGGTTTTATTGTTGGCTTCGTTTGTTTCGTGGGTATTTATTTTTCAGCGGTGGTTTTTCTTGCGTTGGACACGTAAACAAGGGGATTTATTTGAAGAAGAATTTTGGGAGACAGAAAACTTAAACGAACTTTATCAAAATATTTCTACCCAGGAAAATCTTAGCGGACTTGAAACTATTTTTTGTGCGGGATTTAAAGAATTCTCGCGTTTGCATAAACAACAAAATGTTGCGTCTGAATCTATAATTAAAGGGGCACAGCGTGCCATGCGAGTTGCACATGCACGTGAAGTAGATGATTTGGAAACGCATTTGCCATTTTTGGCCACGGTGGGCTCAACTAGTCCGTATGTTGGGTTATTTGGTACGGTGTGGGGAATTATGATGGCGTTTCAGGCTTTAGGTCATGTGCAACAAGCGACAATTTCGATGGTTGCTCCAGGGATTTCGGAAGCGTTGATTGCCACGGCAATGGGTTTGTTTGCCGCGATTCCAGCGGTCATCGCATATAATCGTTATAATAATACGGTTGAACGGATGTTAAATCGATATGAAGTTTTTGCCGAAGAATTTTCAAATTACTTAACGAGACTTTTAGAATCATGAGATATCAACGCAAACGCAATCGTTCCATGTCGGAAATCAATGTGGTGCCATACATTGATGTAATGTTGGTTTTGTTGGTAATTTTTATGATTACCGCGCCATTATTAAGTCAAGGCGTGCATGTTAATTTACCGCGTGCTCGCGCTCGCGCATTATCAGTTAAACAAACTACGCCAATTATTGTATCCGTTGATAAAAAAGGTTTGTATTATTTAAATTCGTCGAAAAACTCTGGTGTTCCTTTGCCTGCGCAAAAATTAATGGATCGTGTTGCGGCAGAATTAGCGGTTGCTAATCAGGCGGGTAATAAGATAACGGTTTTAGTGAAAGGTGATCGACAAGTTGATTATGCGAAAGTGGTACGGGCGATGGTTTTGTTGCAGCGCGCGGGTGTTAAACAAGTTGGTTTGATGACCGCAAGCCCAAATGAGAATTTGTAATGAACAAGTTTTATAAAAAATCTACAATATTTGCGGCGATTTTATATATTGTTGTGTTTATTATTATGTTTGGAAGTTTGAATTTCAAACATAACCTGTATATGATGACGCAAAATAATGCGCCTAAAATTGTTGATGCTGTAACCGTCAATCAGCGACAAATACAACGACAAATTCACAAAATTAAAGCAGAACGCCTGGCTAAACGTCGCGCAGAAATCGCACATCAAAAACATTTAGCAAAATTGGCTCTACAAGCTAAACAACAACGTATAGCAGAACAACAACGTTTGACCAAGTTACGCCAACAACAACGAAAGCTTAAGCGACAACAAAAGCAACAAACGGAAATGGCAGCAAAAAAAATGACTCAGTTACAACAACATTTAGTCGGTTTGCGAAAAAAACGTAATTTGGCAGAAAAAGTTGATGTGGAAAAACAATTGCAAACGCAAATTACCGCCGAACAAAAACAAATTTTTTCTGCGCAAAATAAACAAATGCAAGGCGAAATTGCTAAATATAAAGCATTGATCACCAATGTAATTGAGCAGAATTGGATTGTGCCGCCTAAAGTAAATAAAAAATTATCGGCACAACTATTAATTAATTTGGCGCCTGGTGGCACGGTTTTAAATGTTAAAATTTTACAAAGCAGTGGGGATGCGGTGTTGGATCGCTCAGTTATTACCGCAGTGTGGAAAGCTTCGCCATTACCGACGCCGAATGATACCAGGCTTTTTGATCAAATGCGGGAATTACATTTGACCGTAAAACCTGAAGGGGTGTTAACGTGAAGATTGTAGGGGCACGGCACGCCGTGCCCCTACAAGTGGGTATTAGAATTATTATGAAAATAAAAATGATAATTTGTTTTGGTTTGTTATTAATTTTGCAAACATCGGCGTATGCAATTTTAAATCTTGAATTAACCAAGGGGGTGGATCGGGCAATTCCAATTGCCGCAATTCCATTTAAATTTCAAGGCAACCAACAATTGCCTTTAGATGTTACCACAATTATTTCGCAGGATTTGCAAAATAGCGGGCGATTTAAATTGCTTGATGTTAAGGAAATGCAGCAAACGCCAAGTGATATTAATAATGTAGATTTTCAATATTGGAAAGACAAAGGCGTTGATGATTTGGTGCTTGGTAAAATTCAATCTTATGGTAATAATAAATACCAAATTTCTTTTAGTTTGTTAAATATTTATAAGCATTTTAAGAAAAAATCGTTTTTTGATGCAAGTCCGGTTTTGGCGAAAGAAACTTATGTGGTGATGGCGAAAGATTTACGCAAGTTGGCGCATAAAATTTCTGATATAATTTATGCAAAACTTACCGGCGAGCGAGGGATTTTTTCCACCAAAATTGCTTATATTTTAGTTGATCGTACGCCGAATCAGCCGAGGAAATATTCGTTAATTGTGTCTGATTCCGATGGTTATAATCCGCAAGCAATTTTAACATCAAGTCAGCCAATTATGTCGCCGGCTTGGTCACCGGATGGTAAGAGCATTGCATACGTTTCATTTGAAAATCGGCGAGCAACTTTGTTTGTGTCAAATGTAACGACGGGGGCAAGGCGTGTAATTACGAGTTTTCCGGGGATTAATGGTGCGCCTACTTGGTCGCCGGATGGTAAGCATTTGGCGGTGGTGTTATCGAAAAATGGTGGTGCGAAAATATTTTTGGTTGATTTACACAATGGAAAATTATCGCAATTAACCAATGGTTGGCTGATTGATACCGAACCATGTTTTTCTCCAGATGGAAAATCAATTTTATTTACCTCAGATCGAGCGGGATCGCCGCAAATTTATTTACGTGATTTAGCAAGCGGATCTTTGCGTCGTTTAACTTTTGTTGGAAATTATAATGCGCGCGCGTCATTTACACCGGACAAAAAAAGTATTGTAATGTTGCATCGCGATCAAGGAAGTTTTAATATTGCGATACAAGATTTACAAACAGGTGTGGTTACGATTTTAGCGGGTGTATGTGATAATCAGTCGCCGAGTATCGCGCCAAATGGACGGATGATTATTTATGCGTCGCACGATGGTAATAAAGGATTGTTGGCGTTGGTTTCAACCGATGGTAAAGTAAGATTGAATTTGCCAGAAACGAATGGAGAGGTTAGGGAACCCGCTTGGTCGCCATTTTTAAGCAGTAAACAGTAATAGTGGGGTCAGGTCTTGAGTTTTAAGCTTTGGCCTAATAGATAAAGATAACGGGAGCAGGTTTTAGGTCAGAGCGTAAAACTCAAGACCTGACCCCATTAGGAGGTTAAAATGAAAAAATTATTTTGTTTGAGTTGTGTTTGTATTTTGTTATTTGGCTGTGCGCATCAAATGGGGTCAATCAGTAATGGGAGTACTCAAGGTACGGCTGCGACCGTACAAACGCAAGGTCTAGGTGAAGTAAATGATCTTGCAGCATTACGTAGTTTGCAAAATGATGCTGGGCCGCATAATGGTATTTTGGCGGTGCGTAGTTTTTATTTTGCGTTTGATCGTTATAATGTGGCGCCTCAAGATTATGCAATTATTCAAGCGCACGCGCGATATTTGTTGCAACACCCACAAAAACATGTGGTAATAGAAGGTAATACAGATATTCGTGGCAGCAGAGAATATAATATTGCTTTGGGTCAAAGAAGGGCGAATGCGGTAGAAAGCATCTTGAGAATGCAGGGGGTGCCGAAAAATCAAGTGCGTACGGTAAGTTATGGCGCTGAGAAACCAATCGCTTACGGGAATACGGAAGTTGCTTATAGTTTAAATCGACGTGATGATCTGCGATATGAAAGTTGAGGTAGAAGAAGATGAAAGTATTTAAATTTATTTGTACAATATTTTTTGTTGTGTTAGTGGGTTGCGCATTTGCAGATGAAGCTCCAGTTGTGGATGTTGGATCAAGTGCAAGTGTTACTCCGGCTCAACCAGTAACGCCAGTTCAACCAGTAGTACCATTGGCGCAGCAATTACAACCCGTGTCAACGGATATGAATGGGCGGGTGGCGCGTTTAGAGCAACAAGTTGGTTATTTGCAGCAAATGAATTTGCCACAGAAACTTACGCAATTACAACAAGCAATTGCAAATTTACGTGGGTTGATTGATGTGCAAAGTCAACAGCTTAAACAATTAGAAGATCAACAACGTAAATTATATTCAGATTTAAATCAACGTTTAGCCTCGTTATCTAATAAGTCTGCGGGTATGCCTGTTACGACAACGTCAGATGCTAAGTCGAGCGTGCCTTCTAGTACGGCTACTTCAGATGAAGAAACCAAATCTTATCATAGCGCGTTTACGTTGATTACGAATAAACAATATACCGCGGCAATTTCTGCGTTAAATGATTATTTGCGTAAATATCCGTCGGGGCAATTTGCGTCGAATGCGCATTATTGGTTAGGGGAATTGTACATAATTGCCGGTGATAATGATAATGCGATTGAGCAATTTAATTTAGTGGTGAATAATTATGGTGATTCTTGTAAGGCGGCGGATGCGTTGTTGAAATTGGCGGAGATGGCTTTTAATAATACACGGTTTGATCAAGCCAAGGAATATTGGCAGACGATCATTAAAAAGTACCCAAATTGTAGCGCCGCCAGGGTGGCAACTGTGCAATTGCAGAAATTACAGAGGTCCGCGATTGTGGGTTAACTGAAATTGTAGATAAAGAAGTATGATCGTGATGTAAGGATAAGTTACCTTACGATAGATTTGAGCAGGAATTACGTTTTATTGAAGTTATCCTGGTCCCCGCTTTCGCGGGGATAAACTCCAGCGGGGGATCTACTTTCATGTTATATCAAGACAAGGTGTTTTTGCTTGATATTTTGCTATAATTTAGTACCATGTTTGCCTTATGGGTCGTTAGCTCAGTCGGTAGAGCAGTAGGCTTTTAACCTATTGGTCGAGCGTTCGAGTCGCTCACGACCCACTTTAAATCAACTGCTTACCTATCTTTATCATCTTCACAAAAATCCTTGCGGGAGTTTTGCGGGATATGATGTTTCTTCGTTAATAAAAGGCCTTTAAAATAGTTAACACAGGGCTTTGGCTTCCTTGATTACACACCTTATTTGCAGCTTCAATTAATTTACTGAGTTCAGCCGATAGATCATGCGCAAACAGCAATATATAGCAAACATCGTACATAAAAATAATCCATTTGCTTATTTCAAATGTTCAAAGCTTGGTCTAATATAGACGCTCATAAAACTTCTAGATCAAGATGATCTTTCCTGTTTAGTCAATTCAGAGCACTGATGCTCAAGTTTTATTTAGCTTGATGATTCCTTGCGTTAAATCGTGGGGGATGTTCTTTATATTAATTAGAAGAAGATCTAATAATGCGTTGTCGTGATACTGTTAAGCAATGCACATGTTTGCTGCTAAAGTTATTTGCGCTTTTAATGTTGTTTGCGTTTTGTTGTGGAATCAGTGTTGCAGCCAGTGATAATTTTGCAACACAAAAGCCAGCGCCATATGAAACTTCAATTAATTCTAATCAAGATGTTGATAATAATTCATTAAATTTTTCCAGTAGTGATTTTGGCTTTAAAGGTCCATTGAAGTTAAATTTTCAGTGGAGCAAGCTTGTAGGTATTTATTTAGTTGGTAAATATACCCAGCTGCTTGATGTAAGAAATGCTTTATCTGCTGAAGTAGATGCAGGCGGCAAACAACGTCGTTTTAGTGTAACCTGGGGACATGCGCTTACTCCCAATCAATTGATAAAATTAACCGCGGAAAACTTATCACAAAAATTAGATTTTGATTTTTCTTCAGGTATGGTGTCTCAATGGATTTATCAAAATGCGATCGGTGCAAGTTATGCGTATGTTTTGGATAAAGGTTTATTACACGATGTTAATTTTAATGCTTATTACAGCAAAGCAAACAGCAAAACTTTGGCAGATAAAAATTATTGGTCGGGCGGATTTTTATATCGAAATCATCGCCGTATTTCTGGTGGAACTGATAAAAGTATAAGTGCTGGAGTTGATTTTGTGCCCACGCCGACTACTTTAATAGGGCTTCAAGCAAACTATGATAATGTTTTATATCGCATGTATAATGATTTGAGCAGCAAAAAAGATGATAACGGTTTAGGTGCCACCGTAAGTTTGGATCAATTAATCAACGATCATGTTAAGTTTAAATTATTAGCGAGTCATCGCAAACCTTATCAAGATTACCAAGCAGAAGTAGATTGGTTGTTATATAGTATTCCAGGAAGTAATTTACAACTTGGGCTTTTGGGCGAAAGAATTGTCGGCAATTTGGGCGCGCGCAATGATAACCAAGTCGGCATTAATTTAACTTATAACTGGGGCGGCGATCAAAATGCTAAACCTGCGATGTATGGGTCACCTCAAGCGAACGTTGGTATTAATAATTTGCGTGATTGGGTATCTAATCCTGCGGTACGTATGCAGCAAGTTTTGGCTTTAGTTGACCAATCATCGGAGATTTTGCCTTCACCAGTTCCTTCGCCTGGGGACAAGTTGTCTGCGGTGCAACATGTAGTTATTGTACACCCTAAAGAAATTAAGCAAATTGATGTGCAGCAATATTTTGCCGGCCAGGTTAAAGATAAAGATGCCAGCAAAATTGAATATACAGTAAAAAATCTGCCGAAAAATCATGATTTGCAATATAAAGATGGAAGATTAATTATTAATGCGGATAGTTTTACTGCCAAAGATAAGAATAAAAACTTTACCGTAGATTTTGTGTCGGCGAATGTTAATTCGATTCCATCATTGAGTGTTATAAGTTTGGTTTTGGTGGTAACTCCAAAACATGACTGTAATCCTTATCCGAATGACAACTATTATCATGGAGGAGGAGGGGTTTTTATGGATTTAGAAGTTGGTCATACTTATGATCATATTTCGCCGATTAAAGAAGATCAAACGGAAGACAATCAATTAATGATTAACCCAGATCCAAACGTTCCTGGAAATGATTTGAGGTTATATTTTGGGCCAGGTGAACATGACAAAATGAAAGATTTGGGCTTGGATTATAATATAGAGAAAAAGCCTCGCAAAGAGGGAGTTAATAGTTATTTTATTGTAACTTTTTCCGGAACGCCAAAAGCGATGAAAGGAAAAAATGTGGCTTTACATACTTTTCATCTTTATGCTTCTAATACAGCAGGAGGTGAAAGCAAAACTCCCTTACCCATCACTATAATTACTGATGGAGCTACAAGTCCGCCAATTAAAATAGATGATATTGGCTCAAGAACAGTTAAGTGGGGCGATGATTTGCCTCCTGCTTTATTAACTAATTATTTTAAAGTTCCAAAAGGCAGTTCTGAAATTGATGGTTGGGAAATAGAAGCAAAAAGTCAGGATGGAAAAATTGATTTAAAAGGTCTGAAACAAGTAGAGGATTACTTAGGATTAACTATCAAAAATAATACATTACAGGGTGGGCTTAGATCAGCTACAGAGCATTCTCCATATACAATTTATATCAAAGCAAAAAATAAAGAAGGTACTTCAATAGATAAAGATGGTAATCCAGCATCAACGAATCTAGTTTTGACTGTAAGTCGTGATCCTCATAGTCCTAATCCATATCCAAATCCATATTATGTAAATCATCCAATAACTATTTTTGCAACCGCAGGACAATTTTACGATAAACAAAGTTTTACCAAAGAGTCACAAACTGAAGTTAATCAATTGATGATAAATCCGGATCCAAATGTTCCGGGCAATGATTTAAATTTTGATTTTGATGGTTTGTCAGAGTTAGGTTTAACAGATGATGTAGATGCTAAAGTTCGTTCGGTGGGAATTAACCATTATTTTATTATTGGTTTTTCAGGGACGCCGCAATTAAAAGATGTTGGTACGCATCAGATAACTATACATGCATCTAATGATCAAGGTCGTAGAAGCAAAGATCCTTTGATTATTACAATGATAATTGGTGCGAAGCCGACGATTAAGATTCCGACTTTAACATTTTCTTATAAAAAATTAGTGGATATAGATGTTACGCAATATATTAAGTCTACACCAGGATATAGTTTGGATGAAGTAAATGCAGATTTAAGTGAATATGGACTAACTTTAAATTTTGATAAAGCAGCGCAAAAAACCACAATTACCGGCACACCAGTTAAAACCACCGAAACAGAACGAACCATAGTAATAAATGCGACGAATAGATTTGGCAAAACCGATAGTAATTTTAAATTAGATATTTTAAGTCCACCAATAAAGCTAAAAGATATCGGCAATAAAGAAGCACAAGTTGGCGCAAATTTTCCTTTAATATCTTTAGGGGATTATTTTGAGGTTCCAGTTGGAAGTTCTAAGATTAGTGGTTGGGAGGTGGAAGCAAAAAGTAAAGATGGCAAAATTGACTTCAAAGATCTTGATCAAATAAAAAAATATTTTGGATTATTTATTGAAGATGATAGGTTACAAGGAATTTTAAAAGATGTAAAATCACATGCGCCATATACATTTTACATCAGCGCAAAAAATGACCAGGGTTCATCAATAGATAAAGATGGCAATCCGGCAAAAGTACAAATGAATTTAATAGTTAATGCTATAAATAAGCATCATGGTCCTAGTTGTTTGCCGCATGCAAATCAGTATTATGTAGACCACCCAATAATGATTTTGGTGACCGCAGGACAGTTTTATAATAAAAAAAGTTTTGTTCAAGAGGCGCAAACTCAAGATAATCAATTAATGATAAATCCTGATCCAGATATGTATGATTTAAGTTTTCATTTTGAAGGGTTAGAAAGTTTAGGTTTGACAGATAATGAAGAAGCAAAAGCTCGCACAACAGGGGGAAAATATTATATTATAACTTTTTCCGGCACACCGCAGCCAAAAGATATTGGGACGCATAAGATAGAATTATATGCTAATAACCCAGCAGGTCGCTGTAAAAAGCCTTTGATTATTACAATGATAATCGGTGCGAAGCCTACGATTACAATTCCAACTTTAACTTTTGCTTATAAAAAGCCGGTTAATAAAGATATAACTCAATATATTAAGTCTACACCGGGATATAGTTTGGATGAAGTAAATGCAGATTTAAGTGATTATGGGTTAACTTTAAATTTTGATAAAGCAAAGCAAAAAGTAACGATTACCGGAACGCCAACCAAAACTACTGAGACAGAAAGAACGATTCCGATAAGCGCAAGTAATCGGTTTGGTCAAACAGATAATAATTTTAAATTAGATATTTTAAGTCCGCCGATAAAATTAAAAGATATCGGCAATAAAGAAGCACAAGTTGGTACGAATTTTCCTGTGATATCTTTAGGAGATTATTTTGAAGTCCCAGTTGGTAGCTCCAAAATTAGTGGTTGGGAGATGGAAGCGAAAAGTGAAGACGGTGAAATCGATTTTAAAGATCTTGATCAAATAAAAAAATATTTTGGATTATTTATTGAAGATGGTAGGTTACAAGGAATTTTAAAAGATGTAAAATCACATTCACCATATACATTTTACATCAGCGCAAAAAATGATCAGGGTTCATCAATAGATAAAGATGGCAATCCGGCAAAAGCACAAATGAATTTAATAGTTTTAGCAAAATGATGGGAGGGCACAAGCAATGGACAAAAGGTTTTTCAACAAAAAAAAGATAAAAATATTTTCTAAAATATTTTTCGCTGTATTTTTTGCTTTTTTATGCACAAATGTTGGATTTGCTAAACTCATTTCGTTAGGTCAAGATAATACCATTAATAATACCGCTACAAATAAAAATATAAACAAAAATGCCCAGTTTTTATTTGATGACAAATATTTAGGTTATAAATCGGCAAAAGATTATGCTAAACATCATATAAAGCCAGAAAATTTAAAGCCATATCCTGGAACGGTGAATGATAATCTATATACTGTGGGAAGTTTGTCGGGCAAATTGAAAGTAGGAGCAAACGGCGCTGCAAGTTATAGTGTTCCGATAACGGTATCTCCAGGTACTGCCGGCATGAGCCCACAATTAAGTATTACCTATAACAGCGGACAAAAAAATGGTCTTTTGGGTATGGGATTTTCGCTTGCTGGTTTAACCGCAATTAGCCGTGCGCCGCAAAACAAAGCACAAAATGGTAAGTTACATGGAGTGGATTTTACCAATGAAGATAGATTTACTTTAGATGGTCAGCAACTAGTAGCGATCAAAGGGGATTATGGTGCAAACGGAACTGAATATCGCACTTATCTTGATAGCGAAGCTAAAATAATTTCTTATGGCCAACAAGGAAATGGTCCTGCATCTTTTCAAGTGTG